>Ga0364901_10348_pt2 | contig 12645 bp, 9 predicted proteins | sample ExccelJu500002D4_FD_206968 | JGI IMG/M metagenome (GOLD analysis project Ga0364901, IMG submission 206968) | Enriched cells from Trout Bog Lake Hypolimnion, Wisconsin, USA - BchlTB.July09.5000.02.D4 | ecosystem: Environmental > Aquatic > Freshwater > Lake > Hypolimnion/Profundal zone | place: USA...
CACTGGACAAATAGAACATTTCTGAAACTCTCCGCAAAATAAAACATCCAGAAAAAGTTACTTCCCTGTATTCCCATATTAAAAACCAAACCTGTCTTATAAAAATAGCCTGAAAGTCCACCATAGCTTTTAATGTCATTAATGATAAATGGCAAAGTAATCTTCGACGTAAGGGCCAATGTCTGTAACCTTGTTAAAAAACTCGTGGGTATAGCCGTTACTGCTCCGCCAATTAATTTTGCTGACATCTTGGCAATTTCTTCATTTTCAAAAATCTTGTTCTGAACAAATTTACCCTCAATCCAATCAGAAATGAAAAAACTGAGTGTATATTTAAAACCTTCACTCATTGAACTTAACGCAACAATTGAAGTGGATGGACGCGTAATCATTTTACGAAGGGAAATCCTAAGCTCATTGGAAACGGGTGTTTTTTGCAAGTGAGCATCCATAACGGATTTATAAAAAAATAACGAGGGCACTACACCTATTGCCCCACCTATACCACCCAAAATATTTTTTTCTTTACTTGATAATTTTTTTTCATTGGTGATTACTTCGTCAGACATACACTTCTCTCATAAGTTAAATAGGTAAATATTCTTAAAATTCAATAATAACGCTTTCTTGTCCAAAAAGATTTTTTAACTTTTCCAACAAATCATCTGTAATACTAATCTTCTTATGCTTCCCCATAGGCAAGCTCACTTCACAATCGTGTCTTTGATAACAAATTTTAATCGGACAACTGCCTGGACTTTGATTGGTTAACAGCGTTTGCAACTGGTTTAAATGATCTCTCCCTAATTGGTTTTGATTGATTGTTAATAACAAACTCGAGACCCTGCCATTACGAGCGAGCTCAAGATTCATTATCGAATGCGCACGCATTCTTAATTGACCTGAAAAATCGTCAAGTTGCACTTCACCTTTAGCAACAATGATTTCCTCTTTATTCAGTAAATGAGCATTTGCTTGATAAATATCGCTAAATAATGTGACATCCGTCCGCGCGGATTGATCATCTAATGTTATGACAGCCATCTTATCCCCACGTTTTGTTTTTAAGGTACGAAAGGCTACAACTAATCCAGCAATGGTAACAGTCTGTTTAGCATTCGTTGGCTTCATATCCGCAATACGATAAGTAACCATTTGTCGTAATTCTTGTTGATAGCGAGAAAGAGGATGTCCCGTTAAATATAATCCTAATGTTTCTTTTTCTCCTTCTAAGCGAAGTTTATCTGACCATTCAGGCGCTGAAATAAATTCGTTATTTTCGGATGCATCCTCTGAAAATAAATCAGTTTGTCCAGCAGCACTCGATTTTAATTTTTGTTCGGCCATTTGAATGGCTTTATCTAAAGATCGCATTAATGAAGCTCGGTGCGGTCCTAATTCGTCTAATGCGCCAGCTCTAATTAAAGCTTCTAACACGCGACGATTTACTTTTCGCAAATCATTACGTTCACAAAAATTAAATAAATCTTTGAAGAGTCCATTTTTTTGGCGTTCAATTAAAATGCCTTCTACAGCAGCTTGACCAACACCTTTGATAGCACCCAACCCGTAAATAATCTGATTATGATTTACTGTAAACTGATAAAAACTGTGATTGATTTTAGGAGGTAGAGTATCCAGTTTCATCGTACGACATTCTTCAATCAACATAACAACCTTATCGGTATTATCCATATCAGAAGACAATACGGCCGCCATAAACGCCGCAGGATAATGCTTTTTTAACCAAGCTGTTTGATAAGAAATTAATGCATAAGCTGCGGAATGTGATTTATTAAAACCATAACCCGCAAATTTTTCCATCAAATCAAAAATATAAGTTGCAGTATTTTCTGCTACTCCACGTTCAACGGCACCCTCGGTAAAAATTTGGCGTTGCTTTGCCATTTCCTCTGACTTTTTCTTACCCATAGCACGGCGCAATAAATCAGCACCACCCAACGAATAACCGGCTAATACCTGCGCAATTTGCATGACCTGTTCTTGATATAAAATGACCCCATAAGTAGGTTTTAAGATGGGTTCAAGATCAGGATGGGGATATTCAACTTTTGCACGGCCATGCTTACGGTTAATAAAATCATCCACCATCCCTGATTGGAGCGGACCCGGTCTAAATAATGCAACTAATGCGATAATATCTTCAAAACAATCAGGTTGTAATCGTTTGATTAAATCCTTCATACCGCGTGATTCTAATTGAAAAACAGCGGTTGTTTGATAATCTTTTAATAATTGGTAGGTTTGTGAATCATCTAAGGGTATCAAAGTAATATCGATCGTTTCAGATGTTAATTTTTTGATATTTTGAATAGCCCAGTCAATAATGGTTAACGTTCTTAAACCTAAAAAGTCAAATTTAACCAAACCAACTGCTTCAACATCATCTTTATCAAATTGTGAAACCAGATTAGATTTGTTTTCTTCACAATAAATCGGACAGTAATCTGTCAATAAAGTGGGAGATATTACGACTCCACCAGCGTGCTTTCCGGCATTACGTGTTACACCTTCTAATTTTAATGCTAATTCAATTAATTCTTTGACCTGTTCTTCTTGTTGATATAGCGCCTGAAGTTGTGGTTCATCTTTCAATGCCTTATCTAATGTTATTCCTAATTCAAACGGTATTAATTTTGCAATTTTGTCGACAAAACCATAAGGGTAGCCCAGCACACGCCCTACATCTCTAACAACTGCTTTTGCTGCCATCGTACCAAACGTTATAATTTGCGAAACACTCTCTCGACCATAGCGGGTAGCAACATAGTCTATGACGTCATCACGTCTATCCATACAGAAATCAATATCAAAATCAGGCATAGATACGCGTTCAGGATTTAAAAATCGCTCAAACAGCAAATCGTAAGTGAGGGGGTCAAGGTCGGTAATATTTAAGGCATAAGCAACTAATGATCCCGCGCCTGAACCACGACCTGGCCCTACAGGAATGGCGTTTTGCTTTGCCCATTGTATAAAATCTGCAACAATCAAAAAATAACCGGCAAAACCCATAGAATTTATAACCGCTAATTCTGTTTGTAAGCGGTCGTGATAAAGCATCACATCGTTGCGTGGGCAAGAATGCAATGACGAAGCAAATCTCTTTTCTAACCCCTCTTCTGCAAGCCGCTGCAAATAGCCCTCTGTTGTCATCTCATTTGGGATAGGAAATTTCGGTAAAAAATTATCCCCAAGATTTAACATCACATTACATCGTTTGGCAATTTCAACAGAATTCATTATTGCCTGAGGCAAATCTTTAAATATTTCACACATTTCTTGCGGAGATCGCAAATACTGTTGTTCGGTATATTTTTTAGGGCGCTTCGGATCATTTAGAATATTTCCTTGATGAATACATACTCTTGCTTCGTGAGCTTCAAAATCATCTGATTTTAGGAATCTAACGTTATTTGTTGCTACAACAGGAACTTGTTGCTCATTTGCTAAGTCAACGCAAGAATTTATGTATGATTCTTCACCCTCAAAACCATTCCGATGAACTTCTAAATAAAAACGATCACCAAACAGTTGTTGCCAGAATGTCAATTTTTGTTTCGCTTGATTAACTTCCCCTTTTAGGAAAGCTTGTCCTATATCGCCATAACAACCACCAGAAAGCGCAATTAAACCTGCTGTTGTTTCTTTATCTAACCATTCTTTATTAATAAGAGGAACATGTTGGCGAAAACCTTGTTGATAAGATTTAGAGATAATTCTTATTAAATTGCGGTAACCTAGTTCACTTTGACTTAACAAGGTACATTTATAATTTTGTGACACATTAGAAGATTCGTGATAGGCAATTTCTGCGCCTATGATAGGCTTGATGCCTGCGGCTAAAGCTGACTTATAAAATTTAACCGTCCCAAACATATTACAAATATCTGTGATTGCAATTGCCGACATTTGATTTTCTGCAACCATTTTTATGAGAGGTTTAATTCGGCATAAACCATCAATAATTGAAAATTCGGTGTGGACATTGAGATGGATAAATTCCATTAACTTTAGCACTCCTCAGCAACAAGCTTTACGGGAGCAAAACTCTTGCGATGTATAGAAGTTGCACCATATTTTATTAAAGCTGCAAGATGTGCTTTAGTTGGATAACCTTTGTGCTCCGCAAATCCATATTTAGGATATTCCAAATCATAAGCAACCATTTCTGAGTCGCGAGTTACTTTCGCTATAATAGAAGCGGCACTTATGGATGGCACAGTTTGATCACCCTTAATAATTGTTTGCACGGGTATATGTATTTTTGGTGCATGAATACCATCGACCAACACCTCGCTTGGCATTATCGATAATCCTTCAATTGCTCTTTTCATAGCCAATAAACTTGCTTGTAATATGTTTATCGCATCTATCTCTTCAACTTCTGCTCTACCAATGCTCCAAGCAATCGCTTTATCTTTTATGATACCAAATAAGCTCTCTCGTTTTCGCTCAGACAGCAATTTTGAATCATTCAATCCTTCTATAGGTCGATTAGGATCTAAAATTACAGCAGCCGCCAACACGGGTCCTGCAAGCGGTCCTCGTCCGACTTCATCAACACCTGCAATCCATATCGGTATTATTTTATTATTCATTATTCCTTGTCCTTGTTTTTTTGGCATCTAGGAATTATACAATTCCCAAACAGCCTTTGCAGCTTCAACATCTGCATTTTTTTGTAATCCTTTATGAATTGAATAGGCTACTTGTTTAATTTTTTCAACTTCTGCTGTAGTTTCAATTAAGTGATCCATTGCGATAACCAAATTTTCTATAGTTGCATTATCCTGAATAAACTCTGGGTATATGATTTGATCTGCGAGTAAATTAGGTAAAGCACAATAATTAACTTTTACTAAATTCTTCGCTATAAACCAATTTAATTTAGACATCCGATAAGCAACAACTGCTGGTTTCTTAAAAAGTAACGCTTCTAATGTCACGGTGCCTGAAGTTGCTAATACGAAATTACTGGCAGCTAGCGCTTCGTGGGATTGTCCATCAAAAAATGTCCAATTAAGTGACAAATGATCGAATAATCCCAAAAACGCCAGTTTAATTCTCTCATTTACAAAAGGCGTAATGAAATGTAAATTGTCGTGCTTCTCCAATAACGCTTGCGCCGTTTGAATAAATAGCCAACCTAATTGCTTTATCTCAATTTCCCTACTGCCAGGCATGACCGCAACAATGACTTTATTTGTCGGAAGTTCTAATTTTTCACGAAAAAAATCACTCTCTATTTTTAAGGGTATTCTATCTGCTAATGGATGTCCGACGCAACGAACTGGAACGGATTGGTCTTTATAAAACTGTTCTTCAAATGGAAATAATGTCAGCATTAAATCGACTGCACGTCTTATTTTTTTTACTCGATTACGACGCCATGCCCAAACCGTCGGGCTCACATAATGAACTGTTTTAATTCCAGCTTTTCTTAGGCTTTCTTCAATATGTAAGTTAAAATCTGGTGCATCAACACCTATAAAAATATCAGGGGGATTTTCTAAAAAATATTTAACAACAGATCGTCTGATTTTAAGTAATTGTGGCAATCGAGCAAGAACGGCGCTGACACCCATGACTGCGATTGATTCTAAGGAATATAAGTTTTTACATCCTAATTCAGAAAGATGTGTTCCACCAATGCCAATAAGCTCAATCTCTGAGTTATAATTTTTTAGCTGTTTAATTAGGCCAGCGGCAAGCTGATCACCCGATTGTTCGCCTACGCATATTCCTATTCGCATATGGAATACTATCTTATAATTCCACGTTCAGATTGAAGCAAAAATTCATACATCAATTCGATTTCTGGATGTTGTTCGCCCAATTTTTTTAGCTCGCCAATAGCATCTTTTAACAATAAACCTTTTCGATAAACAATTTTATACGCTTTACGAAGCGCACTGATTGCCTCGGATGAAAAGCCATGCCGTTTTAGTCCTTCAATATTGACACCACAAGAAGCACTTCTTTCTTCACCGGCAACCATTATATAAGGTGGGACATCTTTAGTAATAAAGGCCCCTTTTCCTATAAAACTGTAATGACCAATTTTGCAAAATTGATGGACGCCCGTAAAACCGCCTAATATCGCATTATCACTGACAACAACATGTCCGGCTAATGCTGCATTATTTGAAAACACAATTTTATTTCCAACAATACAGTCATGAGCAATGTGCACGTAGGCCATAAATAAATTATCATTTCCGATCTTCGTTATACCCCCACCTTGTACTGTTCCACGATTTAAGGTGCAATATTCACGTATAGTATTATTACTCCCAATTTCAAGAACGGTTTTTTCACCATTGTATTTTTTATCTTGGGGATCTTCGCCTATTGATGAAAATTGAAATATTTTATTATTTTCACCGATTTTTGTGGGTCCATTTATAACAACATGGGGACCAATCCGGGTATTTTCGCCGATCTCAACATCAGGCCCAATGATAGTCCATGGACCAATTGTGACTGATTTTGCAATACGCGCACTGGGATGTATTTCTGCTCGAGGATCTATCACAGTTCAATATCCTTTTTTACGTTAGTTAATTCAACTGAGCATACTAACTCATCATTTACAGTCGCATATGTCTCAAACTTCCACAAACCCCGTTTTTCTTTTAGCAATTTCACATGCAAATTTAGCTGATCACCCGGTTCAACAACGCGTTTAAAGCGGGCATTTCCAATATGGGCCAAATAAAATAAGAATGTTCCATCAGGTTTGCATCCTTCCGATACCATTATTAATATACCACTTGCCTGTGCAAGTGCTTCAACAATAAGAACCCCTGGCATTACTGGCCGTTGCGGGAAATGTCCACAAAAATAGGGCTCATTAATGCTAACGTTTTTAATAGCATGCACAGATTCTCGCATTTTTATGTCTAATACACGATCAACGAGCAAAAATGGAAAACGATGTGGTAAATATTGAATTACCTCATGGATGTCAAGCTTGTTCATAATTCTTCTTTATCTTTTGAAAATTGTTTGTCAATGCGTTGTACTTGGCGAAATAATTCATCAAGGCCACGAAATCGAGCCGCATTCTTTCGCCAGCTTAAATTTGGTTCAATACCTGTTCCGGAAGAGTATATGCCAGGCTTTGTAATTGAACCTGTCACCATAGACATACCCGTAAACTGCACTTTATCTGTGATTGTTAAATGACCACCAATACAGCTGGCTCCGCCAATAGCACAATATTTTCCAATGACGGTACTTCCTGCTATACCTACACAACCCGCTATGACAGTATGTGCACCAATCCGTACATTGTGGGCAATTTGAACTAAATTATCAATTTTAACGCCTTGCTCTATGATTGTATCACCCAAGGCACCTCTGTCTATTGCTGTGTTAGCCCCAATATCAACATCAGCTGCAATTGAAACTTTTCCTAATTGCGGAACTTTGTGCCAACTCCCACGTTCAAAAGCAAAACCAAAACCATCTGCGCCTATAACCGCCCCACTATGTATAACTACCCTATCCCCAATTTCTGTCTGAAAATAAAGCGTTACATGTGACCACAAGTGAACTTGTTTGCCAATCTTCACAGAATTATCTATGACACAATTGGGGCCAATGACACTCCCTTCGCCAACACTAACATCATCACCTATATAGCAAAATGGACCTATAGAACATGTGGGATGCAACGTTGCTGTATTGCTAATCACTGCAGACGGATGAATTCCGGGGTTTGCAAGTGGAATGTTTTCAAATAATTTGGCAATGCGTGCGTAAGCGTAATATGGGTTTTCAACTACAAGGGCATTGGTTTTACATTCAGGTAAATCCGATTTTAGTAATAGAACGGCTGATGCTTGTGTTTTTGATAATTGTTTTCGATATGCGGGATTGGCAAGAAAACTAATCTTCCCTTCATTTGCTGATTCAAGGGTTGCAACATGGGTAATAACACAGTCTCTACTGCCTGTGAGCTCAGCTCCGACATATTCTGCTAGATAGCCTAATGTGTATGATTTACTGTTGTTATTCAATGGGTAATGCTCTCGTTGTACTTTATAGATCTATTGTAGGGGCAAACCCCTGTGTCTGCTTTTTGAGCAACCAGGGTAGACGCAGAGGTCCACCCTACAAGAAAAAAAAAAAATATTTTTTTATTACTTCTTAGGTAAAGCCTTATCAAGACCCGCTAATACATCTTTGGTAATATCATATTGATCATTGGCATACGCAGTAGCTGCCTTTTGCAGTATGATATCATACTCTTTTTGTTTAGCAATCTGCGCAATCACTTGATTAACGACATCTAGCAGTTTTTGAAACTCTTCATTACGTCGCTTATTAATTTGCTCGCTAAATGCCATTCCTTTCGTTTGATAATCACCTTGCTTTGTCTCAAACTCCGTCTTTAATTTAGCAAGTTCACTTTCAGAAAGGACCGCTTTATCACGTTGAACACGTTCACTTAATTGCTTTAATTGCTCTTGAAGCGAACGAAGTTCAGCTTCTTGTGTTTTAAATGCATCGGTGACTTTCTTTTCAATATCACCCTGGTATTTCTGAGCAATATCTGCACCATTAATAACGCCAATTTTTACTTCTTTCGCCTGAACTAATCCTACGCTTGATAAACCAAGCACTAACGCTAGAACTTTAACAAAGTTTTTCACTTTAATTTCTCCTAAAAAAAATTAGAAAATTGTACCGATAGTGAATTGGAAGAGTTCTTCTTCATCACCATCTTCCTTAACAATAGGCTGAGCAAGACTGAAGACGAATGGCCCTATTGGAGACATCCATTGGACCGTCACACCTGTTGATACACGAAGTCCACCATCATTAAAACCTCCTTCAAAACCTTCGCCGGCATTAAACACACTTCCCGCATCAACGAAAGCTGATGTTCTTACTGTGTTGGTTTCAATGAAAGGTGTTGGGAATATCGCTTCAAACGTGCCCGTTACCAAAAAGTTGCCCCCCAAAGGTTCATCTAATGAATCTCTAGGTCCTAAAGTATTTGTCAAAAAACCACGTACTGAACCAATACCACCTGCAAAAAAGTTTTCATAAAAAGGTAATTCTTCTAAGCCACCATATCCATCGCCATAAGCGAGATCTCCGTTAAAAGCGAAGATCAGTCCTTTATATACTGGCATATAATACCAAGTTGTCGAGCTTGCTTTATAGAATTGAAGATTGGATCCAGGAACGGTAATTTCACCCGATAAGGTTTCAACAAACCCTTCTGTTGGGAATATAGCGCGATCTAATGTATTATAAGACCATGACGTTCGTAATTTATAATTTAGATAATTGCTACCGTTCTGCTCAATAAAATCTTCGACTTGCTCTGACACATTCTCCGGATTTGAACTTGTTTTAATTTTAGTATCTTCAATATTAAGTCCAGCGGTCAAACGTGAGTCTTCCGTCAATGGAATACCATAGGAAACTGTTCCTCCTATGGCGTCACGAATGTAGTTCGTGACGTTTGCATCTTCCATGTTAGTTTCTTGATAATATGCATCAAACCCACGACTAATGCCATCTGGGGTATAGTACGGATTATTGTATCCTACTCGATATGAAGTAAATGTATGGCTCTGATTAAAAACAAAATTAACTAACTTGCCAGAACCTAAAAAGTTATTCTGGCTTATACCGGCGTTGATCAAGAAACCATCAACCTGAGAATAACCAATACCACCTGTCAATTGTCCTGATGGCTGTTCTTCAACAATAACATCTACATCAACTAAATCTTTAGTTCCTGGAACAGGCTTTGTCTCAATATTTACATCTTTGAAAAAGCCTAACATTTGTAAGTTATTGCGCGATTGTCGTATTTTTCCAGAATCAACCCAAGAAGATTCCATTTGACGCATTTCTCGTCTTAAGACTTCTTGATCAGTAGTATTATTTCCATAGAAATTAACCTTTCGAACATATACACGATTCCCTGGATCAACTAAGAACGTCAGGCTGACTTGTTTCGTTTCTTCATTAACTTTAGGTATTACATTTACCTTAGCGAAAGCATAACCTTCATCACCTAATCGTTCTGTTATGGCGTTTGAAGTAAATGTCACTTTACGTTTAGAAAATAATTCATCTCTTTTTATAACAATATACGTTTCAAGCTCTTCTCGAGGAATAATTAACTCGCCCTCTAAGGTAATGTCGGTAACTGTATATTGCTCACCTTCCGTTACGTTAATCGTAATATAAATATCTTTCTTATCAGGTGTAATTGAAACTTGAGTCGAGTTAATATCAAATTCAAGGTAACCTCTATCAAGATAATATGAACGCAAACTTTCTAAATCACCTTGCAGTTTTTCTTTTGCGTATTGATCATCCTTTGTTAACCAGGAAAGCCAGTCAGGCGTTGTCAGCGTGAACTGTTTTAACAAATCTTTTTCTGAAAAGGCATGATTTCCTACTATATTGATCTGTTTAATCCTAGCAGCCACACCTTCAGAGATAGTAATGTCAAGCTCTACACGATTTCTTTCTAAGTCAGTTAATTTTGTAGTAATTAATGCGCCATATTTACCACGACTATAATATTGTTGTTCCAGCTCTTGTTCAACACGGCTTAAAATGGATTCATCATAAGTTAGACCTTCACCAATTCCTACGCTTTTTAAGCCTTTTTCTAGCTCTTCTGTTTTAATATCTTTATTACCGGTTAAGGTAATTTTACCTATAGTAGGTCGTTCTTGAACAATGATTATTAGCGTATTTCCGTCTCTATTTAATGAAACATCTTTAAAAAATCCCGTTTTGTACAGTGCTGAAATAATTTCCTGTGTTTCATCCGTTGAAAAATCATCACCCACTGCAATAGGAATTTCATTAAAGACCGTACCTACATCAATTCGTTCGAGCCCTTTAACCTCAATATCTTTTACTTGGAAAGTATCAGCATAGGCTGGAATACTTGCGCCGATAGTTGTTAGTAAAGGTAACAATTTCTTCCGTTTAATAACCATGGAACGATTATCAATCCTCTTGTTGTAAAGCAGTTACTCAAAATCTTGTAAAGTCATTATACAGAGCAATTCCTGTCAAGCCTAACAATATCATTATGCCGATTGCAAAGCCAATATTTTGTAATTGCGCAGGAATAGGACGACGCGTTATAAACTCGACGAGATAAAATAACAGATGTCCACCATCAAGCAAAGGTATTGGCAGCAAATTCATAACCCCTAGACTAACACTGATTAGCGCTAGAAAAGCAAGATACGTTTCTATGCCACTTTTTGCAGAATGAGCAGCGCCTTGTGCAATACTAATTGGACCACTTATGTTCTCCCATGTCGCTTTGCCACTTACCATTTTATATAACATTTTTACAGTTAAAACACTCAAATCCCAAGTATGTTGTATTGATTTGGACAATGCTTCAATAGGGGAATAACGCTCAATTTTCACAAATTGATCATACCATCGTTGATCTACTTGCATACCGATAAAGCCAACATCACCACTTTCTGTCTTATGAGATTCTGTATGCAAAATAGTTTTGTGGACAATATTATCTCGAATAAATTCCACATTTATGTTCGAATTTGGACGTTCTCTAATATAACTTACGAATTGTAACCAATCATTAATAACGATTCCATTAACACTAATAATTTCGTCTCCTGATCGTAATCCTGCTTTCGCTCCAGGGTGACCAGGTAATACTTCCCATGCTTTAGCTTTTATACTGGGTAAATCAAGATCAAATCCTAGTACATCAAAAATGCTTTTATACTCAAGCGATGAGTGCGATAAATTTAAAACAACCTTTTTTTGTTGTTCAAGAGTATTGTTTTGCATAGTAAGCGTTAACTCACCTGAGTCACCTGTACGTGACATTAATGCTAAATAGGCAGACTCCATCGTTGGGGTTGCTTGTTCATCGACAGATAAAATCTCTTGTCCCTGCTGAATATCTGCTAATGAAGCTAAGGAATTAGGAACAATATTTCCCACAAAAGCGGCATAACTTTTTACTCCAATCATATAAACCAACCAAAATGCAAAAATAGCAAATAAAAAGTTTGCCATTGGACCGGCACACACAACAGCAATGCGTTGAAAAACAGGGCGCCTATTAAAGGCAAATGGCTTTTCTTCTTCGCTGACTTCACCTTCACGTTCATCAAGCATTTTCACATAACCACCTAGAGGAATCATGGAAATTGAAAATTCAGTACCATTACGCATTTTCCTACTATAAAGAGATTTCCCAAATCCAATTGAAAAACGTAGGACTTTAATTCCAAAGATGCGAGCCACTTTATAGTGGCCGTATTCATGGATGGTCACCAGGATCGATAATGCAATTAAGAAATAAAATAATGAAGTTAAAATATCAATCATATAGCGCCTTTGGACAAAAAATTTCAACTTGAACAATCATGGAGTACGAATCTAGGGGTAAAACCCACATGTCAGCCTGTGAATATGGCACGGAACATTGTTGATAAAATCGTATAAACTTGATATACAAAAAATTGTCCTTGGTCATAGGCCCGTACAAGTCAGTTAATCAAACAGCCATTGAGATCGCCCCGGCGTCATTGCAAGCGAAGCGAAGCAACCCAGCTCCTCGCAACGATGGTAGTTGTAAAA
>Ga0364901_10359_pt1 | contig 12536 bp, 2 predicted proteins | sample ExccelJu500002D4_FD_206968 | JGI IMG/M metagenome (GOLD analysis project Ga0364901, IMG submission 206968) | Enriched cells from Trout Bog Lake Hypolimnion, Wisconsin, USA - BchlTB.July09.5000.02.D4 | ecosystem: Environmental > Aquatic > Freshwater > Lake > Hypolimnion/Profundal zone | place: USA...
GGTGGACATTCTTTATTAGCAACTCGTTTAATAGCACAGATTCGAATTACTCTTGGTATCGAGGTGGCGTTGCGAGATGTATTTGAATTTCCGACGATTTGTGATTTTGTTGCTAATTTAAATCAAGTACAACCCACAAATTTACCCCCCTTAAAAAGGTATTCACGAGATGAGTAAAAAAGTTTTTCCCTTATCCTATTCGCAAGAAAGACTGTGGTTTTTAGACAAACTAACTTCCCATAATCTGACTTACAATGTTCCCTTTGGACTTTGGCTAGAAGGGAAATTAGATAAGAACGTGCTACAAACGACGTTAAACTATCTGGTGGAGCGTCATGAAGCATTACGCACGATTATAAAAGAAAAAGATGGAATTGGATATCAAGAGTTTCTACCGCCTAAGTTGGTAATGTTAGATTTTTTTGATGTACATGATGAGCATCCCGAGGTAGTTATTGACAGGGCATATCAAAAAATTATTAAACAGCCTTTTGATCTGGCACAAGGACCCTTAGTACGTTTTGGATGGATAACAACAGAGAAGAACAAAGGGTTATTATTAGGATGTATGCATCACATTATAACTGATGGTTGGTCTCAAGATATTTTGATCCGCGATTTTGCGCAAGCATATGCTGCGTATGCAAAAGGTAAACTGCCAGATTTAGAACCATTGACTTTTCAATATGCCGATTATGCACAATGGCAACGAGAATATTTGCATAGCGGCATACTCGAAATGCAAAATTCATATTGGAAGAAGCAATTAACTAATATACCGATTTTAAATTTACCTACAGATTATCCACGCCCAAAGATTTTCAGTCAACGAGGATCTCGCATAGGGGTCAATCTGGATAAAGTAACCGTGGATTATCTCTCGAATCTTACAAAAAAATACCAGGTTACCCTATTTATGTTGTTGTTGGCAGTACTTCAACTTGTATTAAGCCGCTATAGTGGACAATTTGACATTGCTGTTGGAACGCCAGTAGCAAATCGACGTTTAAAAGAAACTGAAGATATCGTTGGCTTTTTTGTAAATACGCTCGTATTACGTGGCGATCTAAAAAATAATCCAAGCTTTGTTGTTTTTCTTGAACAAACTAAACAAATGATATTTGATGCCTATAAGCACCAAGATATTCCTTTTGAACAGGTAGTAAACCTATGCGTTAAAGAGCGTGACACATGCTACAATCCTTTGTTTTCAGTAATGTTAGTATTACAAAATAAACCTTCAAAAGAAATAGAGTTACCCGAATTAAAATTGCTTCCTTACCACACTGAGTTGCAAGTCGCCAAATTTGATATGACATTATTCTTAATGGAAACCCAAGAAGGATTAACAGGATTTATCGAATATTGCACAGACTTGTACCGACCTGAAACTATACGAAGTTTTTGGACGCATTTTGAGAAGATGTTGCACACGATAATTGAGGCTCCACAAAAACGTCTTAGTGAGTTTAATATGTTACTGGATACAGAGCTTTCACGTATCCAATTATGGAACAATACTGAAAAAAAATACGATAAAAATAAAGTGCTTCATCAATTATTTGAAGAACAAGTTGAGTCTACACCAAACAATTGTGCAATTATCTTTGAAAATAGTCAATTAACCTACCGAGAGTTAAATAATAGGGCAAATCAGTTAGCCCATTTTTTACGTGATAAAGGGGTTGGCCCTGAAATATTAGTCGGAATTTGTTTAGAACGTTCGTTGGAATTGGTAATTGCAATCCTGGGTGTACTTAAAGCAGGAGGAGCTTATGTGCCGCTCGATCCTAACTACTCGAAAGAAAGGATAGAATTTACTTTAGTTGATGCAAATATATTGCTTTGCTTGACAGAAAAAAACGTATTAAATTGGGTTAAAGAAGAACATAACGGTTTATTCATTAGCAACTGGGAAGTCTTCGCTAAATTATCAACTACTAATTTAGCTTATTATACACTGCCAAAAAATCCAGCCTATGTGATATATACTTCTGGTTCGACAGGTGTCCCAAAGGGGGTTATTGTAACACATGAAGGCATATGTAATACAATTATCCAGCAAACTAATTGTTTAAATCTGGATGCATCACAGCGAATCTTTCAATTTGCTAATTTTACATTTGATGCCTCCGTTTGGGAAATATTCATGACTTTAACCCATGGTGCCACTCTATATTTAATAAGCACAATGAAAAATCAAGATATCAACCAAATAGCCAATTTTCTCAATAAAAATTCAATTACGACGGTGACATTTCCCCCTAGTTTGCTTCTTGCATTGAGCCAAGTACAGCTTAAGAGTGTAAGACAAATTATTTCAGCGGGCGAAACTTGTTCTTTGTCATTACTTAAACTATTAGCTACAGATTATCAATTAATCAATGCTTATGGGCCAACAGAGGACAGTATATGTACGACGATGCATCGCTGCTCTGCAAATGAAGAAGCTGTATCGATTAGTGGAACAATAGGCAATAAGCAATTATATGTTATAGATCATTTAATAAATATGTCACCTTTAACAGTCCCAGGCGAACTTTGCATTTCTGGTGTTGGTCTTGCTCGAGGTTATCTCAATCGTCCTGATTTAACAGCTGAGAGATTTATTCCAAATCCTTTTGGCCCACCAGGTTCTCGGATGTACCGAACAGGTGATTTGGTGCGTTGGTTAGATGATGGAAATATTGAATATTTAGGGCGCACAGATTTTCAAGTTAAACTTCGAGGCTTCAGAATTGAATGTGGAGAAATTGAATCCCGTATCTTACAAGTAGCCGGCATCTCACAAGCGGTAGTGATTTCAAGAGAAGATAATTATGGTAATCGATTAGTGGCCTATCTTGTCGGTGATGAAAGTACAAAAGACACCGTTATAGAGCATTTAAAAAGTACACTACCAGAGTATATGATACCTTCATTAATAGTATTTTTAGAAAGTTTCCCTTTGAACTCCAATGGTAAACTTAACAGAAAAGCTTTGCCGGAACCAGAATATAAAGCTAAAGAAATTTATGTGGCCCCGCGTAATGAAGCTGAAAAACAGTTATGCCTTATTTGGCAAAAAGTTTTAAATATTGAGCGTGTAGGCATTGATGATAATTTCTTTGAATTAGGTGGTGATTCTATATTGAGTCTTCAAATTATTTATCGTGCTAGCAGGCTTGGGTTAACGTTAACTCCTAGACAACTTTTTGAAAGTCAAACGATAGAAAAATTAGCCAAGATATCGAACAAACTAGCGATTATAGCTGAGCAAACAATAGTTAATGGTGAAGTAGGGATGACACCAATATTAAGTTGGGCCTTTGAGAGAAAATATGGAGATCATTTTAATCAAGCAGTATTTTTAAAGACTAGTGATTATCTAGAATCAAAACGAATAGACGGAGCAATAAAAATTGTAATCAATCATCATGATGCATTAAGAATGCGATTTTCTAAAAAAAAGACCGGCTACGAGATTCATCATGGTGATTTGGCAAGCAGTTACCAAATTAAACATTACAGTTTAATTGATTGTGAAGACATAGATGAAGAAATACGACGCATAGTCGCAAATGCACAATTAGGTTTAGATATCGAAAATGGACCGATAACAAAAATTTGTTCGATTAGCACAGTAACTGATCATTATTTGTTATGGATTATTCATCATTATGTAGTAGATGGAGTGTCATGGCGTATCTTATTAGATGATCTATTTCATGTTTATGAACAGTTATTATATATTGAAGATATAGTATTGCCTTTGAAAAGTACTTCTTGGCAGTATTGGGTGAATCGATTAAATGATCATGTACAAAGTACTTCTTTACAGGATGAATTACAATATTGGCTGAACTTGCCAGCTAAAAGTAGCTGGCTGCCCAATAAATCATTCGGTTTATATAAGGATAGTGCGACTGTCTGCTCTATTTTGCTTGAAGAAAAACACACACATCAACTATTGCGACAAGTGCCTCGTGTTTATCAAACAGAAATAAATGAAATATTATTAGCGACGTTGTTACAGGCCTTGTGTGATTGGCAGCAGAAGAGTGATTGGTTGATTGATATAGAAGGACATGGACGAGAAGATTTATTTGAGGATATTGATATCAGTCGTACGATAGGTTGGTTTACCTGTAAATATCCTGTTTATTTTTCGCTAGATCCTAAAACTAGTTTAAAAGAGTGTATTCTTGGAGTAAAAGAAACATTGAGGCACGTGCCTTGCCATGGCATTGGTTTTGGTTTACTACGGTATTTACATCCCGATATCTCCGTTCGTGAGGAAGTTTCAGCACGTGACAACAGTTGCATTATCTTTAATTATTTAGGTCAGTTAGATACTGCCTTGCCTATGAATTGGCAGATAAGTCAGTACATAGTAAATGAAATGATTTCCCCTGATTCCTCTTTAGGGTATGCATTATCCATTAATGGACAAGTTATGAATGGTAAATTAACGTTTACTATTTTATATGCCACTAAGTGTTTTGAAGATGCAAATATTGCATTATTAATGAATACCTGGAAAAGACGATTAACTGCTTGTATTGACCATTGTGCGAATGTGGTCAGTGCCAACCTGATCCCATCTGACTTTTCCCTAGATACCTTGCATCAATCTAATACGTCGCCACAGTTTTACATTCGTTTTTCTAAGGATAATGGTCAACCAAAGATATTTTTTATACATGGAGCCGATGGTCTTGGCATTTCAGGTCGCAAATTAGCGCTTCATTTAAGAGATGGGTATGATGTTTATGCATTTATTGCCTGTGAGTATGCGAATATTTATCCAAGATCTGTAAAAGAGCGGGCAGTCATTTATCTTGATAAAATTCGTGAATTGCAACCTAATGGCCCCTACATAATAATTGGGCATTCTGCCGGAGTGCATATAGCTTATGAAATAGAAAAGCTATTAGAGTGCCAAAATATCTTTGGCAGTTTTATTGGATTTATTGATGATTTTCCTTCTAAACAGAATCGGATGGTTATAGACGATGAAAAAAGTTTTTTCCAATTTTTACTGGATACAAATAAAATTGAAATACCTTTGGAAAAAATAATTACCTCTAAAGAAACTTCTCGAGCCGAACGCTATAGAGCCGTATATGATTTTTTCAAAAATAATGCAATACAATCGCATTTTCCTATCCCAACTGAATTTAATGAGTTTTTAAGAGTAGGTAATATTTTTATAACGCTTATCCAGCACTCTACCCGTTGGGTCACAATGGGTAAAATAAATGATTGCTTTTTATTTATAGCAACGGATGATAAAAATATTGATTTAATTCAATTGGTGCAAGAGTGGCAAACTTTTGTAGTTAATCGCGTAATATATGCATTACTACCAGGTAACCATATTAGTATAATTTCTGAGCCTAATAAGCTTCAAGAGCTGGCTGTAACGATGAAAAAATTTATATCAAAATGGCGGCATGATTCAGAAATTTTCTAATTTAATTTTGAACATCCCAAAATATTACCTTTTTAGCCAATAATTTCGAGATATGTTATCCTTTACTATACAAGAATCCACTTTTTAAATTCAGAATAAACATGCAAATCAACACCATCTATAGATCCGATTTATTCAAAAACAAATCCTATTTTATAACCGGAGGTGCATCAGGAATGGGTCTTCGCGTTGCCGAAGAGTTGGTTTCTTTAGGGGCAAAAGTAATTATAGCTAGCCGTAACTTGGAAAAACTTGAAAAACAAGTAAATCGATTAAATGACGAAGGATATGAGATTGAAGCAGTTGTATGTGATATTAAAGATCCCGTTAGTATCGAGCATGCATTAACTGAAGCAATAGCCCTTAATGAAAAATTTGATGGTCTTGTGAATTGCGCGGGCGGTCAATTCCCTTGTCCTGCAGACGAAATGCCATACACTGGGTGGCAAGCGGTGATTCAGACAAATCTTACTGGAACATTTTTTATGTCACAAGAGATGTTTAATAAAGTTTTTAAGAAACAAGGATATGGTAGTATCGTTAATGTGATTGCTGATATATATTGTGGCTTTCCGGGCATGGTTCATACCGGAGCGGCACGGGCTGGGGTTGATAATATAACCAAAACACTTGCCAACGAATGGGGTTCTTATGGCGTTCGAGTCAACAGTGTTGCGCCTGGTACCATCGAATCCAGTGGACTTGATAATTATACAAAACAGTTTAAAGACAAATTTTCTGAAGTAGAGAAACTGAATCAAGCAAGCCGTTTTGGGACGGTAGCAGAAGTGGCATCTGGAATTATATTTCTGTTAAGCCCTGCGAGCCAATATATTACGGGTATTACCCTCTATATTGATGCGGGAGAATCCATATTTAAGCCACATGCTGTTATTCCTAATAGGAAAAAATGGGATTCTTGGGATGGTTAATGCGTATGCAATAACGTTTTATTCTTTTTAAAAGTTTTGACATATAACCTGTCAATCACTTCTATACTCTACTAGTTAAACCATAAATCAATGGTATTAATATAAAGCATGGGCTAAACAAGCCTTTTTAATTGTATTTTTTGCAGAAAAGTATAATAAAAAAATGGGGCACAACAATGTTGGAACTTATTAACCGCTACAGCCATGGCTATGTCGGTATCCCTATTATTATTAGCTGTAAAAAAAATAAATTATTTTCGCTATTAAAAGAAAACCCCCTGAATAAAGAACAATTATGTGAAAGCCTCGGTGCTAATTCTGGTCATTTACAGGTGGCTTTGCGTTATTTAGTATCGATTAATTGGATAGAGCTTAATGCAAAGGGCGAATATCGTTTAACCGATAATGCTGTACATAATAAACTAGTGCCCGATTCATTATTGAATCTCTATCAGGACCAATATAAAAATGACTGGACAAGTGCTAAAGAAAATAAACAAATTCTTTCAGCGTTAAAAAATGTGCTATCGGGGTGGTCTGTTGCTGATGGGCGTTTGAGAGATTTTCTTGATGGTGTTGTGCTTATCCCTTTATTAGTAGAACTCAAAACAAAAAATCTTATTTATATTAATAATGAACAACTGAAATTTGATCCTTCTTTTAAAAACAAAAATCGAATAAAAATTATTATTCAAATTTTTAAACACAAACAATGGATGTTAAATGATAAAAAAAATCAATTGAAATTAGCAGAAAGTGGTCGATTTCTAATGGCAAGAATATTAAATACGGGTGTTGTGTATTCCTATCATTCATTATTAGCACAGATGGATGCCTTGTTATTTGGAGATTGTAAATCTGTTTTTGCGCGAAATGAAGCAAGTCATGAATGTCATGTTGATAGACAATTAAATGTAATAGGCAGTGGTTTTCAACACAAAAAATATTTCAATGCTCTAACAGCAGCAATTTTGCCTCTATTTGATACACCTTTTTACGATGCTCAACCTCAATACTTGTCAGATATGGGGTGTGGTGACGGCTCATTGCTTTTTCACTTGTACGAAGCAATCAGATTCAAAACTCAGCGAGGCAAAGTATTGGATATTTATCCAATTACTTTAATAGGAGCCGATTTTAATGAGAAGTCGCTCGAGGTAGCACAGGTAACACTAACCTCTGTTCCTCATGTTCTATTGTTTGCTGATATTTGTAAACCCCAACGTTTTGTACAAGATCTAGAAGTTTTAGGTATCAATATTGGTAAGGTGCTGCATCTACGTTCATTTTTAGATCATGACAGACCTTACCAAGATCCTAAAGATAAAATATCTGCCAAAGCACGTCAACGCTTAGGTTATGAAGGCGTATTTGTTGATAAGAAAGGCATGCTAGTGGAACCTTATGAAGTTATTCAGAATCTTGTTGAGCATCTAAGTGGATGGGCGAAAGTGATAGGTGATTATCCACTAGCAATTTTGGAGGTCCATAGTTTGCCAGCATCTATTGTTCGAAAATACAGTGATGCCTGTGAAAACCTACATTTCGACGCCTGCCAAGCATTTTCAGGACAATTACTTGTAGATGCAGCAACATTTATACTAAGTTCTGCAGAAGTAGGTTTGTTTGCTGAAGCTAATCAAACTCGGAGTTATCCTAGAGTTTTACCCTTTAAACGAATCACCCTAAATCTGTTTAAAAAACGCAATTATCGCATTAGGCCAGCATGCCTGGAAGATATAGATAAACTTTTAGATTTGGAAAAAACCTGGCCAGAAGATTTAAGAGTTGATGGAAAAACCCTCTTAGTACGATTAAACCAGTTTCCTCAAGGTCAATTGGTGCTATTACACCAAAATGAAATTATTGCTGTTGTTTATTCTCAGCGCATTACAGACTCTCAACTATTAAAAACAGCTACTTTTGCTAATCTTTCACAATTGTCTGATCCAGAAGGCTGCTGTTTACAACTCATAAGTTTAAATGTTGAACCAACAATACAGCAGCAAGGATTTGGCGATCAATTACTCAATTTTATTTTGCAGTGGAGCGCTTTAATTCCAGGAATTGAAACTGTCGCGGGTATCACGAGGTGTCGTAATTTTGAACCAGGGAAAATGTCTTATGAAGACTACGTACGGTTGCAAGATGAAAATGGTTATATTATTGATGCCACGCCGCGCTTCCATCAACAACATGGTGCATTAATTAAAGATATAGTGTATCACTATCGTCCAGAAGACAAAAAAAATGAAGGAAATGGAATTATAGTTGAGTACCTTCTACATGAAATGGACAAACCATGTAAGACCTCTGTTTTATTTACAACACACGATGCCGCACAAATTAAAGAAAAGTTAATTGAGGGGTTAAAAGGCTTTATAGGTGAGCAAATACATAATGTGGGCTTAGATAGGCCTTTACGAGAAATGGGTTTAGACTCATTGGATTTAATGGAGTTCAGAAGTTGGATTGCAAAAGAATTTCAAATAGACGTTTCGCCGACACTATTTTTTCAATACCCAAGTTTATTAGCATTAAGTCAGTATTTAGAGATGCATACACATGTGGCGCGTGCTGGGTCTTTAGAATTTACAAAACAGATTCTAGATTGTTTCGCATCGCGCCCAATGATAGAGAATGAAAATATTGCAATTATCGGAATCAGTTGCCGTTTGGGTGGCGATATTCAAAGTAGCGATGATTTTTGGACGCTTCTCTCCGAAGGCAAAGACGTCATCGAAAATGCTCCTAATTCACGTTGGCAAGGGCCAGATTGGATTAACAACGAAGCGGGTATATCCATTCCCATTCGAAAAGGTTCTTTTATTAATCAGGTTGAGATGTTTGACGCAACCTTTTTCCATATTTCTCGCAAAGAAGCAGAATATATGGATCCTCAACAAAGATTGTTACTAGAAGAAAGTTGGCATGCATTAGAAAATGCCGCTATTACACCGAGTACATTAAGCAATTCACTGACAGGCGTATTTGTCGGTATTTACAGTCATGACTACGAACGATTAACAGCCCAGCAGGAAAATTTAGAAGACATAGGGTTGTATTACGCAACAGGTAACTCAGCATCGATGGCAGCAGGAAGGATAGCCTATTTTTACAACTTCAATGGTCCCACTTTATCCATCGATACCGCTTGTTCATCCTCCTTAGTGGCTGTCCATGAAGCATGTAAGAGCTTGCAGCGGAAGGAATGTCAATTGGCTTTGGTGGGTGGTGTTAATCTGATTTTATCTACTGAGTTAAGCATTGCCTTTGCAAAAGCAGGCATGTTATCCTCCGATGGCTATTGTAAGAGTTTTGATGTTAGCGCAAATGGCTTTGTTCGAGGTGAGGGTTGTGCGGTAGTGATTTTAAAACGCTTAGCTGATGCTAAACGTGATAATGATAAAATACTGGCTGTTATAAAGGGCTCAGCTATTAATCAAGATGGATTATCGAATGGAATTACTGCACCCAATCAATCGGCGCAAGTAAACGTTTTGAAAGCTGCTTTAAACGATGCTCAAATACTCGCAAAAGACATAAGTTATCTAGAAGCACATGGCACAGGAACTTCACTAGGTGATTCAGTTGAGAGCCTTGCCATTGCAGAAGTCTATGCGGATCAACGAACATTTAATTATCCCTTGACGATGGGTACCAGTAAAAGTAATCTGGGGCACTTAGAAGCTGCAGCTGGATTAATAGGATTAATAAAAGTCGTTTTGAGTTTTCAACATGAACAAATTCCTTCAAACCTACATTTTAATGTTATTAATCCTTATATTGATTTAGCTAAAATTCCAGCACAAATTCCTACAAAAACGCTTGAGTGGAAAGCCGGAAAAAAGGTAAGGCGGGCAGCTGTAAGCAGTTTTGGATTTAGTGGAACCAATGCCCATGTGATTTTAGAAGAAGCACCCGCTCTTGAAAAACGTGAACCCATCGAGTTTTCCGAATATTTATTTTGTGTAAGTGCAAAGACAGAATCAGCATTAGAGAAGCAAATTGAATTATTTACGCATTACATTGTGCAAACAACGGATGCATTATCCAACATCAGTTACACGCTAAATACCTGTAGAGAGGTATTTGATTATCGTGTAGCGATTATTGCGACGGATAAAGATAATCTCCTAAAAAAATTGATCAACAAAATCTTTGTAGGGGCGGACCCATGTGTCCGCCCTGAACGTGGCACCGAACATAATTTTGTGCCAAACGCAACCTTCAAAGAGGACGAACGCAGGGATCCGTCCCTATTCAAAATGGCTTTGACGTATTTGCAGCATGAATTTGTCAATTGGAATTTATTATACGGCGAATTCAAAAACAAACTGACTAAAGTTTCATTACCTTCCTATCCATTTGAACGCGAACGTTATTGGCTCATATTGGATACGCACCGTGGTTCCACCACTATCAAAACAAAAACAACGAATGCAGCTTCACACACATCTTGGTTACAAGTTTGGTATCAGCTGCCTATAGAACAAAGGAAACAAGCAGCTTTTGAGTTGGTAGAAGATCGCGTACGACACACCTTAGGTTTAAGGCATTCAGATACGCTCAATAAGACACAAGGCTTTTTTGAACTGGGAATGGATTCGGTAATGACAATTAATTTGCATAAGTCATTACAAGAGGCGTTAGCGGATAGTTTTTTGATATCGGAAACAGTGATATTCGATTACCCCACACTTACGCGTTTATCAGAGTACTTTTATGCTATTTTAATGGAGCATACGCCCACCCAAGAAATGCTTGCGTTGAGACAATACGATCATGAATCTATTGCTATTATTGGAATGAGTTGTAGATTTCCTAGTAATGCCGTTAGCCCTGAAACATTTTGGGACAATTTGGTACATGAAGTTGATAGCATTACAGAAGTTCCTCAATCCCGTTGGTCATTAGCAGAATATTATGATGCTTCACCGGATGTACCCGGAAAAATGTATACACGATACGGAAGCTTTTTGAACAACATTGAATTATTTGACGCCGCGTTTTTTAACATTTCCCCAAAAGAAGCGAGCTTACTAGACCCACAACAACGCTTAACGCTTGAAGTAAGCTGGGAGGCCTTAGAGCACGCAAATATTAAACCGCGAAGCTTACAAGGGAGTTCAACAGGCGTATTTATTGGCGTGTCTGCAATGGATTATCTATTAAAGTCGGTTGAAGCGGGCATACCTTCACAAGCGTATACAGCAAGCGGAGGTTCCTTGTCGGCGGTTTCTGGTCGACTCTCGTATTTCTTAGGTCTACAAGGACCTTGCGCTTCGATTGATACGGCATGCTCCTCTTCGCTAGTAGCATTACATGAGGCGTGTCTAAGCTTGCGCAGTGGAGAAAGTGAGTTAGCGATTGCAGGAGGAGTCAATCTCACGTTATCGCCTCATGTCAACGTTGGATTGTGTCAGACCCATATGTTGGCGGCTGATGGACATTGCAAAACGTTTTCAGATAAAGCGGATGGCTACGTCCGTGGAGAAGGTTGCGGTATTGTTATTTTAAAAAGGCTCAGGGAAGCTTTACAGGAAAACGATACTATCTTAGCCATCATAAAAGCCAGTGCGGTGAGACAAGATGGCGCAAGCAGTGGATTAACGGTACCCAATGGTTTGGCACAAGCTGCGTTATTAACGCGCGTATTAACCGAAGCAAACTTAGCTTCTGATGAGATTGATTATTTTGAAGCTCACGGTACAGGCACAAGTTTAGGTGATCCGATCGAAATGGGGGCGATTACGCAAGTCTATCAACAACAGAAACGGACCAATCCGCTAATTATGGGTGCGCTTAAAAGCAATATTGGGCACCTAGAATCAGCAGCAGGTATTGCTAGCGTGATCAAAGCAGTGTTGAGCATGCAACATCAACAAATTCCTGCCAATTTACATTGTCAGACAATCAATCCCAAAATAAATGCTCAAGCGATTCCTGCGATTTTTCCAAAACGGATAATGGATTGGCCTACACAAGAGAAAACACATTATGCTGCAGTGAGTTCGTTTGGATTTACAGGCACTATTGCACATGTAATTTTAGAAGAAGCACCGACTCTTGAAAAACGCGAACCCATCGCGTTTTGCGAATATTTATTTTGTTTAAGCGCAAAGACAGAATCAGCATTAGAAAAACAA
>Ga0364901_10337_pt2 | contig 12325 bp, 9 predicted proteins | sample ExccelJu500002D4_FD_206968 | JGI IMG/M metagenome (GOLD analysis project Ga0364901, IMG submission 206968) | Enriched cells from Trout Bog Lake Hypolimnion, Wisconsin, USA - BchlTB.July09.5000.02.D4 | ecosystem: Environmental > Aquatic > Freshwater > Lake > Hypolimnion/Profundal zone | place: USA...
GAATGTGCCCGCCTGGTCGGAGAGAAATCGAGCTGTTGTGCCGGGCCGGTTCCCCTCAAATCCATCGCTATAAGGCATGGGAAAGGCCGCTGCCGGGGGCGGGGCTGGCGTCCCCTTGTGCTGTCCGCTAGTGGTGGTGAGGGTGTAGATGGCGCCAGGATCAAATGACACAGTGACGCTATGATCGTGGATCGGAACCGAGGTCAACTCTTCGAACTGCTCTTTCTCTGTGCTTCGCCAGAGATGGAGCGAGGTTGCAGCTAGTCCGGCAGCAAAATGGAAGGTGAGCTTCTGTCTGTTCCTGGCCTCAGTGGTCTCCACAATGACGCTAACATCTCTGCCTGATGGCGAGGTGAGCGCGACGACGCTTCCGCCGCTGATCAAGGTACAGGCTGGGTCAAGATACCGCCAACCAGGCTGCACGAATTGAGTGGTCATGGCAGTGGCCCAAAGCGCGGGCTGTATCTCAAACGCTCCAGACCAGGGAGTGTTCGCTCGCATCACACCGGAGCGGGGCAAAGGCAGCACATCGTAGTAGCTGGTGATGGGACTCCATATCTCGGTCGCGGTCATGCGACCCTGCACATAGTTGCGATTGTAGATTCGCGCAAGTGCGGCAGCGCCCTTCCATGTGCCATCCCAGGGGCCGTCCTCGCTCGCCCAGAGAGGCAGGCCGATGGCCCGCGCTTCGGATGTGCTGACAAACCGAGGATAGTGGACCGCCAGAGTTGCGATGCCAGCCTTGAGTTCGGGATCGTTCGCCATTTCGGAAGCCAGCGTCCAGTTGTTCGTCTGGTCGGCGGCGGCAATCCTGACTTCGGCCAGCCCATTGCGGTCGAGAGTGCTTCGCAGCAGCTTGATCCATGGAATGCTGTAAGGCCGCTCATTCCAGATGCCGACATAGCGAATGTTGAGGTGGTGAGCGGTTCGGGCGGCCTTGAGGAAGCGTACCAGGTAGTCGGCCATGTCCTGCGTGAAGAAGTCGCGCTGTTCAGCTTTTCCGCTGCCAATCCAGGCGGGCGCGCCCCATGGCAGGCAATCGAGGATGATGTCAGGATTCCGCTTCTGCGCCTCTTCCATAAGCCACCATTCATAGCCCCGGTTGTCGTCCTCCTCATTGCGGGTGTGCATGAAGCTGGGTTCGGTGCCATCGGTGGAGTTGACATCGCCGCCGACCTCGACCTTCAGGTGCTGGAAGGCGGCGCCGTAATGCGGCTTGAAGAGCAGGTCAAGAATCTGACTGCGCTGGGGTTCGGGATAGTCGATAAGCAGGCGCGAAGAGGCGCCGGCGCTCACGGCACCGATGCCTTCGAAGGTTCGTCCGACGGCGGCGGGATCGATTACGATTACCTGTGCTGCGAGTGGTTGCGCGAAAGCGACAGAGACGGCAATCGAAGCAAGCAGAGGAAGCATACGAACTTTCATTTGGCACCTCATCTATGCACAAGGGTATTGGGAAACACCTGAGAATCGATCTTGTCCTCAGAATGCGTGTCTCTCAGCCGGCGGATTTTGGATAATAATAATCGTTCTCCCCGTGGTCGTCGTGGCGGAGGGAAGGTGGGAATCCTCGCAGTCATTCTCAACGTCCGGGGGGAGGGGTCAGTCCAAAAGGGTGCCGCTAATGCTCCCCGCAAACGCCCGGCATTCAACAGAACGCTTGCGGAGTTGCGCTGGTCAACTGCCTTCACCTTTTGGGCCAACATAGACGGGCCAGGGATTTCTTCGGCCCGCGCTTGCATCCAAAGGCGGGTGGGTCTACTTGATGGTGTACTTCGTGGACGAATACGTCGGCGGCGCTCCGTTAGAGGTGTAGCAGATGGTGTCGCCTGCTACGCCTTCAGCTTGCGAAGGAAGGGAACACTCCCTTGCATTAGGTCCCAGTCCATTTCCACGAAGTAATTCTTGATGGCTCCTGCTTTGGCCGCAGCGAAGAGTCGCTTCCAGTCGATACCGCCCGCTCCGATGGGAACCGCCTTCCTCTCCGCCGACCAGTCCGAGAGGTGGAGAGAAATGAACCGACCGGGGTACTTGGCGAGAATGGCAACGGGATCGTATTGAGGGGGGATAGCGTCCTGGAATTGCATCTTAATCAGCTCGGAATCCATCCTCTTCATCAGCTCGTCGTAAACCAGCACGCCGCCGATCTCCTTGAACTCGAAGTGGTGGTTGTGGAAGCCAAGCTGAAGACCGGCCTTGTGAGTCAGTGCGCCGATATTGTTCATTTCATCGCAAGCCGTCACCCAGGCTGACATGGGCGCGTCGGCGGGGACTTCCAGCGTGGCGCAGATCATTTGTTTCAGGCCCAGTTCCTTGGCAAACGCGATCCTGTCCTCCAACTGTTGCTTGAGTTCAGTGAATCTGAAGTGGCTGCTGATGCAACCTAAGCCCGCGTCCCGGATGATTCCGCGGATCTTCGCTGGCTTTATGTTCACCAGGGGAGCAAAGCCATCCCGCGAGAAACTGGTCGGCGAGCACATCTCGATCATCTGGAATCCAGCGCCTGCAATCTGACGCAGGGTGCCTTCGAAATCCTTTGCGATCGACTCGCGAAGCGGATAGGTTTGGCACCCAATGGACATTCCCAGCGGGTTGGCATCGACCTTCATCGCCGACGCGGCGATGCACAGTGCGCTCCCATAAACAAATTGCCTTCTTGAAGTTGTCTGCATGTCGATTCGCTTCTTAGATGGATTGGGGCTCCCAACCCTTCCGATATTCGCGAGACAAATACTTGTTGGCCTCAGCTAGGTTGGTGATTTTCCGGGACGCACTGTCGTACAACAGTTTCTTGCCCGTGCGCAGGGCGATGGAATACAAGTTGACGGCCTCTGAAATGGGTCCGGCGTTCAAGAAACTTGAGGGCGATTGCGGCCCACCCCGGATGGCGGCAATCCACTGGCGCATGCCTGGAGAAGTCCCGCCTTGTTGCCGGCCAGGCGCCGCCGCAACCGGATGCTTGCGCATCCTTCTTTCTGGAATCAGCCGCGGCGCCTCAACGAGAAAGCCCGCCAGTATCTTTCCCTTGCTGCCTGCGAACAACATGCCTTCGATCGGCAGCTCCTTGTTATCGACTTCCAACTCCGGCGGCGTGGGGGGGCGCATGCCGCCGTCATACCAGACCAGGTCCACCGCCGGCGTTTTTGCGGTTGCCGGGTACTTGAAGCGGACGGTACAGGCCGTGGGAAAGGAGAAGTCGTTTTTCACTCTCGACGGGATAGCATCGGTGAACTCGCATGTGTGACTGAGCATCGGCTCGACACTGGTGGGTGATCCCAGCTCCAGGGCATGGAAGACCGACCACAGACTGTAATGGCCCATATCCGCCATGGAGCCGCCTCCGAAGTCGTACCATCCGCGAAAGACCATGTGCGTGTAGTCCGGCGAGTAGGGACGGTCGGCCTCCGGACCGAGCCACAAATCCCAGTCGAAACCCTCCGGAATGGGAGGCGTACTGGTGGGGAGATGGGTGTACTGCGGCCAAACAGGACGGTTCGTCCAGTTGTGGATTTCACGCAGAGTGCCGATGGCGCCACCGTTGATCCAGGCCATCACCTGGTCCATCGATCCGTTGGCGTCCCAAGGCATGAAATGCGTGGCAACGCCCTTTTCACGGGCGGTATCGATCACCAGCCTGGCTTCCTCCAACCGATTGGCGAGGGGCTTATGCATGATCACATGCTTGTCCCTCTTCATGCAGGCGATGCTGATGACCCCGTGAAGATGGTCCGGGGTCATGATCTTGACGGCATCCACCCCTTTTTCCTGCTCCAAAAGCTCACGGAAATCAGCATAGGAAGTGCAGCCCTTGAATGTGCCCCCGGACCGTTGGGTTCCATAGTAGGTTTCGACAAAATCCCTGGCGACGTCGCGGCCTCCCGGAACAATCCCCTCCGTTCCCGCCCCCCAGCCCGGCTTCCCAAGGGCGGCTCGCATCTGGTTAAGAAGGGAGTCCTTTCCCCAATCCCGGTAGCCGACCGCGTGCTTCGAAGGGTCGCACACAGACACGATCTGGATCTCCGGGATGGCAATCAATTGCGTCATCTCGCGGAGACCCTCCGTGCCTGTGCCGATGTGAGCCAGGGTAATTTTGTCGCTGGGCGGGACAACCCCGGCTCCGCCCAGCACATGCCTTGGAATGATGGTGAAACAAGCAGATGCGGCTGCGGTTCCCAAAAACTTGCGGCGATTCATCTTATTCTTCATCTTTCTGCCTCGCGTGGGATTGGAGCTGCCAGGCCGTGTGCGGCGCCCCTCAACGACCGGCCACAGAATACTCTCTCTGAGGCCGAAGAGGGGAGACGCGGCGGAATCCTGCTCTTGGCTGCAACCGATGCAAGCGTGCAACTGGTGAGATTCAGGGCGTATCCATAAACAGTGATCCATATGGTTTTCGCCTTCGATTCTCTGGTTCATGGGCGCATGGTTGGGGCGAAGATCTTTCTCAAGATGACGCAGACCAAGTCGTGGACAGTGTCAGACGCATTGTGGAACAAGATCAAGCGACTCGTTCCTGTGCGTAAGCGGCCGCGAGGCAGAAAGTATCAGCGCAAACCCGGGGCGGGCCGCAAGCCGATGCCAGGGGGCCAGGTTTTTTCGGCGACTGTCTATGTGCTCCACGCCGGTTGCCGGTGGAAGGCGCTGCCCAGGAATACGGTAGCGCCAGTACACGCCCATTTTCAGCGCTGGCAGCAAGAAGGCTTCTTCCTGAAAATATGGAAGGCCGGTGTGGCTGAGTACGACGACATGGAGGGCATTGCCTGGCGCTGGCAGAGCATCGATGGAGCTACGGGAAAGGCGCCGCTGGCAGTCGAATGCGTGGCACCCAACTCCACGGATCGACGGAAAAAATGGGCGCAAGCGCAGCCTCCTGGCCGACGCGCGTGGAATCCCGCTGTTGCTCGTCGCCGGCAGGGCAAACCGGCATGACAGCTGCCTGCCAGGCGCCACTCTGGGGGCCATCGTCTATCCCCGGCCGGATCCTGCCCGCGGGCAAGTCGGAACGCTCTGCGCCGATGCAGCCTACGTCGGATTTCCGGCACTGGCCACCAGTCAGGCGCGCAACTATCAACTGAATGTAAAGACCCGCCGCCAAGAGCTGGACGAAAAGCGAAGTGACTCCGGCAAACAGGCACGCCGCTGGGTGGTTGAACGCACCCACTCCCGGCTCAACTGTTTCCGCAAGCTGCTGGTCAGTTTCGGAACAACTGAAGCCAGTTATAGAGCACTTCTATCGCTCGCAGCCGCGTTGATCTGCTCGAGGCAAGCCATTTCTGTTTACGGATAAGCTCTTAACCTGATTGACTTTGGTGGCCTGTTCTCAGGCAACGCCATTGCAACGGCGCGAAGTTTTGCCGCACTCCCCAGCGCTGATTTCCAAACAGGAACTGCATGCGGACCGTGCGGCCAATGCCGCCTTACGCTGCGTCCCTGGCCGGGTCCAGCGCGTGCAGGCCTTCTGCCCGTGCGGCCTCAAGCAACCTCTGCGAAGCCGACACAAAGATGATCTCGGTGCCGTGGAACATGTCGCGCGCCACCAGCGCCGCGCCCAGTTGCAGGGTGTCAGGCCAACTCAGCGTAGTGCGGTCCAGCAGCTGCCGCGCCGCCTCAAGCACCGCCGGGTTCAGCGGCTGTTGCACCATGCGCGCCGACTCAAGCCGCAGAATCTCCAGCGCTGTGGTCGTGTCCTCTTGCGAGATGGCTCCCGAGCGCTCGCGGCGCCGGATGGCGGCATAGACCTCCAGCGGCGCGGAGGCCGAGATCAGCTTGCGGTTATCCTCGACGGCTTCCATTAGCCGGATCAGCGCATCGGTGCCGCGCTCCTGCACAAACAGCAGGCCAAAGGCCGTGGATTCGAGGAAGTAGCAACTCACAGTTCCCCCCGTTCCTCGTCAATGGCGTCGGTAATCGAATCGCCGTGAATCGTCACCGGATGGAACCGCTGCGCCTCCTCGGGCATGCCGGCCTCGGCGCGATTCAGCCGAATCGTTGTCGTTGGATACGCCGGCGTCTTGGGGTTGGCAATCTTGCTGGTCACCACCATGCCGCGCTGAATAGCCTCGGCCAATACCGCCTGGCGCGACTCGGGATGCTGATTCCAGCGAAACGCCTTGCGCGGCAAAAATGAGTCGCGGAACCACTTGAGCGCGATAAATGCATGCCCGCCCCGCTCGGCCTCGGCCAGCGCGGCGCAAAGCTCTTTCACGCGCGCATCCAGATCGGCGGGAATCACCGCTTCCTGGCTGTCGTCTTCGTCGTCATAGGCCGGTTCAACTGTGGCCTGAAACGAGCGGGCGGCGCGCGGCCCGGCCTCAATCCCGTCAATGCGCTCAAAGTAGATGCGCACCTCGTCTTCTTCCGGCGTCCACGAGTCAGCGGCGGCGTTGCGGCGCTTGCTGCGCCCGTTCTCGCCGCAGAGCTCCACAATCGCCTGGTAACCCGCAGGCGCCAGGAAATGAAGAGCGCGCGCCAGTCCTGGATCGGCGCTGAAACCCAACTCGTTCAAAGCTTCTTCAACGATCTCTTCGGCGTCGGGAATGCTTAATGTGGATAGGTCTACGTTGTTCTGTAAGGCTCTTGCCAATTTCATTTTTCTTCTCCGCGAGCCGCACCTTTTTTCCGCCCCGAGGCTTTCCGGCCACGTTTGGCATCTTGCCGGAGTTCGGTCGAGCCCCGCGCAACGGACAAGGTAATGCGGTGTTGGTTCTAAGTTTCTGTTATCCCCGGTGGATTCGTGCTGACGGCCAGCACGTCTTAAACAACGGTTGAGCGTTTTGAATTCCAGGCATCACCATCCGTCACCAGGCGGATGCGGCCCATTGCGAGTCTCGAATGCCTGTAAGGTAATCCCGGCAAATTAGCGGCTGTTCAGCCATTCAAACCATCGATCGCTTGTCTTTCTTACCTTGCAGCTATTTGAGAGACACTTTAGCTAATTCCTCTGTTCGGTTCTTTACACCCCGTAGTGTAACTCAGAATTCCATTCCGCATGCAATGCGAGTGAGCAATATTGCTCACCTTTAACCCCATTTCCCAAAAAAGTTGCGCGGCTTGTTGTTTTTTTATTGTCCCGCGGCTTCGTACAATGGGTAGCATGCGCTCCTTGATGATGCTGCTCTTATTCGGTTCCCTCACCTTGAACGGAATGCGCGCCGCTGAACCGGCCTTTGACCTTGTCGGCCCCAAGGTAGACGTACACGTCAAGCGCGGCGATGTCACGCTGCCCATCGGCCAGGTGCCTTACCTGCTTCCCGGCGACCGGCTGTGGATTCGTCCCGACCTTCCTGAGAGCCAGTCTGCCCATTATGTGTTGATCGTCGCCTTCCTGCGCGGGGCCACCAATCCGCCGCCACTGGATTGGTTCACCCGCGTCGAAACCTGGAGCCGCGAAGCCCGCGAAGAGGGTGTCTTCGTCAACATTCCCGCTGAAGCGCAGCAGGCGCTCGTCTTCCTCGCCCCTGAAACCGGCGGCGACTTCAGCACCCTCACCAAGGCCGTCCGCGGCCGCCCCGGCGCCTTTGTCCGCGCCACTCAGGATCTGCAGGCAGCCAGCCTCGACCGCATGAGGCTCGACGCCTACCTGGCCGCGGTCAGGGCCATCCCGCTCAACGACCCGAAAGTCCTCAAGGAGCACGCTGAACTGGTGGCCCGCAGCCTCAGCGTCAAACTCGACCTGCAATGCTTTGACAAGCCGTTGGAGCAGCAGCCTGCCTGCCTCGGACAACTGAACGCAGGCATGGTGATGGACGACTCCACTGCCCAATCGCGCGTCAATCAACTGGCCAGCGGCGACACCCTTGACCTGGTTAACCAGCTCAGCGTCTCCAGCATGGCCGGCGGCGGCGCATATAGTGCCTACTTCGGCGCCATCGTCGATACGGCCAAAATCCTCTCCTCGCTCCACATCGCCCATTTTCAATACATTCCCGCGCTCGCTCTGCCCACCAAAGACACCCTCAACCTGCGCCTCAACATGCCGCCTTCATTCCGCGATCCCAAGTCCGTCGTGGTGGTGGCGCTGCCTCCCATCGGGGCCTCCAAACCACCGCTGCTGCATCCGCTCAATCCCGCGCAGAGCTATTGCCTGCAGGCGCCCGGATTGGTGTTGGCCACTGAGGGTGCGCCTCTACTCTTTTCTACCGCTTTGGCTTACGGTCTTACGCTCCACATCGACAACAAAGGCGCGCCCATCGATCTGCCGCTCAAGGCCGATCCTACCCTCGGGGGACTGGCGCTGGCCAACCCTCTGGCCTCGCTGCCGCCCACCGAGGGAGAACTTACCGGAGTGCTGCACGCAAAATGGGGCTTTGACGATTGGGAAGGGCCGCGCTTCCGCCTGCGTACCGCCCAGGTGGGCAAGTGGAGCCTGGCCACAAGCGACCAGACCGCCCTGGTGGTGGGCCGCGAAAATGAACTGCACATTGAAGGCGAAAACTCGCAGTGCGTTGACAGGCTCGAGATCCGCTTCAGCAGCAGCGAGCCGGTCAAGCTCGCCTGGAAATCTCCCCGCCCGGATATCCTTGACGTGGTGATTCCCATGAAGGATGCCGCGCCCGGACCGGCGACTCTTGAGATCTACCAGTTCGGCTTGAAGCAGCCTGACAGCCTGCCCCTGAATGCCTACGCCGAAGCAGCGTCGCTCGAAAGGCTTTCGCTGAGCGCCGGCGACAAGGTTGCACTGTTGAAAGGCACGCGCCTTGACGAAGTGGCCAAGGCTGAGATGAACGGCATTACCTGGACCCCCGCCGGTTTGACCAGGGTGCAGGATGCTGACCAGTTGACCATGACCGCCAGCGCCTCAACCGCTAACCTCGACCCCGGGAAGCGCACCTTCGCCAAGGTCTTGTTACGCGATGGCCGCCAGTTAAAAGTCGGTGTCGATGTGGAAACCGCGCGCCCGCAAGTGGAACTGCTGAGCAAAGCCTCGCAGGATGACACCGCCGCCGCGCCCTCCGTTGTCCATCTCGGAAGCCCCGATGATTTTCTTTTGGAGAACCGCCTGGTCTTCTTTCTCCGCTCCCGCGTGCCGGCCAACTTTCCCCGCAATGAAAAAGTTGAAGTCGCGGCGGTGGACGGCAGCTTCAGCACCACGCTGACCACCGCAGACAGCAGTCTCCTGCTGGCAGACGCAAAAACTGCCGTCGGCACGCTCGATCCGCTGGCGCGTTTTGGAGCCTCGGCCTTTGGCCCGTTGCAGGTGCGCGCCGTCTCAGCCGACGGAGTCACCGGCGAATGGCTGCCCCTGGGCACATTGGTTCGGCTGCCCGCTTTCAAGGAACTGCGCTGCCCCCACTCCACCGCCCGCACCTGCACCCTTTCAGGAACCAATTTCTTCCTGGCCGCGTCGGTTGGCTCTACGCCGGAGTTCGACAACTCCACCGATGTGCCGCTGGATTTTGCGGGAACCCAATTGAGTGTGCCGCGCCCCACGAATGGCGTGCTCTACCTCAAGCTGCGTGACGACCCGGCAACGGTGCAGACCATCACGCTGCCCGTGATATTGCCCGGGTCGTCTGCAGCCCAGCCGGCCACGCCGCCGGTTGCGGCGCCAGACCAACCCCCGGCTGATCAAGCCGCGCACACGCCGACGCCGTCCAAATCGCAGCCCTGACATTGACTTGCCCGTGCTTTAGTTAAAGTAGGCCCTGTTCGTCTCGGCAAAGTGAGCCTTGTCGGCCGGCAGATCATCCTCCGCATAGATCGCGTTCTGCGCGCAAACTGATATGCATGTGCCGCAGTCAATGCACTCGTCGGGGTTGATGTGCACCTGGGAGACGGATCCCGCCTTGGGATCTTCAGCCGCAGGCGCAATCGCGGCAGTGGCGCATTCGGCCACGCAGACAAAATCCTTGATGCAGGCATCGGTGACTACATAAGCCATTTGAATCGCTCCTGAATCCTTTTGGGCGCACTAATCTTCCCTGCGCCGTCACTATGAGATTAAACAGTAAGGGCCCTCCGCCTCCGTGACTCGAATCACAGGGTGATGAGGCCGGCCGGAAAAGAGAATCGGTCCAATCTGGATTTGCCTGCCATTCAGCCTCCAGGGCGTTGGCGCCGCGTTGTTTATCGCGATGAAGGGCTATCCTGTAGGCATGTTGAAGACCTCTGCCCCGCTCTGCCTGCTGTTGTTTTTCAGTGCCGCGCTTTCGCCTGAGATCACCGCGGCGCAAACCGCCAGCTCCCCCTGGAGCTTTGCCGTCTCTGGCGACAGCCGCAACTGCGGCGACTTTGTCATGCCCGCCATCGCCGCCGGCGTCAAGGCAGAGAACGATGCCTTCTATTGGCACCTCGGCGACTTCCGCTGGATGTCCTCGACCGACCAGGATATGGAAGCGCTTCATGGCGCCGGCAAGTTGCTCTCGCACTCCGAGTATCAGCAACGCGCCTGGGACGACTTTCTTAGCCACCAGATGGCCGCCTTCGGCTCACTTCCCGTGTTCCTCGGCCGCGGCAATCATGAGAACGTATCGCCGATGACCCGCGAGGGTTACGTTGTCAAGTTCTCCAACTTCCTTGACCGCCCTGAGATCGCCGCGCAGCGCCGGGCCGACGGCGTAACCGACGACACGCTTCAGCCCTGGTTTCACTTCACCCGCAACGGTGTTGACTTTATCACCCTCGACAATGCCAGTCACGACGAGTTCTCTGACGCCCAGTTGCGCTGGCTGCGCGCGGTGCTCGATCGCGACCTGGCGCCCAACTCAGGCATTCGCACCATCGTGGCCGGCATGCACGAAGCGCTGCCCCACTCCACCAGTTCCAATCACGCCATGGACGACTGGGCACTGGGAGTCACGACCGGCGAACAAGTCTACAACTGGTTCTTTGATGCCAAGGCGGCCGGAAAGCATGTCTATCTCATCGCCAGCCACTCCCACTATTACTCGCCCAACATCTTCAGCACGCCCTATTGGAAACAGCAAGGAAAGGTCGTGCCCGGCTGGATCATCGGCACGGCCGGAGCACACCGCTACAAGCTGCCCGCCGACACTGACAGCGCCTCCAAAACCAACATCTACGGATTCATGCAAGGCACCGTGCAGCCTGACGGTCAGATCGTCTTCACCTTACGCCAACTCGCAGAGAAAGACCTGCTCAGCTCCAAGTGGCCCAACGCGCCGCCAGACGCCATCCACGAGTGCTTCATCCACAATGCCGACTAGCGCATTGAAGCGCCATCAACTTGAAACGGAAAGCTGTGCCGCGTTTTCATAACAGCGGATAAAACCGCCGAGCGTCATCGGCAGACTGCCGAAGTCGTCCTCGCTGAACGGGTCGACTCCCAGCGCGCGCTCGAGCCGGGCCACCACGATTGCGAACCCGATCGAGTCCAGACCCGACTCCAGCAGCGCCAGCTCATCGTGCAGAGGAGCCAGTTGCCTGCCATGATCCTGGGCCGCCTGCATAAACTGGGCAATCACTTCTTCTCGTACGTTCATATCCGGACTTGTCTCCCCTTTCAAGACCAAGCCGACGCCTCAGGCGCAGCGCGCCCTTGCGTTCAGTTCCAGTTTTCCATCCTACATCCTGTAAATGGCGAGATCGATTTATCCATGCAAAAATGTCCGGTTGACAGTCTCCGCGGGCATTGACTATGCTGCGCCCGGGAGTTGTGGCCTGCAATCCGCGTGCGCAGATTTCCTTTCATTGCAAAATGCCGTCTTTCTTCCCAACACCGCAGGAGATGGCGCGAAAACACCGCAGATCCTGCCGCTTCAGGTTTGGCAATTGGATATACGAGAGGTAGAGCGATGCGTTCATTCAGGTTCCTGGGTACCGTTCTTGCCGCCGGCCTGGCGCTGGCCTGGTCACAACAACTCTCCGTCGCGCAGTCCCAGCCCAACGGCATTCGCTGGGATTTCAACGAGCCCTCCGGAGCGGTGGCGCACGACTCGATCGGCAACATCGACGACGCCCTTGAGGGCTTCTATTGGCGGGTCCCCGGCGTCGAGGGCAACGGCCTCCAGTTCGACGGCTACACCACCCGCATTGTGCGCGAAGCCAAAAAGGTGCCCCAGCTCAAAGGCGGTTTCACCGTCTCGGCCTGGGTGGCCCCCAACTACTATCCATGGAACTGGGTTCCCATCGCCGACCAGAACCTCGACGACCAGGTAGGCTTCTTTTTCGGCATCGATGCCTTCGGGCATCCCGGATTCAACGTTGCCATCGGCGGCATCTGGCAGCGGCTCACCTCTGGGGTGCAGCTCCCGGTGAAGCGCTACTCCCTGGTCACGGGCACGTTTGATCCGCAGACCGGCATCGCTCTCTATGTGAACGGCAAACCGGCCGGCAGCCTCAGCGCACCCGGCGTCTTCAGCCAGGC
>Ga0364901_10365_pt1 | contig 12237 bp, 9 predicted proteins | sample ExccelJu500002D4_FD_206968 | JGI IMG/M metagenome (GOLD analysis project Ga0364901, IMG submission 206968) | Enriched cells from Trout Bog Lake Hypolimnion, Wisconsin, USA - BchlTB.July09.5000.02.D4 | ecosystem: Environmental > Aquatic > Freshwater > Lake > Hypolimnion/Profundal zone | place: USA...
TGCAAAGAGGCAGCTAAACACGATCGACGCGCCCAGTGCGATGAACATACGCAACGTGGTGCGCAACAGGTAATAGGGTAAATTTACCGGCGCCAGCGAGAGCGGCAGTGTTTCGCCCAGCTGGAAGGGTTTCGCCATTTGTTCACCACCGTAAGCAAATAACACCAGAACCGCCAGCACCATAGGCAACAGCACCCAATCCCAGCGATTCCATCCGGACTCAACGATTTGCCGGGGGAAAAATTGCTTATATTCAATCATTCGCGAGTTATTCTTTAATTATCGGAAGTTCAGCAGGCTTCCTTATGCCTGTGGAATATTGCAGTTTAACTATCATGACTAACAGGCCGTCAATCCGGCGCTGTGTTTGCCAGAATCTAGTAGCCGCTATCAGCTTTGCGACCACGGCAAACCGGCCGCGCGCCAGCCTTCCTTTACATTGCGATATCCATTGCCATCTTTGTCGCCTTCAAAGCCCTCCAATACGTTGTAGCAATCGCGAAAACCTTCCTGGGTAGCCGCTACAGCCGCTGAATGCGAACGACCGCCACTGCGACAAATAAACAGCACCAGCGCTTCCTTATCAACTTGCTGTAACAACTCTGCACTGAAATTCGGATTGGCTTTCATACCGGGATAAGTGAACCATTCGATTTCTACCGCGCCAAAGATACGTCCGACCCATTCCAGTTCTGCACGGCAACGCACATCGACCAGTTTTGCGCCGGGCGCGGATTGCAGAATTTCATAGGCTTCATCTGGATATAACGCACCTTCATAAGGCAGATTTTTATCTTTTGCACGTTGTTGAGCTGCTTGTAAAATTGAGGTGATTTTTCCCATGATCTTCTTTCCCGTTCCAGTTTAACGAATCTTGCGCTATGCTGCATGCCATAAACGCATACTAGCTCAATCGAAATGAAAAATCACATACAACCGACGCATTCCAACAAAGAAGCTTTTGAGCCGACCAATCCGGAGCGCTTTGCCGCAGCACAAAAAAGTACGCTGGTGAGTATTGGCATCAATTTGCTGCTGACGTTGCTTCAGGTGACCGGCGGTATATTTTCTCATTCACAGGCACTGATGGCCGATGGTTTGCATTCATTATCCGACTTTATCGCCGATTTACTGGTACTTTTTGCCAACCGGCATGGCAATCGTCATGCCGATGCCAATCACCCCTATGGTCATGCACGAGTTGAGACTGCCGCCACACTGATATTGGGTGTTTTTCTTGCAGCCTTAGGCGTTGGATTGCTGGTGGCTGCCGCAATCCGCTTGCAACATCCCGTGACATTGCGTGCAGTCAACCCTTTAGGCCTTGCAATTGCCGTCTTCGCACTGTTTGCCAAAGAAGGCATGTTCCGCTATATGCTGGCAGTCGCCCTCAGGGTGCGTTCGCAAATGCTGGTGGCCAATGCCTGGCATGCGCGTTCTGATGCAGCATCCTCTCTGGTGGTCGTTGTCGGTATTATCGGCAATTTGCTGGGCTATACCTTTCTGGATCTGGTCGCCGCAGCCGTGGTGGGGGTGATGATTGCACACATGGGCGGCAAGCTGGCGCTCGAAGCGCTGTCCGAACTCATCGATACCGGCCTGGATGCTGAAGAAGTAGATGCGATTCGCGCAACCCTGCTGAAAACGCATGGCGTGCTCGGCCTGCATGAATTGCGCACGCGCAAAATGGCAGATAATGCACTTGTCGATGCGCATATCCTGGTTGATCCCCGAATCAGCGTTTCTGAAGGACATTACATTGCAGAAACCGCTCGTCATGCAGTACTCAAAGCGCATCCGGTCCTTGATGTTATGGTACACATCGATCCGGAAGACGATATGCAAATTGCCCACAATGCCAAATTGCCTGACCGTCCGGTTTTACTGGCTCAGCTTGCCGAGCGGCTGGGTGATAGCCAGTTGCTCAGCAATCGCGTGGTATTTCATTATCTGGATGGTCAGATTGATGCTGAACTCTATCTGCCAGCCGATGTGCAATTGAATGCAAAGGATTTGCAGGCACGCTGCACTCAACTTACGCACAATGATCCCTTGTTTCGTGCCATTCAAATTTACCACGCACCATAATGGTGCGCAAGCATAAACCTTCGTGCAACTTTAGTGCGATTTGTGTAAGCTCGTCAGATTATGGCACAATACACACAGATTTAGCACACGCATCGCTAGCCCAAACACCTCTGCGCCAGCAGTGCAGAGCACGAGTAGAAGTAACGTGCACGCTTAAATCCGCGCCGCGCAATTTACCTGGTGAGATGGCATGATTTTTGCTTGGGTTATTTCGGGTTGTAGTTCACTGTTTGATTGATTATTTTGGAGAGAGTTATGGCGAAGACCGCTAGTGATGTATTGCAAATGATTAAAGACCACGATGTCAAATTTGTGGATTTTCGTTTTACCGATACGCGCGGCAAGGAGCAGCACGTAGGCGTTCCTGCCAAATATGTCGGCATGGACAAATTCGAAGAGGGTCACGCATTTGACGGCTCTTCCATCGCCGGCTGGAAAGGCATTCAAGCTTCTGACATGTTGTTGATGCCGGATCCTGTTTCTGCCTACCTTGATCCTTTTACCGAAGATGTCACGCTGAATATTACCTGCGATGTCATCGAACCGACCGACGGCAAGGGCTATGACCGCGATCCGCGTTCTATTGCAAAGCGTGCTGAAGCTTACCTGCAATCTTCCGGTTTAGGCGACACAGCTTACTTCGGCCCTGAACCTGAATTTTTCATCTTTGATTCAGTCAACTGGAAAATCGATATGTCCGGCTGTTCGGTCAAAATCAATTCCGAAGAAGCAGCCTGGTCTTCAGATGAAAAGTACGACAGCGGCAATACCGGCCATCGTCCTGCAGTCAAGGGCGGTTACTTCCCGGTTCCTCCGGTTGACAGTCTGAATGACATACGCGCAGCAATGTGTCTGGCGCTCGAAGATATCGGCATCGAAGTCGAAGTACATCACCACGAAGTCGCAACTGCCGGTCAGTGTGAAATCGGCACCAAGTTCAATACACTGGTGCGTCGCGCCGATCAGACGCAATACCTGAAATATGTGGTGCACAACGTTGCTCATCAACACGGCAAGACTGCGACCTTCATGCCCAAACCTATCGTTGGCGACAACGGTTCAGGCATGCACGTGCATCAGTCAATCTGGAAAGACGGCAAAAACCTGTTTGCGGGTAACGGCTATGCCGGATTGTCCGACACCGCGCTGTATTACATCGGCGGGATCATCAAGCATGCTAAAGCACTGAACGCGATTACCAATCCTGGCACCAACTCCTACAAGCGTCTGGTTCCTCACTACGAAGCACCGACCAAGCTTGCTTATTCTGCAAAGAATCGCTCTGCTTCAATTCGTATTCCGCACGTAGCCAGCGACAAGGCACGTCGTATTGAAACGCGTTTCCCGGATCCTACTGCCAATCCTTACTTGTGTTTTGCCGCACTGATGATGGCGGGTTTGGATGGTATCGCCAACAAGATTCACCCAGGAGACCCGGCTGACAAAAATCTGTATGATTTGCCACCGGAAGAAGATGCAAAAATCCCGACCGTATGTTCTTCACTGGACGAAGCCCTGAATGCACTGGATAAGGATCGCGAGTTCCTGACCCGTGGCGGCGTATTCTCCAATGACTTCATTGATGCTTATATCACCCTGAAGATGGACGAAGTCACGCGCCTGCGCATGACCACTCATCCGGTAGAGTTTGAAATGTATTACAGCATCTAGCTTTTTTAGATGGTTAAAGACTAACGGGGCCTGGAGCCCCGTTTTTTGTTGCTCATTTTACAAGCACCTTGAAATATTTGTCATGGTTTGTGCCATGCTCTATACTCATTCAGCCTTTTTGCAGGAGTATGATGATGAAGTTCTGTATTTTACTGCTGTGCCTCGCCCCTTCGCTGGCATTGGCTGACATCTACAAACTGATTGATGCCGATGGGCACGTAACCTATTCCAGTGCACCAATGAAGGGCGCAAAAAGAATTGTTATGACATCGCCAAGTCATAGCGCTACCGGGCAGGCACGCGCCAGCAACACGCCGGAGGATTTTCCCAAAATCAATCAAGCCACGCAAAAAAGCAGGGATGACTCACGCCACAAAATCCTGGAAGATGAACTGCAAGCGGAACAGGGCCTGCTCAATAGCGTCAGAGAGCAAATAGCACATCTTCCCAAAGACGGACAAAGGCCGGGTGAACTCTCCAAACAGGAAGATTTACATCTGGAAAATATCGCCGCCATCAAAGCCGAGCTATCGAGGCTGAAATAAGCAGACCTGGTATGATTTATGCTTATAATCTGTCATGTTCGAATTAACTAAACTTACCCTTGATTATCTCGCCACCGCACTCATTCAGATGAACGGTCAGTTTCGTGTGCACTATATGAATCCTGCCGCAGAAAATCTGTTTGAAGTGAGCGGCAAGAGTCAGACAGGCAACACGCTGCAACAAATTTTCTCTGATGTCGGACCGCTTGCAACGGCCATGCAGCGTGCCGCTGCAAATCACGATAGCTATGTCGAACATGATTTGATCCTGACCACCCACACGCACAACAAGCTGCACATGCGCTGCACCATCACGCCATTACCCGAAAATCAATTATTACTGGAATTTCACCCGATGGACAGGCCTTTGAAACTGGCGCGGGAAGAACAAATGCTGGATCAGACGCAGGCCAACCGCCTCTTGCTGCGCAACCTCGCCCATGAAATCAAAAATCCGTTGGGCGGCATACGCGGTGCCGCGCAATTGCTTGAGCAGGAACTGGACAAACCCGCACTGCATGAATATACCCAGGTGATCATTCAGGAAGCCGACCGCTTACGCAGTCTGATGGAAAAACTTCTAACCCCGCAAGGGCAAACCAGACACCGTCAGTTGAGCATACACGAAGTATTAGAACGAGTGCGCTCAGTCGTTCTGGCAGAATTTACCGACGGACTGGATATATTGCGTGATTACGACACCAGTTTACCGTTGCTGACCGGTGACAAGGAGCAATTGATCCAGGTGATGCTCAATATTGTGCGTAATGCCACGCAAGCCATGAAAGGCATCGGAACCATCACTTTGCAAACTCGTATTGCCCGAAAGGTTACGCTATTCAAACAACACCATCGCCTGGCCATCACTGTGCAGATTATCGACAACGGCCCCGGCGTCGCAGCCGAATTGCACGACAAAATTTTTTATCCGCTGGTTTCAGGGCGCTCTGACGGACACGGACTGGGACTGACACTGGCTCAGGATTTTGTCAGCCAGCATCAGGGCATCATCGAGTTTGACAGCGAACCCGGTTGCACGCGTTTCAGTGTCATCTTGCCGGTGCTGGCTGATGATTAGTGCCAGGCAAGAACTGGCTATCCACCCCAACAACATAAGTTGCGCGAAAATACTATGAAACCAGTCTGGATAATTGATGATGACCGCTCGATACGATGGGTGCTGGAAAAATCCCTGGCACGTGCAAACATTGAATTCGAAAGCTTTCCAAGTGCCGATGAGGCACTGGCCGCGCTGGACCATGCAACACCGCAAGTGGTGGTCAGTGATATTCGCATGCCGGGCCGTTCAGGGCTGGATTTTCTGCAATTGTTGCACCAGCGCTACCCCTCCATTCCCGTCATCATCATGACCGCTTATTCCGACCTGGAGAGCGCCGTGTCCGCCTTTCAGGAAGGGGCGTTTGAATATCTACCCAAACCGTTCGATATCAACCATGCGGTTGACCTGATACGCCGCGCACTTGAACAGAGCCAGCGCAAATCAGCAGAATTTGAAGAAACTCAAGTCGTAGCGGATATTCTGGGCAAAGCACCCGCCATGCAGGACGTCTTTCGGGCAATAGGCAGATTGTCACAATCACATGCCACCGTCTTGATTAACGGAGAATCAGGCACAGGAAAGGAGCTGGTCGCGCGCGCCTTGCATCGCCATAGTCCGCGCGCTAAAAAATCCTTCATCGCCATCAATACTGCCGCGATCCCCAAAGACCTGCTCGAGTCCGAGTTATTTGGCCATGAACGGGGTGCCTTTACCGGTGCAGCGGCCACAAGACAAGGACGCTTTGAGCAGGCTGAAGGCGGGACGCTGTTTCTCGACGAGATCGGTGATATGCCATCGGAATTGCAAACACGCCTGTTGCGCGTGCTGTCGGATGGCAATTACTATCGGGTCGGCGGACAACAGCCGATCAAAGCCAACGTGCGTATCATCACAGCCACTCATCAAAATCTCGAAGATCGAGTTAAACAAGGCCTGTTTCGTGAGGATTTATTCCACAGATTGAACGTGATACGCCTGCTGTTACCTCCCTTGCGGGAACGACGCGAGGATATCCCCCTGCTGGCAAAATATTTTCTGCAAAAGAGCGCACAGGAATTGGCGGTAGAGCAAAAACAATTCAGCGAGGCCACATTGCACCATTTGGGTGCGCAAAATTTTCCCGGCAATGTCAGGCAGCTTGAGAATCTTTGTCACTGGTTAACAGTGATGACCCCTTCGCAAATCATCGAGATTGCTGATCTTCCGCCGGAATGGCGCAGCAGCGAGAGTCTGACCACACCTTCTGCCGACTGGATTACCGCGCTGGCGGCCGAGGCGCAAACCGCCCTGCAGCGCGGGGATGAGGGCATTATGGAAAATCTGGTCATGCAGTTTGAAAGCACGCTGATTTTACAGGCGCTGCTGCATACTCACGGACGGCGCATTGAAGCCGCCACGCTGCTGGGACTGGGTCGCAACACCCTGACACGCAAAATTCAGGAGCTGAAACTGGAAAACAAGGAAGCGTAGTGTGCTGTTCTGCAATCATCAGCTCGCAAAAATTGCTTAATGATTGCTCCATTTCACAGATTAAAAACCATGACACGCATTTGAATTTATCCATATTTTTCTCAAATTAATGAACCTCTGGTATCGTCGTCACGCAAACATCATCACGCTGACCTTGCATGTGCAGCCGGGCGCCAAACGCAGCGAATTATCCGGACTGCACGGTGGTGCGCTCAAAGTTCGCCTGGCTGCACCACCGATTGACGGACGAGCCAACGAGGCATTATTGAAATATCTGGCAGGTTTATTCGATGTTCCGCTGCGTCAAGTCGAACTTAAACAGGGCGAACAATCGCGACACAAAGTCGTGTCCATTACCGGAAGCCTGATTGAACCAGAGAGCTTGCTGGCAGTGAAAGGCTAGCTGCTCATCAGGATTCCGCTTTGAATGAAGGCTGCAAACTGCTCGGCAGGTAACGGTTTGCTGTAATAGTAGCCTTGCACCTCTTCACAACCCTGTTCACGCAGGAATGCCAACTGCCCCCCGGTTTCCACACCCTCGGCGATGGTAATCAAGCCCAGACTCTTCGCCATATTGATCACGGCACTGACGATAGCTTTATCCTCGTTATCGGTACTGATGTCGCGCACAAAAGACTGATCAATCTTAAGTTTGTATATCTGGAATTTTTTCAGATAGCTTAAACTGGAATAACCTGTGCCAAAATCATCGATGGACATGCGAATGCCGCGATCATGCAAATTGTTCATGATCGCGATGGCAGCTTGCGGATCATGCATCGCCGCACCTTCGGTCAGTTCAAGTTCCAGATATTCAGGAGGCAAACCCACTTCATTCAAAATACGCGTGATTAAATCAGGCAAATCAGGATGACGAAACTGCACAGCAGACAAATTGACTGAAATAACCAGAGGTGCCTGTCCAGCTTCCATCCAGCATTTGGCCTGTTGCGTTGCCTGCCTGAGTACCCATTCACCAATCGGCAGGATCAACCGGCTTTCTTCAGCTACCGGGATGAACTCTGCGGGTGACACTACACCCATCTCGGGGTGCTGCCAGCGCAACAAGGCCTCAGCACCGATGACCCTGCCGTCATTCATGGATATCTGCGGCTGATAATGCAAAGCTAATTGGCCAAGCTCTACGGCATGGCGTAAGGCATTCACTAATTGCAAATTGCGCGAAGACCGCGCCTGCATTTCTGCGGTAAAGAAATGGAAGCCGTGGCGACCTTCCTGCTTGACGCGGTACATGGCCGAATCGGCACGTTTGGAGAGTGTTTCCAGATCCTGTCCATCATCAGGATAGAGCGCGATACCTATCGAGGCTGTCATATTCAATTCGGTGTGATCGCTCTGATACGGGCGACTGATATTTCTCAGTAATTTCTCTGCAACCTGAGCCGCACCATGTGCATCAATGTCGGGTAGCAACAGGATAAATTCATCCCCCCCCAGGCGTGACACAGTATCTTCCTCTCGCAGTGTCAGTTGCAGACGTTTTGCCAGTTCAATCAACAGAATATCGCCGAAGGAGTGACCGAGTGTATCGTTGATATCTTTGAAGTTATCAAGGTCGAGAAACATCAGCGCCAGTGTGCTGCTGCTGCGTTTAGCCAGGCTGATGGCGAATTTGACACGTTCCTCCAGTTGCAGGCGATTGGGCAGGCCGGTGAGCGCATCGTAATTCACTAAATGCTGTAAACGCTGTTCAGCAAGTTTACGTTCAGTAATGTCATCCTGAATAGAGACGTAATGGGTGATATGCCCGTTACTCTGATGAATCGGCGATATCATGGTCAACACGCTGTATTCTGAACCATCTTTACGCGCATTTGTCAATTCACCATGCCATTCCTGCCCTCTGGAAAGTCGTTCCAATATTTCGTGGAAAACTGTCCTTGGCACTTTATCTGATTGCAGCAGATTGGTATTGGCACCGATCAATTCTGCCGCGCTATAACCGGTATGACGGATCGCAGCCTGGTTTACATATTCAATTTTTGCATTGAGATCTGTGATGTAAATGGCATTGTGGCTTTGTTCGACAACTTGTGAGAGTTTGCGCCACTCCTGCTCCGCAGTTTTGCGCTGCATCTCAATCTGATAACCCTTGAGTGCAAAGTCTATGTCTGTTGCCATCTCAATCAGCAGGTTGCGCCCTGCTTCATCAAAGGCGTTGATCGCTGAAGAATAAAGCGTAAACGCACCTATGACCACGCCATCGCGATGCAGTGGCAGCGACGCGGAAGCTCTCCAGCCGAACTGTGCGCCCAGTTTCTGCCAGGGTAGTGTGGCAGGATCATGCACAAAGTCCTGGCACCAGAATGGTCGGTCTTCGCGGATCGCGATGCCGATGGGTCCCGAACTGGCAGGATTGTCCCTGCCCGCTGATACTTGCAATTTTTCCAGATAAGACAGGCCATCGCCATAGGAGGCAATTGGTTTGAGCTGTTGCTCATCCAGCAGCCCTATCCATGCCATGGTCATGCCCCCGAAGGTCACCGCATCACGGCAGATTTGCGGGAACAATTCCGCCTCGCTGCTGCAGCGCACAATGGCCTGATTGCACTGACTAAGTGCGGCATAAAGCTGCGTGAGCCGTTGTAACCGCGCTTCGCTGTCTTGCAGGATACGTTTTGAGCGCCTGATCGACTGAATATAGAAAAACCCTGCGGTAAACGCGAGGATAACGATGCCGCCCAATATTCCACTAAAAATCTCATAGCCGATGCGTTCACGCTTTAAAACAGTCAGCGCAGGAAGGTCGTTTTCGACATAAACGGTCAGGCCGTATTTTGCGATAGTCACCGAGGCGATGAGGTGAGGGACATTTTCTCCCTGGATGCGCAACAGCATCGGAAAATCAGGGTCATGCCACGAGGCGAGTTTTAATGTTGAGAAACTTCGTCTCTGATAAAGTGCATCGCATGCATCCGGACTGATCCTGGTTGCCTGGGAGTCTGGCATGGCGCGCATGATTTTATTCGCATCATGCGACAGGATAATGGCGCCATTGATATCCGAAATAAAGGCATCGGTTTGTTTGACCAGAAAGGACAAATTCGGCACATCAATTTTGGCAACCACGGAACCGCTGTATTGACCGTTCACGATAACCGGAGATGAAAAAAACAGACCGGGAATATGGGTCATTTTGCCGACGGCATATTGCATGCCGGGAAGTCCCTTCCGGTTAGCCTTGATCATGTCACGTTCGGCAAAATTTGTGCCGATAATTGATGTCGGATAGATCCAGTTGCTCGCAGCAATACAATCCCCCGCTGCATTGACCACATAAATCAGATCAGTTTTAAGTTCGCTTTTGGCAATAAGCAGCGTTTGACTCAAGTCCTGCAGTGTCGGTTCGTTCGTCCAGCGCGATTTTCTAAGTTCATAGGGGAGACTGGAGGTAGTGATTTGCGGACCAAATAGTGCCAGGCTTTGACGTACACGCAGCGCATTGGAAAAGAATCCGGGTACGCCGCTTAAATAATTCAGATTTTGCTCGATGCTGACGGCGAGATCCTGTGCCCGCACTTTTGAAAGCTGTGTTTCCGTCCGGATCAATTCATCCGCGCGAGCAAGATAGTTTATCCTCGCGATATACCAGGAGAGAAAACTCCAGAGCAGCAGCAAGGTAATGACGATTGCTGTCCTGGTTAGCGCTTTTCTATTCATAATGACTGATCCGCCAGCATCGGAATATAATTTTTGATTATTATAGATGGTTAATCACGGGATGTCTGCTTGAACCGGGCAGATTACATCAGAATCACGTCGTACTGTTCCAATACAAAAAAAATTATCTTTGTTTTTCAGTATGATATATATAATTAAAGTTGCCTGTTCTGTTCTAGCTACCCATATAGCTACCCATTTTGTGCACGATACCTATTTTAATGGTTTATGAGTAGCTGGAGTCGCACTGCCAGGCGGAGTTATATACATAAGTGAAGTGATGAGTTTTGCGAAGTCATTCTACCCCTCCCCATTTTCCTTTTAAATTATAACTCAATCTTGAAACAACAATTGCGCCTCTATGTTCTGTGGACTAACGGCCTGTTTTTGCTTATTCTTGCTCATAGTGGATGGTTTCATTAGTTTCGTTTCTGATTTTGACAACCAGACTCTCTACAGAAATCCCCACCCCAACTCATCATGCCGAAACCACCTGTACACCAGATTCGACTATAGTTCCTGTAGACAGTAAGCGTACTGTCTAGCTATGGTCATGCAATTAATTATCCGTTGCGCCTCATATCCATTATTCAATTTCTCTCCTTGGCTTTTCCACCAACCAATCATCATTTCCTATTGTGCATTTGAAGCAATAAATCTGTTATCACACCTTGGCAAGAATAGCAATACACATTTTTCGAAGATTTTCAAGGTGTGATTTAGTTGTTTGTTGATGTTTAAATCAGCCTGCTTCCAGAAAACAAGGGAAGGATAAGGAGAAAGAAATGAATGATTTAAGTGAATTTGACCGCCTTCCGAACGCAGCGCACGTTGACGTCCACACAGTCGCCGCTTTGTACGGTTGCAAAGTGCCGACTATCTGGGCACGCTTGCGACGCAAGGAAATCCCTGAGCCGCGTAAATTCGGGGCGCATACCCGTTGGCAAGTTGGAGAAATTCGGGAGGCGCTTAAGGCAAAAAACTAACTTAGAGCAAAGGTTACCACAATTTCAGAAATATATTAAGGAGATGCAAATGAATTTTAATTTAAATACCCCCTCACAAATGCAGCGCCCAGTAGGCAGTAGATCAGCTGCACCATTTGTAAAGAATAAAATTTCAAATGGAGTAAATCTTATCGCCGCGAATACTGTCGATGCAGAACCAACGTATTGGATATGGAATGGCTATTTCGCTAGACATCATCTTACTGTGTGTGCGGGAGAATATGGTGCAAACATTGGTACACTAGTGGCTGAATTTGCATCGATTTTATCAAAAGGTAGCACCATGCCAGATGGTACGTGTGTTCCTGCTATCAATGTGTTTATTCTATCAAATGAGCATTGTCTGGAGAGCTCAGTTGCTCGCACTCTGGATGTTGCTGGCGCGAATAGAAATCAGATTCAATATATTCGTGGAGATAACAAAGATGGACGCTCCTGCCCATTTGAAATTACAAAAGACAGCGACCTCGAAAAAGTTAAGAGACAATTGGCGGAAAGTAATCTTGCTGAACTTGACCAAGGCGGCGTTATTTTCGTTTCTATCACCGAACAGGAAAACAAAAAAAACAGCATGCGCCGACGCCTAGTTCTACTCCGTGAAATTGCTGAAATTTACCACTGCGCAGTGATCGTCATGGTCAACCTTTCGAAACCATATAACGCCAAAACTACTGTCGCAAGCAACCTAGGCAGCCCAGCGTATGTTACTGAATCG
>Ga0364901_10385_pt1 | contig 11459 bp, 9 predicted proteins | sample ExccelJu500002D4_FD_206968 | JGI IMG/M metagenome (GOLD analysis project Ga0364901, IMG submission 206968) | Enriched cells from Trout Bog Lake Hypolimnion, Wisconsin, USA - BchlTB.July09.5000.02.D4 | ecosystem: Environmental > Aquatic > Freshwater > Lake > Hypolimnion/Profundal zone | place: USA...
CGGCGCTGGTATATGGCCGAAACTCTCGCAAACGGCTGGAGCCGCAACGTATTGCTTCTCATGATTCAGTCGGAGGCTCATCGCCGCAAGGGGAAGGCCATCACGAATTTCGATCGACTGCTACCCGCTCCGCACTCTGATCTTGTCCGGCAGGCTCTTAAAGACCCGTATATTTTCGATTTTCTCACCCTCCAGGAACCGTTCCACGAGCGCGAACTCGAGACCAATCTGCTCCACCAACTTGAACGCTTCCTGCTCGAACTCGGCCGGGGATTCGCCTTCGTCGGTCGTCAAGTCCACATGGAAGTCGGTGATCGCGATTTCTATATCGACCTGCTTTTCTACCACCTCCACTTGCGCTGCTACGTCGTGATTGACCTCAAGAAAGGCGAGTTTAAACCGGAATACGCGGGCAAAATGAATTTCTACCTCGCGGTTGTCGATGATAAGCTCCGCCACTCCGCCGATGCCACATCCATCGGCCTAATTCTCTGTCAGGACCGCAACCACATCGTCGCTGAATATGCCTTACGTGGAGCCACCAAGCCCATTGGCATTTCCGAGTACGAACTCACGCGTGCGCTGCCGGCAAATCTGCAATCAGCTCTGCCGACCATAGAACAGATCGAAGCCGAGCTTAGTAGATCAGGGAAAAGAATGCCTAAGGCAACAACCAAACGACTAGCCAAAATGAAACAATCGAAACGAGAACCAAAGAAATAATTCCCCTTCCCTCTGATTCCGGCTCTGAAGCAGCGGCTTGAAGCCTGTCACCATCGCCGCCGGTCGGCCGCGGCGATTTTAGCCGCTACGCGGCATTGGCCGCTGAGTACCCCGACCGACGGTGATGGCGACGAAGCGGCAAATGAGTAGACAATGCACAATCCGAACGCTTGTCCCCACTCGACTCAGCTAAAATCGCCAGCGCTCGCAGCCTCTTAGCCGGCCGTCGTCTCCGGTCAAAGAGGTGCACGAATAATCGCGAGGATTGCCGCTTGCACCGCAGGCGGAAGTCGTGACCAGCCGCCGATGATTTCTGTTAGCTCAGATGGCAGTTGTGCCGGCTCGGAAGGCAAAAATGCACCGGATTCTGCACCACCCGTAGATATGACCCCTTGTTTTTCCGGCGATTTTTGAATAAATTCGAGCCCTGTATCGCCCATTGATTCAGCTTTGCACCGTATCATCGGGATGGGGAGTCTGCCGATCGGGCCTTGATTTGAAGGCTACGCACTGCGCTGTAATAACTGAAGCATTGCCGCGTACAAAGAATACCGTAATTACAACTCGGCAGAGCGTGACAACTCGTTGACGGAATCTATTGCGCAATCCTCGTCTTGAGTGGTCCCTTTTTCGAGTTTCCGCCCATTTGAAAACGCGCGATGAAAAAGAAAGGGGCCCACGTTTGCACGTGGGCCCCGGTTTCAATTCGCTTCTGAAACAACAGCCGGTTTAGGTGTTGTCGTCGGTCGGCAGCAGGACGCTGTCGTTGGCGACATAGGGCGATCCAACCAGGTCCTGGGCAGTCGTGCCCCAGACCGGGCCGCCGCGGGTGTAGATGTTGTCACGATCGGTGCCGCAGAACGGGTTGTTCTGGAATTCGACGTGACCATCACCGTACAACACGTTCTCGCCATCCTTGCCATGGTTGTTGCTGTTGCCCATGCGCATCTGCTGGCCGGAGCTACTGGTGTTGACAGCCATGACGTTGTCGTTGCCGCTGTTGCCGGTGGTGCCGGGGTTGATGTCGGCGGCGACGGCGAACGTCGGTTCCAGACCCTGAACCATCTTATAGCCGCTGCCCAGTGCATACGTATCCGGATAGGGCATGGCGTAGCTGTAGCTCAGGTTGTTCTGGATGTTGGTGAAGTTGGTCTGATTGAGGGCGGTATTGGTCCCGCCGCCATAGGTGTCGGCCGTCGCATTGGAGCTGGGGCAGACAAAGACCGACGAGGTGATGTCCTCGGTGCGAAGCAGCAGGTACAACGCCTGGGGGACGTTGTTGACCAGACTCTCACCGTTCGTTTGTAACTGCGTGGGATCCGTCGAGGCATTGGCAAATGGATCGGTCTGACCGCCACCAACGGTATAAGCAGTGGTGTAATCCCATCCACCCACACCGATATTGCCGAGATTCTCGGTCGCAGTACCATAATAGGCGGTGCGGGGATACGGCCCCTTGGAGTCATTGCTGTAGAGCAGGATCGCCTGACCGATCTGACGGAGGTTGCTGGCGCACTTGACGCGGTTGGCCGTTTCACGGGCCCGGTTCAAGCTGGGCAGCAGGATCGAGATCAACAACGCGATGATCCCGATGACCACGAGCAGTTCGACGAGAGTGAATCCTCTCGCCCTGACGCGTCCCGGGGTGCCGGGACTGGTCGATAGTGAAAGCTTCATACGAAGCTCCTTTCGAAATGCGTCACATTAAAAAGCGCATCGGGAGCGATCGTACGGAGATATAGATATGATTGCCGTATCGTCCTCCAGCAAGTGGAGACGACCCCTTCGACCGCGGATGCAATTTGCAAATGTGACATGGGGAAATTACACCGGCGAACACCGCCAGTGCGACAGATCAGAGGAATTAAAAATTCTAAACTCCGCCATGAATTTAGAAACCACAAAAGCCCGAATGACTCAGGCTAACCTTAACTCTAACGAAAGCTTGACCGCGCCGTCAAGAAGATTTTGGCGTCGCGCCAAGCGATTCTGAGCCGAATAACGAAATAAGTTTGCAGTGCTCCAATTTGTATTACGCAAGGACGAGAGCGCTGTTCGTGGCTATGGAAAGGGTCATCGTGTGGGAATTACGGTCATTTCGGCAGGCCGAGTCGGGCATAAGCACGCTTTGAAGTCCGGACATGCTTTGTTTTTGCGTTTTGCTTCCCCGCCCTGCGCAGCCCGGCAAGCGAGAATTGCGCGATGTGGGACGCCAGATCTTCCGCGCTGGGATGCTCTCCGAGCTGCGGATGCATACGGCCGATCAGGTGATGATGCCGCAGGTGGTACATACATTGCCCAAATACGCTGGCCGCCGCGAGCGCCACGGATCGGTCCGTTACCGGAACATTCAGTAATTCCGCGATCAGGGCGGAGAGCTTTTCGTTGAGCGGCCGAAAAACAGTCTCGAGCAACAGATCCAGCGCTTCAGTCGGCTGGGCCATTTCGCGCGCCAAAAGAATTTGCTCCCATGGCGGTCGATCCTGTCCTATCGCCTTAACGCAATACCAATGAATGAACTGCCGGAAGCGGGTCGCTGCATTTCCCGAAAGCGCCTCGTCCGGGGGAATGAGGTGCGCTTTCTCCAGCGCGATGCGGCGAAGGACGGCGCCATAAAGCTCGGCCTTGTCGCGGAAATGATAGTTGACGCTGGCAAGGCTCGCCCCGGCACGGTCGGTGATTTCCTTGATCGTCGCCGCGTGAAAACCCCGCTCGGCGAAGACTTCCCCGGCGGCCAACAGCAGACGCCGACGGGTTTCCTGGCTGGCCGAGTTGTTTTTGACGTTGGACATGTTTCCTGATCCGCCTGTGCGGATTATATCGGCATAACCGGGTCCGGGGAAGTGAAAATTTGAATTGACTTATTAAATTTGAAAACATATTCTAAATTTGAATTCATTCCGCCGATATTCCCCTCAAGGGGACCGCCAACCGGGGTCGGATCGGGCGGAAGTTGCCTGCCAGGAGTTGCCCATGACGGATATCGAGACCGAACAGGATCAACAAGCTCCCCCGGGAGGCAACGGCGCGCCGGCGCCGGCCCGCCCCGTGCGGCCGCCGCCGGCCGCGGGCCGGCCGTTTTACCGCAGTTCCGCCTTTCGAATCTTCAGCATCGTCCTGCTGGTGCTGGTAATCGGGGGCCTGGTTTATTGGCTGCACGCCCGGCATTTTGAATCGACCGACGACGCCTTTATCGATGGACACATTATTCCCATCGGGCCGCAGGTCTCGGCGCTCGTTGCGGCTGTGCACGTGACGGACAACCAGGTGGTCCACAAGGGCGATCTCCTGATTGAACTGGACCCGACCGATTTTCAAGTCGCCCTGGCGCAGGCGCGCGGAGCCGAGGCATCCGCCAAAGGGAAGCTCGAGCGGTCCCGCACCGGTGTGGCTGCTGCGGAAAGCGCGGTGATCGAGGCGCAGGCTGAATTGCAATCGGCCCAGGTGAATTCCGACAACGCCACCCGGGATCTGCAGCGCTATCAGGGTCTAGATGAGCGCGCCAAGAGCCAGGAGCAGTTGGACAACGTTACCGCGGTTCAAAAAACTGACGCGGCCCAGGTGGCGCAGGCCAAGGCCCGGCTGGTGTCCGCGCAAGCGCAGGTCGATGCGGCGCGCGCCAACGTCATCGCCGCCGAGGGCGATTATCAAAAAGCACAGGCCGACACCGAGCGCGCCCAGGTCAATCTCGGCTATTGCCGCATCGTGGCGCCCACGGATGGACGCATAACCAGCAAGACCGTTGATCCCGGCATGTATGTCACCCCCGCCAGCCAATTGTTTGTGCTGGTCCCGGCGGATGTCTGGGTGACCGCTAATTTCAAGGAGACGCAGCTCGATCTCATGCGTCCCGGCCAGAAGGTAACCATCGCGGTGGACGCCTACCCCGAGCATGAATTTGAGGGAACAGTCCAGTCGATCCAGGCGGGCACCGGGTCGCGCTTCAGCGTGATCCCCGCCGAAAACGCCACCGGTAATTTCGTCAAGGTCGTGCAGCGGGTCCCCGTGAAGATCACGTTTGACGGTGACATTAATTCCGACCCCGATCATCTCCTGGCGCCGGGGATGTCCGTCGAGCCGACGGTTCGGGTGCGCGAAGGATCATTCTAACCCCCAACTTTTTCCCGTTCGGTTGAGTCGACTATGGCGATGGCCCGTACCATCAACAGCGCCGCCAAGCCTGGGGTAAGTCCCTGGCTGCTAGCGCTGGTCGTTTCGATGGCGACGTTCATGGAGGTGCTGGACACCAGCATCGCCAACGTTTCGCTTCGCCACATCGCGGGAAATCTCGGCGCGGGGCAGGACGAAAGCACCTGGGTGCTCACCAGCTATCTCGTCGCCAACGCCATCATCATTCCCATCAGCGGCTGGCTTTCGTCGGTCATGGGCCGCAAACGGTTTTACATGACTTGTGTTGCACTGTTCACAGTGAGCTCCCTCATGTGCGGCCTGGCGCCTTCGCTGGGTTTGCTGCTGTTTTTCCGCGTATTTCAGGGGGCAGGCGGTGGGGGACTGGCGCCCAGCGAGCAGTCCATTTTGGCCGATACATTCCAGCCGGAATATTTCGGGATGGCTTTCGCCATCTGGGGCGTGGCAGTCGTCGTCGCGCCAGCGCTGGGGCCGACGCTCGGCGGGTGGATCACCGACAATTTTTCCTGGCGCTGGATCTTCTTCATCAATATTCCTGTCGGATGCCTGTCGTTGTTTCTGACGTATCACCTGCTGCAGGATTCGCCGGCGCAGGTGCAGAAAGCGCGCGAGACGCGCAAGCGCGGCATCAAGGTCGACTACACGGGCTTCGCCCTCTGCGTCGTCGGTTTCGGCGCGCTGCAGGTCGTTCTCGACAAGGGTCAGGAAGATGACTGGTTCGGCTCGCCGTTTATTTGCACGTTCGCAATCCTGGCCCTGCTGGGCATCCTCGGAATGATCCTCTGGGAAAGTTTGGTCGTGGACGATCCAATCGTCGATGTTCCGCTGCTGGCCAATCCCAATCTTTCCTCATCGATGGTTCTGCAATTCGTCGTCGGGTTTATCCTGACCTCAACGACCGTGCTGCTGCCGCAATTCGTTCAGTCGCTTCTTGGATATAACGCCACCAACGCGGGGTTGATCCTGATGCCCGGCGGATTGGTGCTGATGATGATGATGCCCGTCGCCGGAAAACTGGTGACCCGCGTGCCGCCCAAACTGCTCATGGGATTCGGCCTGCTCATGACGGCGGGGTCGATGTTCTATCTGACAGGCTTTAATACCCAGGTCTCTTTTGAGCACGCGGTCTGGGTTCGCGTATTTCAGTGCGTGGGACTGCCGCTATTTTTCATTCCGTTGAATACGATTGCCTACGGCAATCTACCGCCGGGCAAAAACAACAACGCCAGCGCGATGATGAGCCTGATGCGCAATCTGGGCGGTGGGATCGGCATTTCGGTCGCCTCGACCCTGCTGGTTCGCCGCACGCAAATGCACCAGGAGCGGCTGGCCTCCACGGCGACGCACTCCTATAGGCCCTTTGTTCAGTACATGAATTCGCGCGGCGGATTCACACCGCACAATCTGCAAAGCTTCTACGGCGTCCTGCAGGATCAGGCCACGATGCTGGCCTATCTCGATGTCTTCAAAATTATGGGCATTGGCTGTCTGGTCGTCATCGTTCTATTGTTCGCGATGAGACGCGTGAAAAAAGGAAGCGGCCCGGTCATGGCACATTAGGCGTAACTTATGGCAAAGAATTCAAAATCGCTGGTGGCGCATCCGCTGTCGACTTTTGCCGCATTTGTTGCGGTGGGATTGGTGCTATTGCAGACTTCTTGCACGGTCGGCCCGGATTACACCGCACCAAAAACGCCCGTCCGCTCGGCCTATGCCAACGCCGTCGTGACGACGCGCCCCAGCACGGTTTCTTCGGAAGCCGAGCCGGCCATTGAGTGGTGGACGACGCTGCGCGATTCGGAATTGGACAGCCTGGTGCGGCGTGCCGCCGGCGGAAATCTCGATCTCCAATCCGCCGCCGCCCGGTTACTTGAAAGCCGCGCCGAATTGCGAATCGCCGGCGCCAAGGAACTGCCGACGCTCAGCACTTCCGCCGCGTTCGCGCGGATCAACAGCGGAAAAGGCGTCGGCCTTCCCGGCGGGAGCAGCGGACAGTCGTCGGCGATTGACACCAACGTCTGGAGCGCGGGATTCGACGCGAGTTGGGAAATAGATTTGTTCGGCGGCCAGCGCCGGCTGATCGAAGCTGCCTCCGCCGATTATCAGGCGAGCGTTGAGTACCGCCGCGATATCCTCGTCTCGCTCACCGCGGAAGTGGCTCGGGATTATCTTCAGCTTCGCGGCTTGCAGGAGCGCGTGCAGATCGCCCGCGACAATCTCGCGCTGCAGCAGGATACGCTCGACTTGACGTTGTCGCTGCGCAAGGCGGGATTCAATTCGCAACTGGACGTGAGCCGGGCGAGAACGCAGGTGGCCCAGACGCGCGCCACGCTTTCGCCGCTGACGACAGCGGTCATTCAGCAGGAGCATGCGATCGCGACGCTGCTGGGTCTGGATCCCAATGCTTTGTCGGCGGAGCTGGATGAAGTCAAGCCGTTGCCGGCCGTGCCCGCGCTGGTTTCGGTCGGGATGCCCACCGATCTCCTTCGCCGTCGGCCGGATATTCGCCGGGCCGAGCGGCAGATCGCCGCCGCCAACGCCCGCGTCGGCGCCGCCGTCGCCGATTTTTATCCCCGCTTCAGCCTGACCGGAGATTTCGGCCTGGACGCGTCGAAGTTTAATCACTTGTTCGACTGGGAGAACCGCTATTTCATTCTTTACCCCAGCATCGACTGGCGAGTGTTCGATTTCGGTCGGACCGCCGCCGAGGTGGCCCAGGAAAAAGCCGTCCGCCAGGAAACCCTGCTCGCGTATCAGAGCGCCGTGCTGTCGGCGCTTCGCGATGTCGAAGACGCGCTGGTCGCCTATGCCAACGAGCAGGATCATCACGCCGCCCTGACCGAAGCGGTCGCGTCGGCTCAGGATTCGGTCGCCATCTCCAAGGACCAATACAAGCAGGGGATCATCGACTTCCTGCAATTGCTCGACGCTCAGCGGCAATTGCTTTCCGTGCAGGACGATTTGGCCCAAAGCGATCAGGCCATCGCGACGAATCTCGTCGCCCTATACAAATCACTCGGCGGCGGATGGGAAGCCGAGGACACCGGCCAGCGGCAAAGCCAACCCAACGTGGATGTGCCTGCGGCCATTGGTTTGTCGGCGCTGACTAATGGGGCGAGCGAGGACAAATGATATCGCTGTAATTGTTCTGTCTACTTTGCCGCGGCTGGCTACAGACTAGCACCCTGCCAGTTTGATAAGTCCTAAAGTTTGAGGGCGTTGAGGACTTGTGCTCGCCTTTGAGCTGCCTCCACTTCGCGCTCATGCTCAAGCCGTCTTTCCCGCTCCTCAGTCGCCGCTTGCTCGATTAATGCAGCTTCGAAGGCTTTATTTGCACGTTCAACGTATCCTTTTGCAAAGTTGAGAATCCCTTTAGCGGTACCTGATGACGCATGAACCCATGCATGGTCTAACTCAAACCGAAAATTCTCAGGACAAGATCCTTCGAAACCACTTGAGTTAACTCCGCGATTGCTGAACTGTCTAATCCATCCATGCTCCGGAGCGCGATCGAATGTCAGATTCAGTAAGTCGTCCTCCCAGTCTACGTCAATTATCTTAATTGGCTCGAACAACGATGGGGTGCTTATAGGAACAACTTCGTTTCTTTTTTGATCGAGCCTCTGTTCTGCAACAAAGAAATTCCTATGCCCGATTAGTTCATTCTTTACCTCCGCAATACTACTTGATCGGGCCTCCGGCGATTGCTGAATCATGTCCGCGACTATCTCATCAAGATATGCAAAATCCGGCGCGATCGCTCCAATTTTCGCGTATCCCTCACCCTGCGGTACTGACCCCGTGAACATCTCATTTAGAATGAGACCCAACGCGTAAATATCTGCCCGATGGTCAGCTTTATTTCCTTTTACCCGCTGCTCTGGTGCCGAGTAGCCAAAATTAGCTAGCCTTTCCGCATCCTTTGTGTCGACGAGTGTCAGGCATAGTTCTTCTTCAAAATGAGCGACGCCAAAGTCGGCCACGACTAAGAGATTCTGTTGTGGATCGTAAAGAATATTTTCCGGCTTGAGATCGCGATGATAGACTGTCAGAAGATGGGCAGACTCAATTCCATCCAAGATCATGGAAAATAACGGCAATACACGATCCGGTGTCAGTTTGCCTTCAATCAATTTGCGTAAGGTAAGCGGATACAGTGGCATCACGTAGAATGGCGTCTTTTTGCCATCAACCGTGGTGAATCCTGAGTCAATTACCCGGACCACATTTTGGTGTGAGTGTTTGCGGCAAAAATCCAATTCATTCTTGAACCGCTTTAGCTTCAACGAAGTCGTTAACTCAGGTGTCAGGCATTTGACGGCGAAACGTCGCTGCTCGGAATCCTTTACTTCATAAACTCGGCCCGATCCGCCTTGACCCAAAATGCCGACGGCTTCATAGGATTCAAAGACGGTTTCAAAAATCATTTGAGATTTTGCCATGTCATGCTCCGCTCTGCAGTGTCCCCTCGAAAACACGGGATTGTCAATTCCGTGAGGGCATTCGGGAAGCCATCGCAAATTCCGCGTCGCCGCTCGGCAGAAATCCCATGACTTGCATAATGTAACCCATAAGGTTACGCTCGGACATAGTGATAAAAAGCTTCCGCCTGCTTTTCGAAACAGGAAATGGTCGAGGAGTCCAGCCAGCGCATGTGCAGAAGCTCACCGATATTCTGGATTTGCTGAACGCCGCCGCCAAGCCTGGCGATATGGATTTCCCCGGTTCATACCTTCATCCGCTGAAGGGAGGGCTCAAGGGATTCTGGGCGGTCCGCGTATCGGGTAATTGGCGAGTAATATTTCGCTTCGAGACGGGCGATGCGCTGGATGTTGATTATTTGGACTACCACTAGGAACGCGTTATGAAAGCACATCGTCCACCGAGCCATCCGGGCGGAATTCTCAAAAGGCTGTATCTGGAGCCGCTGAATCTTTCTACGGTGGATTTCGCCAAGGCCGTGGGGGTGTCACGAAAGACCATATCCAAGCTGATCAACGAGCGCGGGGCGGTCACGCCGGCGATGGCATTGCGCTTTTCAATCGCTTTCAAAACGACTCCGCAGTTGTGGCTCAATTTGCAGCAGAATTACGATCTCTGGCACGCTCGGCGGACTGCGAAGGGGTTGAAGAACATTCCGAAGTTCGCTGCCTGAATTCGCGGCATTGCGCCCAATCGCAATCATTTAACGGAATTAAATAATTGACGTTTGCACCCCGCAGGGCGAAGCTCAAATTCAGTAATTCGATTGCGTCACTTATATTAAACGAACACTTCATGGTGCAGTCTGATGACGAAGAGTGACGCTGCCAAAAATCAATCGGGTAAGGAAAAGGCGTACATATTAACCAGCCCCGCAGGCTTGCGTTTGCGGGCGATTCCGTACGGGGCAACAGTTACGCACCTCTGGGTTCCCGATCGGCGAGGATGCACAGCGGATGTTATTCTAGGATTCGCAAACGACGAGCAGTATCGCAATCCGCATCCATATTTCGGCGTTATGGCCGGGCGAGTGGCAGGGCGTATTACCAATTCCCGTTTCACGCTCGAAGGTAAAACGCATCAGCTTGCCGCCAACGATCCCCCAAATCACCTCCACGGCGGAGTCCGCGGATTCGACAAGCAGGCTTGGCTTGCCGAACAGCTTAATGACCAAAGCGTACGTTTCTCCCTCGCCAGTCCCGACGCCCAGGAGGGATATCCCGGCACGGTTCACACAAGCGTGATCTACACCGTTTCACCGAAAAACGAATTCATCGTCGATGTTGAAGCCACGGCCGATCAACCCACTCCCTTCAGCCTGACGCATCATTCTTATTTCAACTTAGCGGGCGAAGGCTCCGGCGAATCAACCGAGTCCCACGAGCTGGAAATCTTCGCGGACGATTATGCTCCCACAGACGCGAAAATGGGCCTCCTCGGCAAACGTCAATCGGTCACGGCAGCCAATGATTTCCGCAAGCCCCGAAAATTATCAGAAGCAATTCCCAAGCTGTTCGCCCATCACGGCGATCTCTATTTCACCCGGCGGGATGAGGCTGCCGCATCGCATATGGCCCGGCTAACCCATCCCGCCAGCGGCCGAGTGATGAACGTCTACAGCACCGAGCCCTGTCTGCAGTTTTATACAGGCTTCGGTCTTGATGGCTCACTCAAGGGCAAATCGGGCGTCAATTATGCCAGGCATGCGGGTCTTTGCCTCGAATGCGAGGGCTATCCCGACGGCGTCAATACTCCCGCGCTGGGAGACATCATTTTGCGTCCCGGACAAACCGTCCGACAGCGCACGGTCTACGCATTTTCGGTGTAGAATTCAGTCTGAACGTTCGTAAGGAGTCTTCGATGGATTTGGATCCCACCTCTGGCCACGGCACAGCCGTGCTCAACCGGCCGCCAGAGAGACTTGATTACAGCCTGGTCGGTGTGGAATCGCACCGTGCGATCGAGCGCGGCCTTGCCGAGGCGGAGTGGTATCAATGCCCGATTCCCCGGGCAACGCTCCGCCAGCTTCTCGAGCGGCGCGATGGGCCGGCCATCCGCGATACCTTCATCTGGTTTGCACTGATCATCGGCACCGGCTGGCTCAC
>Ga0364901_10293_pt1 | contig 11133 bp, 13 predicted proteins | sample ExccelJu500002D4_FD_206968 | JGI IMG/M metagenome (GOLD analysis project Ga0364901, IMG submission 206968) | Enriched cells from Trout Bog Lake Hypolimnion, Wisconsin, USA - BchlTB.July09.5000.02.D4 | ecosystem: Environmental > Aquatic > Freshwater > Lake > Hypolimnion/Profundal zone | place: USA...
GAAGAATTCAAAAAAGTGATGGTGGATATTTCTAGCGTCTTAAAAGACGCATATAACGCAAGCTCGGCTGTGATTGTTCCCGGTAGCGGCACATTCGGAATGGAAGCAGTTGCGCGCCAATTTGCCAATAATCAAAAATGCTTAGTATTACGTAACGGTTGGTTTAGTTATCGCTGGACACAGATTTTTGATTTAGCCAATATTACCCAAGACATTACCGTTCTCAAGGGTAAGCAATTGGATGCAACTACTCAGGGCGAATTCGCTCCGGCACCCATTGAAGAAGTTGTTGCCCTCATTAAGAAAGAAAAGCCAGCTGTAGTATTTGCCCCTCACGTTGAGACCTCTGCCGGAATTATTCTGCCAGATGATTACCTTAAAGCGGTTGGTGAGGCAGTGCGTTCAGTTAATGGACTATTTATATTGGATTGCATTGCTTCTGGTGCGATGTGGGTTGATATGAAGGCCTCCAATGTGGATGTTTTAATTACAGCACCACAAAAGGGTTGGAGTAGCTCCCCTTGTTGCGCCTTGATTGCGCTTGGTGAGAGGGCTCGTGAGCGCATTGAATCTACTCAGAGTAGTAGCTTCTCCATGGATCTCAAAAAGTGGCTACAAATCATGGAGGCCTATGAAAAGGGTGGACATGTTTATCACACCACCATGCCAACTGATGCACTGAAAATTTTACGCAGCACCATGAAAGAGACTCAGAGCTTAGGCTTTGCTGCTCTAAAGCAAAGACAGCAAGAGTTGGGCGACAAGGTGCGTGCATTGCTTGTTTCTAAAGGCTACCCATCAGTCTCGGCGAAGGGCTTCCAGGCTCCTGGGGTCGTAGTCAGTTACACTAAAGATGCGGATATTCAGTCTGGTAAAAAGTTTATTGCCTTAGGTATGCAAACCGCTGCTGGTGTGCCGCTACAGTGTGATGAGCGTCCAGACTTCCGTACTTTCCGGATTGGTCTATTTGGTCTTGAGAAGTTGGCACATGTTGACCGCACTGTTGAGCATCTTGCAACAGCCCTGGAAAATATTACTGAGGTTGAAGCGCAGCCAGCGTAATCATTTCGAGGCACAAAAAATGCCATCTGCGGATGGCTTTTTTATGCCTAGATCAAAATGGAGCCAAAGAATCCGGTGATGGATAAGCTGATATTTCTATAGGTGCTGATATATTGATCGAAATTTTCAGTATTATTAAAATATATCAACAACCATCTGGAGAATTAAATGATTTCTCATTTTGTGCGCTTAAGTGTGGCAACTATTATTGCTGCCGCAGTTAGCATGTCCCCGATCACCGCGCTGGCGGCAGATCCTGTTCCGGCTCCTGCGCCAGTAGCCGCACCTGCGCTAGCTCCAGCTCCAACTGCTCAGTCAGATAAAGCTGCGGAGAAAAATGCTATGAAACAGGCGAAGAAAGACAAGAAGGCCAAAAAGAAAGCCGAGAAAAAAGCTAAGAAGAAGGCCAAAAAAGCTGAGGCTGCACAGCAATAAGACTTTATAGCCGGCTAAGAGCCGTGTAGATCTTTGCTATTAAGGCCATTGGAGTTGATTGATTCTAATGGTCTTTGTTTTTGAGAGTCGTTACGCACTAATAACCACATAGCACTCATCACCAGGGCCATGCCTCCAATTTGCAGCGAAGTAATGGGCTCAGACAGCACAGCCCAACCCATGAATATGGTCGATACAGGCCCAAGAATACCTGCCTGCGCCACCAGTGGGGATCCAATCCGATTAATGGCAAACATGATGAGTAGCATTGGGGCTACCGTACAAAAACTGGCATTGATCAGGCTAAGCCAATAGATTTGAGATGTCTGCGCTACAAGATCTCCAGGGTTATAGATCAAGGCCTGAGCGATGCTAAAAAATGCGGATGAGCTACTGGCATAGACCACCAAACGAATGCTGCCGATACGGCTCACCATTTCACCAGAGCCAATCATGTAGATGGCATAGACGCAAGCGCTTGCAAATACCAGCAGCATCCCAAGCCAAGCCGCGCTTCCCGCGGAATGGGTATCCTGAATGAAGACGGTAATGACACCGAGGTAGCCCACAATTAAGGCGGCCCATTGCAAGCGTGATATTGCCTTGTGTAGAACAAAATAAGAGATCAGCAATACGATTGTTGGGGTGAGGTACAAGACAATGCGCTCAAGACCGGCAGAGATGTATTGCAGCCCTAAAAAATCTAAATAGCTAGAAAAAAAGTAGCCTAAAAATCCTAAACAAAAAATCTTGATGAAGTCAGGCCAACTTATGGGATCCATTTTTTGCTTGTGCGATTGCCACCAGTAGATTGACCAAAAAAATGGAAGCGCAATAAGCATACGAAGGGCCAAGAGCGTTTCTGCATTGGCGCCATACGTAAATGCCAGCTTAACGAGAATGGCTTTTCCTGAGAAAAGAATGGACCCAATGGCAGCCATTAAGATGCCATACAGATAGCGTTTATGTTGCAATGATGCGGTGGTGGCGTTCATATTACTTTTAGGTGCTTATTTAACAGGCTGCGCATTTCTAGGATAGTTTCAGAGGGCGTCAGACCAATTGGTCCAACCCCTTTTGTTACCAAGGTGTCAGCAGCTAGAGCATGTAGTTCGACTGCGATGCAGGTCGATGACCATAAATCAAGTTGATGGCGAATGCCTTGGGCGGCAATGGCAGCAATACTTCCTGTTAGTACATCACCCATTCCACCTGTGGCCATACCTGGATTGCCTTGATTGCATTGAACACTCATATGTTGGGGTGACCCTATAAGGGTATGTTGGCCCTTTAGAACCACAATGGAACCAGTTAGTTTGACCAAGTCTTTTAGGGTTGTTAAGCGCTGATCTTGAACATCCATGCTGGATATTTTCAGTAGTCGAGCCGCTTCGCCAGGATGTGGGGTGATGACGCTCCGATTGGGAAAATCTTGATTGCGTTTTTGTAGTAGTGTCAGTAGATCATCATGTGCTGAGATCAGATTAAGCGCGTCGGCATCAATAATTAAGGGGCTTACAGGGTATATCAAACAGGCCTTCAGCCATTCATAGGCAAAAGAAGAGTCACCCAGACCCGGCCCAATGGCAATGAGGTCAGGTTTTGTATTGTGCAATTGGCCTGCTGCATCAGGGTGAGCCAACCTCACCATGAGTTCTGGATGCTCGACTAGTGCAATAGCAGAAGAGGGATCGAGCATTTCTAAAATGGTCCATCCAGCACCAAGGTGTAATGCCGCATTTCCTGCAAGCAGTAGTGCACCTGCCATACCTGGCGCTCCACCAATAATGACAACTTTTCCTGCGTCACCTTTATGTGCTGATGGACTTCGTTTTAATTGTTTAATGAGGGCAAGTGAATCAAGCTCTACTGTTTCCTCGATTGATGGGGTCATCCCTAAGTGATCGCTCTTCTTTTAGTGGTGTGGTTATTTTAAGCGGAGTATGCTTGAAACATGAAGATTCAATTTTTTGGTGCTGCCGGTGAGGTTACGGGTTCACGACACTCAATAGAGGTTTCTCTGGGCGGCCGCAATAGGCGTTTTATGGTCGATTACGGAATGTTTCAGGGGGGTCGTGAAGCTGGCGTCAAAAATCTCGAGCCTTTACCTTTCTCCCCAGCAGAAATTGATTTTATTGTATTGACCCATGCCCACATCGATCATAGCGGGCTGTTGCCGCGTCTTTGCGCTCAGGGATTCTCTGGACCCATCTATTGCAGCAAGGCAACGTTGGAGTTGCTGAAGATTCTACTGCCCGATAGTGCGCATTTGCAGTTAGCAGATGCCGAGAGGGCTGAGCGCAAGCAAAAAGCAGGCAAGTGGCATGGCGATATTCCTGTTGCGCTCTATAGTAGAGAAGAAGTCGAGATGGCTCTCAAGCAGTGTGAGGCGCTAGAGTATGAACAAATTGCGGAGCCTTGTGAAGGCATCCATTTGGAGTTCCGTAATGCGGGTCATATTCTTGGGTCGGCTATAGCAATTCTAGATATCCAAGAAACTGACTCTCCCATAAAGCGCTGTGTTTTTTCCGGTGATATTGGCATGAAAGGCAGGGTCTTAATGCCCGATCCGGCAATGATTACCCAGGCTGACCTATTGGTAGTTGAGTCAACATACGGTGATCGCCTCCATCGCAGTTTGCAAGAGACGGAAGATGAGTTGGTTGAGGTCATTTCATCTACTATGCGTAGCCATGGGAATGTCATCATTCCAGCTTTTGCAGTTGGGCGAACCCAAGAAGTTTTATTTCTATTGATTGATTTAGTCCGGCGGGGCTTATTGCCACACTTGAGTATTTGGGTGGACTCACCCATGGCTACAGCGGCTACCTATTTAACCCAGCATTTTTTTTCGCAGCTTGATCAGCAGTCGCAAGCTACCTTTGAATGGTTCAAAAATAATCCAGAGGCGGTGACGTTGCGCTTTATCGCTGATGTGGAAGAATCAAAATCCCTAAACAAGATTAAGGGCGGGGCGATCATTATTTCTGCAAGTGGTATGTGCGATGCTGGACGCATTGTTCATCACTTAGCGAATAATCTTCCTTACATTCAAAATGCCATCATCATTACAGGCTTTCAAGCTCTCGGGAGTCTTGGCCGTCGCTTGGTAGACAAGGTTCCCATGGTGAAGTTATTCGGGGAGGAGGTGTTGGTGAAGGCCTCAATCCATACAATTGGGGGCTTATCAGCACATGCCGATCAAGCTGGTCTGCTTGAGTGGTTAAAGGGATTTAAGGAGGCGCCTAAGTCAACGTTTGTGGTGCATGGAGAGCCTAAAGCGGCTGCTACATTTGCCAAGTGTATTCGGGATGAATTGGCTTGGGATAACGTCCTTATTCCAGGGCGTTTGCAAAGCTATGATTGCTAAGAACCTTAATCAGCCACTTTAGCGCCTTGTATGTCATGGCGGTTCATCGCATTTGCCACAAAACCAGAACCCTTTAAATCGGTAATGATTGCGCTTAAGTAAGCATTTGTTTTTTCGTACTCTGGTCTTGCCTTGGGGATGCCAATTGCTTGATTGATGACCATAAAATGCCCAGGCAGGATGCGTGACCCAGTGTAGCGCAACGCATCACTCTCTAATTGCTGCTTTACACCCGCGGCAACATTCCCTTGCCCACTCATAAAGTCGTCCACCACAGATTGTGAGTTAGGCGCACGAAGTAGTGCAGCATGTTTAATTTCACGAGTCAGAAAAAGATCATACGCGCTACCTTTTCCAACAATAATTTCATTGCCCGCTACGTCAACCTCATCATTGTTTTTGATGGGGGATGATGTTTTAACTAAATAAGCGCCTTCAATTTGGATGTAGGGCGGTGTGTAGCTGATGCCTTCTCCGCGTATTGGATCTATGGCAACAAATACCAAGTCAATAGTTCCAGACTTAATTGCATCTACCGTTGCACCAGCACTTTGAAATGGTATTAGTTGGACTGGTAAACCACTGCGCTTTCCGATCTCATTGGCAATATCAATTGACACCCCTTTTGGTTTTTGATTTGCCGGGTCAATGCCTGCTAAGACGGGATTTCCTAAATTAATACCAACCCGCAAGATACCTGTTGGTGCAAACGATTGCAGCATCGCGGGATCAGGGCGCAGCTTGTTCACTGATTGGCTATAGGTAAACTGAGAAATGAAAAGTAGGCAGATGCTAAGGATATATTTCATGAGGAGATGATATAAAAAAACCGCGGCTAAGCGCGGTTATTTTTTGAGATTAATAAAATTACTTCTTTGCTTCGGCAGCAGGAGTTGCCGTAGGCGCAGTTGGTGCAGAAGCAGGAGCATCTTTTGAGGCTTCCTCAGCATGAGTCGCTTCGGCTCCATGCTTTTCACCGCCCATATCAATATTGCCGTCACCCTTAAGGAGTAAATAGGCTGTAGCACTAATTAGAATTAGTACCATGATGATGATTGAACGGTTGCTCATTGCTTTTTCCTTTGGTTTATTGAAATTGCAATAATCTTACCCTGTGTTTTGATCTCGGTAAATCCCAATAAGCCCTAATCCGTCTTGAAGATATAAGTGATAGCAGATTCTAGGTAGTAATACTGAGTAATCAGGAGGTAAGATAGGGTTCAATACGTATTCAAGGCGCCAATATGAGTCCCAAGCTTCCTGTTAACAATGCTCAAACTATCTCAGATTATTTAAATCTGAATAAGGCTGAAATTTCAGAGAAAAATTCTGATGACTCCTCTAAGTTTGCTTTTGACGACTCTGCCTTCTTATCCCGACGCGAGACTTTGGGGATTCGCTTTGAGTTGGAGTTACTAAAGCCTGAGATTCTATTAAGAGAGCAGGGTATTGAGCATACGATTACTGTGTTCGGCTCAACTCGCTTTGTGAGTCGAGAGCAAGCCATGGCCTTAGAAAAGGTAGCTAAAACCCCGAAGGAAATTGCGCAAGCTCAAAAAGACCTATTGCATAGCAAATACTATGAATCTGCTCGCCAATTTGGAAAGATTGTGGCCGATTACAACGCAATGCAATCACAGGCAAATAATAAGTTACATATTTGTACCGGAGGTGGTCCGGGCATCATGGAGGCGGCCAATAGAGGGGCTTTTGAGGCGGGTGATCAAACAGTAGGTTTTAACATCAGCCTGCCGCGTGAGCAACATCCTAACCCCTATATCTCAGAGGGTTTGAGTTTTCGTTTTCATTACTTTGCCCTACGCAAGATGCACTTTATGCTTAGAGCGAGAGCTATCGTTGCTTATCCTGGTGGATTCGGTTCTTTTGATGAGCTCTTTGAGGTTTTAACCTTAATGCAAACCAAGAAAGTTGCAGTATTTCCCATCATCTTGGTAGCAAAAGATTTTTGGTCTGAAATGGTCGACTTTAAAAAAATGGCTCAATTTGGCGTAATTGATCAGGATGATATTGACTTAATTCACTTAGTAGAGAGTGCGGAAGAGGCATGGAGAGTTATTGTTGACTGGTATCAATTAGCTTGAGTTCATCTGTAAAATAAGCGCAATATGATGACACCTCAAATTGCTAGCTTTGGCTCCCAGTTAGATCTTCCTGCTTATGCATTGGGAATTGCTATTTTATTGTTCGTAATGTTGGTTCATGGCTTTGCTTTACTGCAAATTGCTAAGCGCTATGAGGTGAAATCATTTTTGTACCTCGCCGAACATAAACATTCTGCCGTGACATTCATTTTTTATATCGGAATTTTGTGTTTATTGTTGACGCACATTGCTGAGATTATTATTTGGGGTCTAGCACTGTGGATCTTGAAATTACTACCCGTCTTAAGTGAAAGTATTTTATTTGCTGGCAGCACTTATACGGCAATGGGTTTTATGGATGACCTTTTACCTGTGGGTTGGAAAATGCTAGCCATCATTATTGCTTTCTCTGGCATGTTTTCATTTGCTTGGACGGCCTCGGTCATGATCTCGATGACTAAGAATTTTAGGCAGGCGTACACCCGAAAGCATATGGAAAAGTTGAAGATTCCTGCTGAAATTATTGAGCGCTATAAATAAACTATGAGCAAAATTTGGGATGCCATCATTGTTGGTGGTGGAGCTGCTGGTTTATTTTGTGCTGGTGTTGCGGGGCAGTTAGGTAAAAAAATATTAGTGCTAGATCATGCCGAAGTTTTAGGCGAAAAGATTCGCATCAGTGGCGGCGGTCGTTGTAACTTTACAAATTTGCATAGTAGCCCAGCTAATTTTCTTTCTCTGAATTCGCATTTTGTAAAAAGCGCTCTGGCCCGCTACTCAGCCAAAGACTTTGTTGCATTAGTTCAGTCTTATCGTATCGCTTATCACGAAAAGCACCAGGGTCAGCTTTTTTGTGATGAATCAGCAAAGCAGATTATTGATCTTTTGTTTGCAGAATGCGCTAAGGGTGGCGTGAAGATCCGTCATCCTTTGAGCGTGGAAGTGATTTCTCGTGATGGTGATGTTTGGTCCGTACAAACCAATCACGGCCTAGAAAAGACCAAGTCCCTTGTGATGGCGACCGGTGGTTTACCTGTGCCAGCAATCGGAGCCACAGCCTATGCCCTAGACGTAGCTAAAGTATTTAGCTTAAATGTTATTGACCCCCGCCCAGCTTTAGTTCCCCTCTCTTTTACTTCTGAAACATTTTCTAATTTAAATGAATTGGCTGGCCTGAGTTTGCCGGTGAGAATAAGTTCGGGGTCAAAGGGCAGTCGATATGGAGCCTGTCGTTTTAACGAGGACCTTCTGCTGACTCATAAAGGCTTATCCGGCCCAGCAGTTTTGCAGGCGAGTAGCTACTGGACTGAGGGTGAAGCCATTCAGATTGACTGGCTTGGAGCCATTGAAGTGGGGGGTAGCTTTCATTGTGATGACCTCTTTAATAATGAAGATAACCGACTCAAACTTACCGAAACTATTTTGGCTTCGGTATTGCCTCAGCGCCTAGCAAGGGCATTTGCCGAGCAAAAAAATCTATTGGGCCGAAAATGGGCAGAGGTCTCCAAGAAAGATCGTCAGGCTTTAAAAGAGTTGATCACGAATTGGTCAGTCAAGCCAGCAGGAACTCTTGGGTGGAAAAAGGCTGAGGTGATGCTAGGCGGAGTGGATACCAAAGAGTTGGATGGTCAAACGATGATGTCGCGTAATCATCCTGGACTCTATTTCATTGGCGAATGCGTTGACGTAACTGGCCATTTGGGCGGGCATAATTTCCAATGGGCTTGGTCCAGTGGCTTCGCTTGTGCCCACGCAATTTAAGATCCTAAGAACGTTTTTTCTTGTCGCGTGAGCGAATGTTCAGTAGCTCCACTATCAGCGAGAATGCCATTGCTACATAAATATATCCTTTGGGAATATGTAAGCCCATTCCCTCTGCAATAAGGACAACGCCAACTACTGTTAAAAATGATAAGGCTAGAACTTTAATAGAAGGGTGCCGTTGAACAAAGTCGCCAATGGATTTTGCTGCAATGAGCATGATGAGAACCGAGACCAAAACAGCGGCAATCATGACGCCGATTTGATCAACCATGCCGACGGCTGTAATCACGCTATCAAGAGAAAAGATAATGTCGAGCAGACCAATTTGAATGACTGACCCAATAAAAATCTTTAGCATTGATTTTTGATCAGTCAGAGAGCTATTTGATTCTAAGTTAATGTCATGGGATTCCCCAACCTCCACTTCGCTATAGATCTCTTTGGATGCTTTCCAAATTAAGAAAAATCCGCCAAATAATAAAATCAGATCGCGTCCTGAAATTGGATGCGTCTGAATCACAAAGAGCTCCTGCGTGAGTCCCATTACCCAAGAGAGGCTGAGTAATAATAGGATGCGGGTAACTAGAGCAAAAATTAACCCAAAGTTTCGGACTCGTGTGCGGATTTCAATGGGGAGGCGGTTGGTAATAACACTGATAAAGATGATGTTATCGATACCCAACACCACTTCTAAGGTGCACAGGGTCAGAAAGGCAATCCAGAGGCCTGGATTGCTTAAGTAGTCGCCAATCAGTTCAATCATTTCGAGATAAAGAGCCTTTCGGGTAAAGTGTATCTAACTAATTTCTCATCCATCATTCCAAGGGGAATATCCATGCGCTCTGTCTGGACATTTTTAGTCATAACACTATCATTTTTGCTGTTTCATAGCGCTCAAGCCGCTTATCCTGATAGGCCCATTAAAGTGATTATTGGATTTCCCGCTGGCGGCCCTTTAGATGCGCATATGCGCCTATTGGTTGATAAGCTTCAAAGTGCTATAGGTCAGCCAATCATTATTGACTTCAAGTCTGGGGCTGGTGGCGCAGTCGGCGCCCAATTTGTTGCGCAATCTCCTGCTGATGGCTATACCTTGTTGCTTGCCAATACTGGCACGATGGTAATTAACCCAGCGGTCTATACAAAATCTCCTTACGACACCCTAAATGATTTTCAGCCGATCGCACGAACTGCTCAACAGCCTTTGGCCTTAATTGTAAATAATGATGTGCCGGTTCAAACGCTTAAACAGTTTATTGCTTATGCAAAAGCACACCCAGGTAAGTTGAACTATGGCTCCGCGGGTAATGGTGGAATTTCACATTTGGTACCGGAGATGCTCAAAACAGAAACCGGCATTTTTATGGTCCATATTCCCTTCAAGGGGAGTGCTCCTGCATTTACCGATCTCATTGCCGGGCATGTTCAATTTATGGCTGAGTCCGTTCCGCAGGCGGCAAACTATGCAAAGCAGGGTAAGGTGCGAGCCCTTGCTGTAACGAGTGCAAAACGTAACCCAGCATTACCTAATACCCCAACGGTTCTAGAGACTGGCGTTGCTAACTTAGAGGTAGTGGGTTTCTACGGAGTACTTGCACCTAAAGGTACACCACCAGAGATAGTAAATCGATTAAGTCAGGCATTTAAAGAGGCTTTGGATTCGGCAGAAGTGCAAAAGAAAATGATTGATCAAGGTGCGGACCCTGCTTATATGAATGCAGAGCAGTTTACGAAATACTTAACAGCTGAGATGCCTCGCTGGGCAAATGCGGTGAAGCAGGCCGGAGCAAAGCTAGACTAGTTAGGCTGATTTTTCATCCAATCAGCAGTATTGAAGAAGGACTCATGCAGTCGATCTGCAAGACTGCTTTCAATGCTGCAATCTTCAAGTGCCTGATACATGCAGGCTAGCCACTGATTGCGTTCATTCGTACCAATTTTAAACGGCAGATGTCTAGCTCTGAGCATAGGGTGACCATACTTTGGTGAGTAAACATCGGGACCACCCATCCATCCAATGAGAAAAAGTTTCAATTTTTCGCGAGAGCTAGATAGGTCATCAGGGTGCATAGCCCGCAGATCAGCCAACGAGGCTTCAAGCGCCATTAAGTCATAAAAGCGATCCACGAGTTCATCAATTTTATCGGCCCCGCCAATAGTGTCAAAGAGGCTTTTTTGTTCAGTCATGAGACCATTCTAATGCTGGATTTGGCAACTTTACAAAATCAGTATAGAGTTAACAAATGAGCAGTTTAGGGGGAACTTGAGTACCGATTCATAATGACTTATTAAGGAGAAATAATGGATACAAAAGATTTTCAAAAGTGGCAACAGGAAAAAGCAAAAGAACTTTTTACTTACTCCCATAAACTTTTAGATGCTGCCAAAGAGTTGAGCGAA
>Ga0364901_10399_pt1 | contig 11106 bp, 17 predicted proteins | sample ExccelJu500002D4_FD_206968 | JGI IMG/M metagenome (GOLD analysis project Ga0364901, IMG submission 206968) | Enriched cells from Trout Bog Lake Hypolimnion, Wisconsin, USA - BchlTB.July09.5000.02.D4 | ecosystem: Environmental > Aquatic > Freshwater > Lake > Hypolimnion/Profundal zone | place: USA...
CAAAGTGGGAGGCGTACTGCTTTGGTGTAAGAGTTACTTCGAAGGAAGCCCTAGGCCAGGCGCTCGCTCTGTTTCGACGTATTCTTGAAGAGAACTTGGCTTAGCTCTCCGTTTCAATTGGATGCCGACAGCAAGTGCTGGTTTTCTATATCTCACTCACCCTGACTACAGAGGATCTTTCAACCCTGCAACGGCAATTCAGGTAGGAAATCCACCGCCCTGGTATTCCCTTGGACACCCATTTGGGGACAATCCCCTGAGAGGTGCCAATGAAGAAGAAGGAAGAAACCCAGCCGGTAGGGGCAGCGGAAGGAGGCCGTAGGCCGACTGTAGCTGCCCCTACCGGGCGCGGCGGGAAGGGACGGTTCAGTTCCCAGCGGAAGGCGGAGGCAGTCCTCCGGCTCCTGCGTGGCGAGGAACTCGATGCCCTCTCCCGGGAGCTCGGAGTCATGGCGGCCACCCTGGCCGGCTGGAAGGAGGCCTTTCTGGCTGCGGGCCAGGCTGGTCTGAAGTCCAGGGAACCCGATCTCCGGGATGAGGAGAACGCGCGCCTCAAGCAGCTCCTGGGTGACCGGGAGATGCGCCTGGAGATCCACCGGCAGGCTGCCAAGCTCCGGGGCTACGAACTGCCTTTCATCCCAGGGAAGCGGAAGTGATCCGCGAGGCTGTGGCCGCTTCCCTGGTCCGTCCCACGGCCCTCGTCTCCGTCTGCAATGAACTACGGATTCCTCGTTCCACGGTCTACGCCCAGCGGGACGGTGGTGGTTCTGAGCCGCTCCAGAAGCGCGGCCCCAAGCCCCTGGTGCCCGACAGCGACTTACTCATCGCCATCCGCGAAGTCCTCACCGACCCGCCCTTCATGGGCGAGGGTTACCGGAAAGTCCACGCCCGCCTGCGTTACCGGGGTATCCACGCCGATGTAGAACGGATCCGACTCCTGATGCGAGAGCACGACCTCCAGGCGCCCGGTAAGCCTCGGCGCATCCTCGGGCCTAGGACCCATGACGGCACGATCATCACTCTCGCCCCCGATGAGATGTGGGGGACGGACGCCACCGCGACCATGCTGCTCGATGGCCAGCAGGCCACGATCTTTGGCATCTACGACCACTGCACCTGCGAGTTGCTCGGCATCCATGCCGCCCTCAAGGCCGACCGGTACGAGGCCATCGTGCCCCTCCACCAGGCCTGCCGGGCCAGCTTCGGCGGCGTGGGGAAGGCCATCGCAGACGGCCTCAAGCTGCGTCACGACAACGGCAGCCAGTTCATCTCCAGGGCCTTCCAGGCCGAACTGCGCTTCCTGGGCATGGACTCCAGCCCCTCCTTCGTCCGCGCCCCCGAAGGCAACGGCTGCATCGAGCGCTTCTGGCGCACCCTCAAGGAGCAACTTCTCTGGATCCATACCTTCGCCAACATCGAGGACCTCAACCAGGCCCTCCAGCAATTCCGTGATCTCTACAACCACCAGTGGCTCATCGAACGCCACAACCACCGGCCTCCCGCACTGGTCCGTCAGGACCTCCTTGGCACCGGAGCCGCCGCGTGAATACACTCAACCATCTGTCCAAGAAATACCGGGCGGTTCATCACCAGCGTGTCCACGGACTGGATGTTGCCCACGAATACCATGGAGGCATAGGCGGCCACAGAATCTTTGCCCCTGGCGAAGGAGCCTGAGGCCATGTAGTCCTTCATGATCTGGACGCCATCCTTCTCCTTGAAGTTGATACCAGCCACTTCGTCGAAGGCAACCGTATCCCACAACCCCACCAAGCCCACGGTACGGCGACCCATGTTGTAGAACAGGTTTGCCACCGTGGTTTGGCCACCGCTGATCAAGATGCTATTGGGGCTGATTTCCTTGTAGATGTGGCTCTTGCCAGTCCCCTTTGGTCCCAGTTCACAGACGTTGTAGTTATTCTCGACCAACGGGATCATCCGTGCAAGCAAGTGCCACTTCACCGCTTCGTTGAACTGAGTAGGCTCCATGCCCGTCGAGCGCATCAAAACATCGATCCACTGTTTTTCCGTGAAAGCCTTGCGGCCTTCGAAGAACTCATTCATGTCCATATTGGGCATCTGAATGGGTTTTAGGTCCTGGAGCACAAAGGGCGAGTTCTTCTGGCCCTCTTCGTAGAGGTAGTCCAGGGTGACGACGCACCAGATCCCGCCCGCCAGCAGCTTTTCGTTCTTCTTCACTGTGCTCGCAGGAACTTCAATTCCCTTCGTGCCCAGGTTCGAGAGAAAAGCTTCATAGACATCCCGTTTCTCATTGAGGACAACGGTCACCTTATCAATGAGCTTCAGGTTGCCCCGCTCACGGATCCTCGACTTGACCTTCTCTGCCTCGTCAGGGCGAACGTAGTTCTCAGCCAGGATCTTTTTGACGGACTTCATGCCGTCCTCGATCACGGTCTCGTCGTCAGAAGCGCAATGGCTCCCAAGCAAGTATTCGAGGACGTACACGGGCACATTGGCCCCTTCCTTCAGCCGCTTTGTCAGGTCCTTTCGGACCACGCGGCCACCAAACTTCTGGTTCAGAAGTTGGTCGAGGCTGGCGTCCTGGGCTGTCGGTTCAGAAGTCATCGGTGAAGGCTCGGTCAATGGTCACTGGGACACTTTGATGCTCGATACTCGTTTCGGCTTCCCGGAGGACGAGTCGGTAGGGGGTCATTCGATTGTACGCGCCATCTTGGAGGGTCAGGAGAACCCATTGCTTGCGCTGGTCGAGGCTTTCAGAGGTGCTGCTGAAGGTCAGCGTCTGCACGTCACTGATGGGGGTGGCCAGATCACTGCCTTCATAGATGCCGATTTTCAGCGTTATGGCCTTGATCCGGTCGCTCACCGCATCCGTCTGGATCAATTCAAACCGGTGCTTGGCGGCGGTGATCTTGTGGTTGGTGCCGAGCACCTGAACCTGGACCGAACGGGTGGCTGTGCTCCTGGCTGCACTGCCCTTGCGGTGTCGGATCACAATCACCGGCACCACCACCTCTTGAAGTGAAGCCCCGCCGTGGATGAAGCGGGCTCCGCCCACGAAGTGGAACCGTTGGATGCCACGAGGGACCAGGAATTCCCCATCTCCTCCTGTGCAGGCGAGCTTGCCGTGGAGGGCATATTCCACCTTGGGGAGGGCACGTCCCATCACATAGCGTTTTTTACTCTTCTTCGGCATAGCACCATGGACCTCGCCTCCTAGCTTGCTCTTCTCGGTCTCGCCAGGATCGGACTGGGTGAATAGGAAGCCATGGTCCGCCGTCACAATCACATAATTGCCATTGAGGCTATTCACAATGTGGTTCGCGAGCTTCGCCAGGAAGGTGATGGTTTCCCGCACGGCCTTGAAGGTGTCTTCCTCGCTATCGGCCTTGTCGCCCGTAGCATCCACCACATTGTGGTAGACATAGATGACCTTGGCTCCATCTACAAAAGCCCGACCTTCATGGTTGAGCCCCAACTGTAGCCCACTACAAGGATAGGCGTGGTGATTCCACGTAGCCTTAGAAACGTCGCAGCATCATTCACCGTGTCTTCCGGCTTCCATCCGGGAACCCAGGAAGACATTCCGGTCCCGGGTGAATCAATTTCAAGGTGCCGACCCTTCTCATCCAGGTACTCCTTCACCCACTTGCTGAAATTTTCCGGCGTGATTGAGAAGCCATCGGCCCCGCCATCCACAAATCGGGCGGCGGATTCCTGGCTCTGACCCAGCACCTCACTGAGGCTGGCTACCACCTGGTCGCGGTTGAAGTGGTAGGCATCGCGCTCCTGGAGCCAATCCAGACCATTGGCATGTCTGCGGTAGGCCTCTTGGAAGTCTGCGAGTTTGCCTTTTTTTTGGAGATGACGCTCCATGTAGGCAATTTCGGGGTGATCGGCGCAGAACCCTTGCATTTCATTGAAGACCTTAAGGAACACCCGGAGGATGGCATCGCGTCCGTAGTTGGTGTCGGCCTTGCTGTCGATGTTGAATAGGATTGCATCTGTGTTTGCGGTGGATACGCGGCGGATGTCGCCCAGGATCATCGCGTCCTCGACCTTGCTTTCGAAGAATTCGGCTGCCTTCCGCTGTTGGCCGTCATAGCTGTGTAGCTCGTTCTTCAGGAGGTAGGACAGAACCTTGATGAAGTGCGATTTGCCTGATCCGAAGAACCCTGAGATCCAGACGCCGGTCTTCGAGGTGGCGTCCGTGTCCGCTGATCGCCCAAGGGTTACCTCCCTTCGACTGTGCTTCTTGTCGAGTCGCCAGATCTTAGGCTTTGGTCTTTTTGGAAGGTTGCCCCTGCTTCGGTTTCACAGCAGGTTTGGCTTGGGGACATTCCAAGTAATGTTCAAGTGCCAAGCGAAAAAGGGAAGCGACGCTGGCATCAGCGCGACTTCCCGTCTCAATGAGATTCCGTTTCATCTCGGCATGGAGGTGGTCCTCGATCTGGAGGGCCAATTTGAGGGGGAGTCTTACGGTGAAATTGACCGCCTTCTCCCCGCCGAGTGTGGGGGCTTTCGTTTCAGGGTTGCGCGGTCTAGGCATAATGGTTCCCCAGGAATACTGGGGAATGTAGCACATGAACTAGTGACTACATGCGGGTCAATTCGTTCATCGCCTCGATGCAGGCGGGGCCGGTTAGCTTCATTCGTTAGGGCTCCCCTTAATCTTTTGGCAGGGCCTTGCGCGCCTCAAAAAATGTGATACATTTGTTCAGAGGAGTCTCATATGCACCTCCTCTGGGGGCTACGAAACCTGGAAAAGGTCCGAGAACATGGCCTTGAGCCAGAGGACGTTGAATCTGTCTTTGACGCTGAAGACTGGGCTTCGATTCCAAGTGAGGTTCCATACCGATTCGTCGGTGAAGGCACTAACCACACTGGCCGCCTCATCCGTGTGATCTTCGCTGAAACCGACGATGGGCTTTACCCCATCACCGCATTTCCAATCCGATCTCGTCAAAGGAGAACGCCATGACAACTCGCAAGCGTCCATCCCTCGCCGAACTCGAAGCCAGCATCGAGAAGGAGGCTTCCTGGGCCGAGAAGAATTTCGGTCCCCAGGTTACTGGTCGCCTCACCAAACCAGGTCGCCCGGCTAAGGGAACGGTTATAGAACCCACTCGGCCTCACTCCCTCCGGGTTCAGGAAAGTATTTGGCAAGCGCTCTCATACAAAGCCCAGAAGGCCGGTTTGTCCGTGAATCAAGCTGCACAGCTCGCCTTGCTTGAATGGGCGAAGCGCTAAGGTTCCGCCCGGTCGCCCTAACCCTCCGCTCAACTCGGACCCCGCCCGCACTGTCTTCCGCTCTTTCTCTTCGTTCCGCTTCCTCGGCTCCGTTCAGCGCCTCGGTTCAGGCGGGGCCGGTTAGCTTCATTCGTTAGGCTTTCCTATGATTCTCTTCCCTAAGTCGAATGAAATTCCATTTAAGGTTATGAAAGTAGCGTTTCTATTTGAAATTGTGGAAACTATTGTTTTGATCTTATTTATTCTTATAATGAAATATAATTCTCGATTATTAAATCCAATTGTCAATCGGGTTATCGCATTATTAATTGGAGGATCCCTTTTTCTTTTTTCCGCTTTATTACTATTCACATTAGATCATTCGAAAAAATATTCGAGTAGAACATTGTCACGTTCGCAGATCATATTTCATTCATTTATCACTATAATTTACGGTCTCTTGACTTCGTTTTTGGTCATGCTTGCGCTCTATAATGAATAAACAGAAACAAAAGACTTAGGGCCTGACATAGCGATCAACTCCGTACACTAATTAGCTATCCTCCAGGTGCCCAATTTGAATTTCCTGAAATTCCCAGAAGTCCTCCGACCTTGAAACCGGCACAGCCTAACCCTGCGCTCAACTCGGACCCCGCCCGCTCTGTCTTCCGCTCTTTCTCTTCGTTCCGCTTCCTCGGCTCCGCTCAGTGCCTCGGTGCAGGCGGGGCCGGTTAGCTTCATTCGTTAGGCCTCAATCCATCCAAAGGAATTCCATGGGGAATGAATACAAATTCACGCCATCGATTTCGCCTATTCCTCCGGAACCGTCAAATTCATCAATCCCTTTTGTGGTCTCAATCCCTGAACGTCCCAAGATCCCTTCGAATATAGGTGAGTTGGATCAAGCAATATTAAATGTTGGGCTAAGCCTTTCTCTTGAGTTCGGTCCGAATTGGCTGAGACCAATTCAGCATCGCCTCAAGGCTAAAATTCCAACCTTGGAAGCAGATCAATTGAATCTCTACGATTCTGCCTGCAGAGGCGTCCGAGATCACTGCCAGGATAATGTCTATAACTTCCTAGAGAGAGTCGGAACTAAGCACGCCAAGATCGAAGATTGGAAACAATGGGTAAAGACTACGTACCCATGGATCAATGAGGCCAACATCAGCCACCTATATTCCCAAGGCTGTTACTACGCCATGAAAGATGGTGTCCCTTGAGGCCTAACCCTCCGCTCAACTCGGACCCCGCCCGCACTGTCTTCCGCTCTTTCTCTTCGTCGCGCTTCCTCGGCTCCGCTCTGCGCCTCGGTGCAGGCGGGGCCGGTTAGCTTCATTCGTTAGGCGATTAACCAACCAAGGTCACACATGAAGCGATTACTAATAGCTGTCTCAATCGTAATTTCTGTCCTGGTCGTCCTGGGGTTTGTTGGAATGTGGGCAGTCAAAAAGGGAATGTCGCCGTTAGTTGATGGCGCTCAACTCCAGGACGGCAGAGTCACTGTAGTAGTCGATAACACTAGTCCAATGCCTGTCGCTGCCTACCTGTTGAAACTCAACAACGGGAATCTCGGCCTCATTGATGCAACCATGGATCCAGAGGCAAAGGCGATTTGCTCAGCCATACGCCGAATGGGCCGTTCCAAGTCCGAGGTCAAGGTCATCTTCTGCACACATTCACATGATGACCACACGGCCGGGTGCCGAAAATTCCCGAACGCCACAATTTATGCAATGAAGCCCTCCATTCAAGGAAACAGCCAATCGAGCATTAGCAATTGGAATCGAGTCCAACAGGCCATGCCCGGCAACAACCAAGACCCGTCTCCGCCAAGAAGGGACGTTCAATTTTTATCCGATGGTCAAGTGCTCGATTTCAATGGTGACAAATTTGAAGCTTTTGCATTACCCGGACACACCTACGATAGTGCTGCCTATTTGGTATTCGGCATATTGTTCATGGGTGATAGCGCTGCCGGTCAGTATGACGGCCGAATCGGGTCGGCTCCGCCATTCGTTTCAGTCGACAGAAACATGAATCAGCGCGAGTTGAAAAAATTAGCAGGCCGTCTTCAAAACAGAAAGAGCGAAATCGATTACGTCACCTTTGGTCATCAGGGCCCAATCAAGGGGCTCGACCCGTTATTATTGTGGGCATCTTCTCATTAGCCCTTTCGCCATCGCCCAATCGCCTAACCCTCCGCTCAACTCGGACCCCGCCTGCACCGCCTTTCGCTCTTTCTATTGTTCCCGCTTCCTCGGCTCCGCTCAGCGCCTCGGTGCAGGCGGGGCCGGTTAGCTTCATTCGTTAGGCGTCATCAATGACCGAGGGCCACATCAAATTCTCGTTTCTCATCGCGGCAGGCTTTCTTGGCATATTTTTCAAAATCGGTCTGGTCAGTTTGTGGGGATTATTCTTGGGCATCCTCATAGCCATAATCGGACCGATGGCTGTAAGTATCTACAGCAGTCGTGCTAGGCGTAAGCGCAATGAACAAGCGATGGCCGTCCTGGCCATTTCACTGTTAAAAAAGGCCGAAGGTAGTCACCCAACAGAAAAAGCTGGTGCCCTTGACGCCTAACCCTACGCTCAACCCGGACCCCGCCCGCACTGTTTTCCGCTCTTTCTCGTCTTCCCGCTTCCTCGGCTCCGCTTGTCGCCTCGGTGCAGGCGGGGCCGGTTAGCTTCATTCGTTAGGCCTCTCTCATGCCTCAAGCGCCACAAGTCAGCGCTCATTCCCACAGCGCCAACCACCGAGATGAGATTCTCGGAAGTGAAGTGTGTGGCTGTTTCTATTGCATGCAGATATTCCCGCCAATCGAGATCCAAGATTGGGTTGATGTTCACGATGACAATGAGGTCGAAATCAACGAGCAAGGCCAGACGGCACTTTGCCCAAAGTGCGGCATCGATTCGGTCATTGGTTCAAAGTCCGGCCACCCAATTACCCTCGAATTCCTAGAACTCATGCACCAACACTGGTTTTAATCCATGCTGACAATCGGCCTAACCCTCCGCTCAACTCGGACCCCGCCTGCGCTGTCTTCCGCTCTTTCTCTTCGTTCCGCTTCCTCGGCTTCGTTCATCGCCTCGATGCAGGCGGGGCCGGTTAGCTTCATTCGTTAGGCAGCATCCGAACTGATGGAGAACCCATTCATGATGAAAAGATATGTGGTTACAGGCGCCATCATCCTCTCGGCTATCACTCCCGCTATTGCTCAGCCACGGGCAATCGGAACGAGCATCTTCAGCAACCGCTCAAACGGCAGTCCAGAGAATCCTAGAGACACCAGCGACCACGGCTTGAGCGTGATGATACTGATTGGTGGAAAAACAGGTCACATGGTCCTCTTTCAGTCCTTTGATGCCCCAGGCTTTGGACCTCTCTTGGTTGAAGCAAAATGGGATGGAAATACTTTTTCCTTCACCATCCCAGATACTAAAGACAATCCAGGTCCAGGAACTTTCCGCGGAAGCCCGTACACCACAGAGTTGGTCGGGTCTTTTGATCCAAATCCTGGAAAGGTTATCCACCTCCCAAGGAGCAGTAGGTTCCAATAGTGGCAACCTGCTGCCTAACCCTCCGCTCAACTCGGACCCCGCCCGCACTGTCTTCCGCTCTTTCTCTTCGTTCCGCTTCCTCGGCTTCGTTCGTCGCCTCGTTGCAGGCGGGGCCGGTTAGCTTCATTCGTTAGGCGTTACGGTGATCCGCATGAATGACCTCCAAGAACGAATTTCTGCCAGCTTTCAGGCGCAAGGTCTCATGGCAACTTTGGGCGCAAGCTTGGTCCATGTCGAAGTAGGAGAAGTCCATATCTCGTTGCCTTTCTCAAAGCATCTTTCGCAGCAGCATGGTTACGTTCATGCCGGGGCAATCACAAGCATTGTCGACAGTGCCTGCGGCTACGCTGCTCTAACGAAAGCCCCTGAGGGACATGAGGTTGTAACTGCCGAATTCAAGATCAACCTACTCCGCCCAGCAGTTGGGGATCACTTCCTCGCAATCGGGAAGGTCGTTAATGCTGGGCGATTACTCACGGTATGCACTGGTGAAGTCCGCGCTTTCACTGGAACTGGTGCCTCATCTAAGGCCGTGGCTCTAATTCAGGCCACCATAGTCAACGCTGCAAAGTAACGCCTAACCCTCCGCTCAACTCGGACCCCGCCCGCACTGCCTTTCGTTCTCTCTCAGCTTCTCGCTTCCTCGGCTTCGTTCGTCGCCTCGGTGCAGGCGGGGCCGGTTAGCTTCATTCGTTAGGCGCTTCAATGTTCGCTCAAATCAAAGCAGTCGTGGATTTAATCACGCCAGGGCTTCTTGCCTTAAAGAAATACCACTCTGAGAGGGACCACCAAGACTCGGTTCTTAATGTTTTGAGGGTCTATTTCATTCTGTTAGATTGCGTCAACGATGGCGAAAAACTAATTGCTGAGGCAGGGCCTAATCCAGTTGAAAAGATCCTGTCGCTCGGCCCAGCTGAGTCAGCCAAAACACTCGAGAGATGGGATTCCATTATAGTTCGTCAAGGTCAACGCCTAAGCAGTCTTCAGGGTGCCATTTTTGGGCAGAATCACTTAGCTGTGATCAATCCGGATCTTCAGAAGCGCATTTCCGAAGTTGTCGGCTACAAGACTGACCGACTTGTAACTCTCCATGGAATTGGTGCAGCACTATTTTTTCGAAGGATGTTTAACACCACCGCTTCCGAATTTCTTGCCTGGCGCACCCATCTTGCTGTTGCTCTCGGCCGAACGATTGAAGCTGTCGACCATGATCTTGCCTGGTCCATCTACTTCACGGACCCTGATGAGAACCCGTTCGAAATCACTTCATACGATTACATGTCGCTAGCATCCGTTATTCGGAAACCGAGCGCCTAACCCCTAGCTCAACTCGGACCCCGCCTGCATTGTCTTCTGCTCTTTCTCTTCATTCGTCTTCCTCGGCTTCGTTCATCGCCTCGGTGCAGGCGGGGCCGGTTAACTTCATTCGTTAGGCCTCACCGAGTCACGGAGATCCTGTGAGTACTCATCCCCTGGTCGAACAGTTTTACCAACGAATCTGGAACTCAGGCGATGAGAATGTCGGCACTCTCCTGACAACAGACTTCACCTTTCGCGGGTCCCTTGGAACGCCTGCACAAGGTCATCCCGAATTTCTGAAATACGTTCGATCAGTTAGAGAAAGTCTATCCAACTACAACTGCCAAATCCTGGATTGTGTCACCGAATTTCCAAGGGCATTTGCACGCATGCAATTTTCCGGAACTCACGTCTCCGACTTCCGAGGCTACAAACAGACAGGGAAGTTTGTTCAATGGAATGGGGCCGCGCTATTTACCTTTCGCGGCAACTTGATCAGTGAACTTTGGGTCCTTGGTGATTTGATGGGCCTAGATGCCCTCCTAAGAACAAACGCGAGCGAGTAGTCGTATGCTTCGAGCAATCTGTGTGCCCATTCTCATCACTCCGAAGGGCCTAACCCTCCGCTCAACTCGGGCCCCGCCCGCACTGTCTTCCGTTCTTTCTCCTCGTTTCGCTTCCTCGGCTCCGCTCAGCATCTCGGTTCGGGCGTGGCCGGTTAGCTTCATTCGTTAGCCAACTTGACAGACGCCCCTGTATGCGCATACTTAATGCGTATCAATGAGGTGCATCATGCAAGCCTATTACAATACCGACGCCCCCAAGAAGCCAGTCAACCTCTCCCTCAACGGGGACTTGCTGAAGGTAAGCAAAGACCTCGGCCTGAATCTTTCAGGCCTCGCCGAAGAAGCAATTGCCAAGGCAGTTCGCATGCGCCTTTCGGAAGTTTGGCTCTCGGAAAACGCTGAAGCCATTCACGCATACAACAAGCGCGTTGAGTCCCAAGGGGTTTTCAGTGATGGCCTGAGGAACTTC
>Ga0364901_10400_pt1 | contig 11079 bp, 11 predicted proteins | sample ExccelJu500002D4_FD_206968 | JGI IMG/M metagenome (GOLD analysis project Ga0364901, IMG submission 206968) | Enriched cells from Trout Bog Lake Hypolimnion, Wisconsin, USA - BchlTB.July09.5000.02.D4 | ecosystem: Environmental > Aquatic > Freshwater > Lake > Hypolimnion/Profundal zone | place: USA...
GCCGTCGCCTTCGCCGCTGCGCACGAGATGGCCGTCGCCCAGGATGACAACCAACGCCTTGTCGCGGTACTGGATCAGCAGGCCGCCCAGCTTAAGGGCCAGTGCCAGTACGGCGCGGCATTGAAGGCCCTGGAACTTGCCGCAACCGTATCCGGCGAAACCTCGCATGCCCAGGACCAGGTAGTGGAGATCCAGGGCTTGGCCCGGGCGCAGCGAAGCGAGGCTGCCGTAAGAGCTCGACAGGCCGTTGAAGCGGCGGCCGTGGCCGCCAGAGCCAAAGGCGCCGAGGTTAATGCCGCCTACTGGTTCTCCAATGCCCAGGCCGCCGCGGACATGGCCGCGCAGTCTTTTGCCGCCGAGCAGTTTGATGAGGCCAGGAGCAAGTGGGAAAGCGCCCTCCAGAAATTCAATGAGGCCGCCACCCGGGCCGACTCTGCCAACGTTGCCCGCGATGCCAACACTAAAGTTGAGGCGATTCTCGTCACCGCCAGGACCTTGCTGGACCAGAAGAGCTACCCTGAGGCCATGGCCCAGGTGGATGCAGCCCTGAAGCTCAATGACCATGATGCCGGTGCCCTGGCCCTCAAGGAGCGGATCATCACCTTGACGCCGCTCCCCAGGGAGCTGACTTTGGACCTTGGTGGCGATAATGTGATCAAGTTGATATTGATCCCCGCCGGCAAGTTCATGATGGGCAGTCCGGATGCCGAAAAAGATCGCTGGAAGGATGAGGGGCCCCAACATGAGGTGACGATCACCAAGCCGTTTTACCTGGGTGTGACACCGGTGACCCAGGGGCAATGGAAGACGTTGATGGGTGCCTCCGCCTGGGATGGCCGCCGCGATGTGCAGCCCGGCGATAATAATGCGGCGAGTTGGGTAAGCTGGAATAATGCGACGGACTTCTGCAGAAAACTTTCGGCCAGGACCCAAAAGCTGGTTCGCCTGCCCACCGAGGCCGAGTGGGAATACGCCTGTCGCGCCGGGACCACTACCCGGTTCTATTACGGCGACGATCCCGACTACGCTGCTCTGGCCGACAATGCCTGGTTCGACAAGAATGCCTGGAGCCGTGGGGACAAATACGCCCACGCCGTGGGGCAGAAGAAGCCCAATGCCTGGGGCCTGTACGATATGCACGGAAATGTCTGGCAGTGGTGCAGCGACTGGTGGGGTAATGGATATGCGTTCCATGCAGTGACCGATCCGGCTGGTCCCGCAGTTGGCAGTACCCGCGTGCTGCGCGGTGGATCGTTTTACAACAATGCCGCAAGTTGCCGGTCCGCCGCCCGTCTTGGCTATGATCCCGATGCCGCTTATGCACAGGTCAGCTTCCGCGTGGCGGTTGTGGCTGGCGGTCTGCCTTCAGTGTCTCCGCCAAAAGCCAGAACCGATGACTCCGTGGCTACCGCGCAGGCTGTCGAGATCAGCCTGCGCGCGGCCCGGGCGCTAATCGGCCAGAACAAGTATGCCGAGGCGATGGCGCAAGTTGATCAGGCACTGAAGATAAGCGACCACGACCTCGCCGCCCTGGCCCTTAAGGCCCAAATTGCGTCGCTGTTGTCGCCGCCAAAGGAACTTGTCCTGGATCTGGGGAACAACACCACGATGAAGCTGGCATTAATCCCTGCCGGCAGGTTTCTGATGGGCAGTCTCGCCGGTGAGGAAGGTCGAAACAATGACGAAGGCCCGCAACACGAAGTGACCATAAGCAGGCCGTTTTACATGGGCGTGACCCCGGTGACGCAGGGGCAATGGAATGTGTTGATGGGCAAAGGTCCATGGGAGCGCAAAAGTAAAAGTGGAGTCCGCTTGACAGAAGTGCAGATCAGCGACAATAACGCCGCTAGTTACATCGATTGGGATGACGCGGTGGATTTCTGCAGAAAACTCTCTGCACAAGCCGGCAGGATTGTCCGCCTGCCGACGGAAGCCGAGTGGGAATATGCCTGTCGCGCGGGAGCGCAATCGCGATTCTATTATGGTGACGATCCAAAGTGCCATGGCCTGGGTGATTACGCATGGTATGACAAGAACGCCTTTGACCTGAAGGAAGCGTATCCTCATGCGGTGGGCATGAAGAAACCGAATGCGTGGGGCTTGTACGATATGCACGGTAACGTTTGGCAGGCTTGTGCAGATTGGCATGGGCCCTATGCCGTTGGAGCGGTGACGGATCCGACGGGCCCGACGTCCGGCTCTGCCCGTGTGCTGCGCGGTGGGTCATTCGACACCCGTGACAGTTGGCTTCGCGATGCCTGTCGCGGCGTATACGAGCACGGCCTTTTAAGGAAATACGGCTTTCGCATTGTGGTCCAGATTGGTTTGGCTTCGGGAAAGGCGGAACAGATAGCCGCCTGCCTTAAGACGGCGCAGGCCAACGATAGCAAGGAGAAGGGTCACCAGGCTCTGTTGACACTGAATCAACTATTGGATCTGGACCCAAGTAATGCTGAGGCCCTTGCCCTGCGAACTAAGATAGAGGCATATTATCCGCTTCCCGCCAAGATCGGCGAGATTTGGACAAACAATATTGGGATAAAGTTCGCCTACGTTCCTGCCGGAGAGTTCATGATGGGATCGCCGCAAAGCGAGCCAGGTCGCGATGTGAACGAGACCCAGCACAAAGTGAAACTGACCAAGCCGTTTCTGATGGGGATCTATCCCGTGACCCAAGCCCAGTGGGTGGCGATAATGGGCGCAAATCCAAGCCGATTCAAGGGCGATGAACTACCGGCAGAACAAGTCTCGTGGGATGACGCAGTGGACTTCTGTGGGAAGTTAGGCCAGAAAGATGGGAAACACTACCGTCTTCCGACGGAAGCCGAATGGGAATACGCCTGCCGGGCGGGTACGACAACGGCGTACAATACCGGCAATACGGAGGCGGCTCTAAAGGAGGCGGGGTGGTACAGCCCGGGCTCAGGCGACGGAACGCACCCCGTCGGACAGAAGAAGCCCAATGCCTGGGGCTTGTACGACATGCATGCGCACATTTGGCAGTTGTGCGCGGATTGGTACGGACCTTATGCCGCCGGTGCGGTTACCGACCCGGTGGGGCCGGAGCATGGAGCCTCGCATGTTGAACGCGGCGGGTCGTGGAACTACCAATCTCCGCAAGGCTGCCGCGCCGCGTACCGTGGCAACTTCCCGCCCGACGACCTCCGCAACGTCGGTTTCCGGTTGGCCCTGGATCTTGAAACTGATCAGGCGACGCAGACTACGTCTAATCCAGACTCGCCTCCGCGAGGCTTGTTTGATCATGTCGATGATGTTGCCCGGCCAACGAAGACCACCCAAGGACCCCACAAATGACCACGGTGCATTGAAGGTGAGCATCATGACACGCTTCGGATACCTGGTGCTTGTGGCTGCCGGCTTTCTGACCGCGGCGCTGGCCCTGGTGCTGGGTATGGCCGGTATGTCGTTCCTGCATGCGCTGTTGCTGGGCCTGAACCTGGCGACGTTGCTCTGTTATGGCTGCGACAAGTATTTCGCCCGCGTTGGCGGCCAGCGCGTGCCCGAGGCCGTGCTGCATATTCTGGCCGCCGTCGGCGGCACGCCTGGCGCCTTCGCCGGCCAGGTGGTTTTTCACCATAAGACTCGCGACACCCAGTTTCGAGCGGTCTTTTTCATTATCGTTGCCCTGCAGGTAGTGGCCTTGCTGGCGCTCACGCGACTGCGTGGTCCGTGAGCCATGGCCCGCTTAAGAGCTGGCTGGTGGAGAAGCATTGGGAAAGAATATGCAGCGGATGAATGAACCAGACCTCTCCGCCGGATGGAGCATAAGGGCGGAAGCTGTCACGAGCCGGGAGTCTTTTTGGCTTTTGCCACTGAATTCGATATTGTACGCAAGAATACAGGATGAGGCTCCTTGGCCAATTTTCGCATTGACGATCCCGGGTTAATTGACGGCGATCTTTGGACGGCCTGTTCTTTGGATGCTTTGGGAGGTTTCCATGCGGTGTATTTACGGGCTTACGGCGGTATTCTTCCTCCTCCTAGTGATGGTCGGATGCCAGACTGACATCGCCGCCAATTCTGTTTCCGAAAGACTGCAAACCGGAACAGTTGGAAAGCTCTTTCGGTTAACGGAGCCTGTCTCGCTTGATCTGCGGCATGGATTCTCGGCCAAGAATCTCGTTTCCAATACGCTCTGGCGGGAGATCGGAACCATCGCCCAAGGGAGCGTGTTAAAGCCGGTTGATACTGTGCTCATGGTGAACGCCGGGGATAACTATGAGGCTTATCTGGTTGTGAAGGGCAATCAGGTGGTGGGGGTCTATCTCCCTGTCGAGTCGGCGTTTGTAAACGCCACCGCCACCGTCAATGTTTTACTTGCGGAGGTCACACAATGATTCGTTCGATCACGATCGCGATTGTATCGTTGTTCTTGATGGGCTTGTCCACGGGCTGTGCCAGCGGACCAAAGTTCGCTGAGGTGTCGGCAACGTTTCCGCAGCTGTCCGCTGATCAAGGTCGGGTTTACTTCTACCGTGATGGGGGCATAGGCGGCGCGGCCGTTCAACCGGATATCAAGTTGAATGGTAAAGTCGTCGGCCAGTCCGTTCCGGGTCGATTCTTTTATGTAGACTGTCCAGCGGGCAACTATGAAGTCAGCTGTGCCACCGAAGCAGAGCACAAGCTGAGTCTCGCGTTGGCGCCGCAGGAAACCAAATATGTGCGAACGTACATCCAAATGGGGTTATTTGTGGGGCAGGTGGTTCCAGAGCTGGTGGATAAGGATAAGGCGATGAGAAGTATGAATGATTGTTCTTATACAAGCAGATAGCTATCGCCAATCTATTTGGCATTTCCGCTGTACAGATAACTGAATGCGGCGTGTGGAATGTCGCAGCTCAAATCCGTTCCTGCTGCCCCTCTTCGGGGGGGGCAGCAGGACGTTGGCCGTGATCGTCGTAGCGCGTACGAAGCTCACTGCACGCGAGGGAGTTTAATATGGCAAAGAGAGTGTTTCGCAGCCGGCTGTTGGTGTTCGCGGCATCTCTTTCGTGGCCATTGCTTCTTGGCGGCGGGTGCGCGTCTGACAAAGGCCCAATGTTGCCCACGCCGCCGGCGACGGTCCCGGCCCAAGTAGCGCAGGCCGCGGGTTCCTGCGGTCCCGTGATCAGCCAACCTTTGCCACAGGCAGAATCGGGTCATGCCATCGGTGTCAAGAGCATTGACATTGAAATCGACATCGCCAAACCTCTCGACAAGGCGACAACCGAGCAGAACATCAGCACCTTGGAGAAGACAGGGCACGGCGATGCGGCCGGAATACTACGATTTATCGCCAATCGGCAGCAGGATGAAGCTCCCGTGCCCCCAGCTCAGCGGCCGGCGATGGCGTGTTGGATTACCAAGGTGGGCGTCAATGGCAATTGTGCGCCCATTCGTGATGGCGACAAGGTATCAAAGCAGGATAAGTACGTTCTTTGCGCGATGCCAGGAACTGTGGGCCATTTGTATATCTTCCAAATCGACTCGTGGGGCAAAGTGGATTGGGTCTTCCCGCGCAACGATGCTTGCAATTTGTCGTCCGGGGCCAACCCTGTCGCGGCGGGTGGATTCATACAGACTCCTGAAAACCGGAAAAAGGCCTACGTGTTGGACAACCATGTGGGGATGGAGCATGTCTACTTCGTCTTCTCCTCCAAGCCCTGTCGGGAACTTGAGAAGGTGCTTACTAACTGCGCAAAGGAGTTTGACCCGGCCGGACATGCATCTGCGATCGAGGTCGGTTGTGTCTTCGGCAGCAAAGACATCGAAATCTATCGTCCTACTGTCTTCCCGGATGATGCCAGGACGGCCTGCGGTGATAAGCCAGGCGAGCCGCGCCCGAAGGTGGCGGAGGCCGTGGCCGGCGGATCATTTATGGTCATCGAGCGTTGGTTCAACCATGTTGATGCCAGGTAATAATATCTGTCTGCTGATTCTTGCCTATGGGTCAAAGGAGCTATGGACATGCGTGTTTTGAGGATAATGTTTATTGTCTGTGCGGCCGGTTTCATGGCCAACGCCGGGTGCAGCATCCGCATGGGCCACGAGCCCCTGGACACCCCATCGCGGGTCTTTTCTGATCATATTACAGTCGCCAAACAAGTTGAACGTCCACTGCTCCGGGCCGGCTGGGGTCATGTGAGCGTCTTCTGGATTCCCATCGTGCCGATCCACATTGAGGGCAACTCGAATGCGGAAATCATGGCCCAGGTTCATGACGCCGTGCGCCAGGTGGGGTACCAGATCCAGATTGTGGACAATGGCGCTTCTGTTCCGGAACCGGTGCTGTCGTGCAAGGTTGAGGAATTCAACTTTCACAATTACACATGGCTTTTCCCGCTGGTTCCCACATGGGGCTGCATCAAAATGCGACTGGAACTTGTTTCCGGCGGCCAGGTCCTGTGGGCAAGAACTTTCGACCACGATGGCATGACGCTTAATTTCTTTGACGGGTATACCATCGCCGCGCGGCAGGCCATGGACAAGATACTGAACCAAATGGTCAAGGAACTGTCGTCAGAGGAATTCCATCGGGCGCTCACGACAAAAACTTGACCGTCGCAACGCGACCGTCCGTCGTCATGATTACCCGTTTTTCCGTCGGCTCAACCAAGATCGAAACTGCACCACGGCGATGCGCGCCGGGCGCCGTCCAATGATCGAGTCAAACTGCCGGCCGACGGTTCCACGAAAAACGATGCCGCGGCATAGGCTTCGACTTTTGGGTCAGCCAGCAGCGTATAAAGGTCGCTGGGTTCGGCGGCATGATCGATAAACCGCGATAAGGCCGGCAGTGCCGCGAGAATCGGGCCGCGGGTGGCGACAACGACCAGTTGTTCAAGGCCGGCGGGCTCGGAGAGCACAAAGCGCATATCATCCTGCTGATCCGGGAAGAAGACGGCGTCATAGGGCAAAATGCGCATCTGGGGCCGCGACTGGTTGGGAATCAGGCAGTGTATTCGCCCCGAGGCACCGATGTTAAGAAGCGCAATATGAAGGGTATCGGTTCCACGAATGCCCACCCGGATGGCATCGCCTATGCTCCATCTCTGCACATTTGCGGAGGGTTCGATGCTGATACCGCGAGTGGCGACGGAGGCGTCCGGAAGCGATTCCGCTTCGATCCAGATATCGATGTGAGGCTTATCTGCCGCAGCCGGCGATGGCGCCGTCGCCGCCAGGTGCTGCTGGGCAAGGCCAAGGGCCAGGCCCATGGTCAGGCCAATGGCCTCCCGCAGGGTTGAAACCGGCACCACGCTGATGGCCCGGTTCGTCCGTGCCTCGGGCGGAAGGTCCACCAGGCAGGGCCGAGGCAGCAGGAGCCTGGTAAAGCAGACCGTGCGCAATACCGCGTTGAACTTGCTGGCCACGGCGCTGACCGGCAATACCTGCGCGCCTTCGACGGCGCCGCTGACGACGGTACATGGGTCTACCATCGCACCGCTGCCGCTCAACAACGACACCGTGGCCAGGGCCATGGCAAGGCCGATGGAGGCGCCCTCATACGCCGCATGTGGTCCCTCGATCCACCATTCGATGGCTCGGCCTTCGATGCCGGCGCGAGTGAACCCGAGTCTGGCCAACTCATCCAAAGCGGCATGCACTGCGCAGGCGGCCGAGGCGCGCATGACGGCGTTGTCAGCGCCGTTCTGAAAGTACATTAGATCAGCCGGTGTGAAAATGGCTGTGTTGTTCGGTTGGTCTTCTTCGCCACGTTCAACAAATCATCTTCTTCCTTCTTGTATGGGTCTTCTTCCGTCTGGGGTCTTCTTCCGGCGCAGCCGTGTTGCCGGCGTGGCGTCGCGGGTTGATCTTTCGACAACCCATGGGACCACATCGACGCCGTAAGTGTCATCATTGCCATCAGCTATACGAACCCGATCAGCGTAGCGCCTTCCACCAGCGATACTGCTCGCAGCCGGCGTGCCAGTGTGCCAGCAAGGCCGCCAGCCAACGCTCTTGGCGTACTTCGCCCCAGGGCCTCGACTACTTCCGCGGATCGGCCAACCGGCTGCGTGTACAGGCTTGGCGCAACGCCCATCCTGGCCATAGGACGGCCACCCGCCAAAGACGACGCACGTTACAAGATCACTGTCCGGCGCAAACCCTTGTCCCAGCAGAGGATAAGCACTCTTTAGATCCGCGCGAGTTACAAGATTTCATAGTGACCCAAAGCCTTGTCATGACAGGGCTTATCGCGCACTTAACTGGTTCTCCGGAACAAGATCACATTGACCATGTCCTCCGGCAACTCATCATCGCCGGACGCCAAATTCGAGCTACTGGCGAAGGAAAGGCCCCGCAGCATTTGCAAACCGGCTGATTCCGAGCATTTTCACGCCGACGCTGACACGGCGTCGCACTCTATGCGGGGAATGACCTCAAAATCATCGGAGGCGATGAGCCGCAGGCCCAGTGGGCGGATATAGCCCAGCCGGTGGGATGGATCCACAAACAGCGCGTGAACATAACAAACTGGGCTGACCGCCGTGCCGCGGGCGGCCGATGCGGATGAAGTCTGCGCTGCCAGGCGCATGGGCGCCGGCTGTTCGATTCCCAAGGGAGTTCGGCCGAATACCGCCGCCATGACGTCCCAGCGCAGGCGTCCCATAACCGTCTGATCCGGTCCGGCTTCCCTGGCCGGCAGGTGAGCGGCATAGCCTATAGCCCCCAGAAACCGCCGGGCCCCGTCCAGACCGTCCTGGGTTTCAAGCATCCGGTCGACAAGGCGCAGGTCCACGGGCCGCTTTCCAAGAAAGAGCTCCTCAAAATCCCGCTCATTGAAGCCATCGGGCATAGCAACTCCTCGATCAGTGTTCGGCCGGGGAACCATGGAGACGGGCGGATACCAGTCGTATGGAGGCGGCTATCTAATACTATTACTATTGCGCCAAACTGTGCCGGCGCTCGCGTTATTCCTTGCTTTTGGGTTTCAGAAGATGCAGACCCAGGCAGACGCGAAACTGGTTCAAGGCGCGGTAGGTCTGGTTATGGACCGCGCCTTCCGGCTAGCCAACTTCATCGGCAATCTCGGCGTAGGTCGGCAAACTGTCGAATAATGCTCTGATATGTGCGGCATTTACTTGCTCAAGAGCGGTCAGGAAATATCGCGGGGCATCGGGGAATGCCCGGCGGATGCGTTCCTGGTCCCTGTCCGCCAGTTTGTCCCAGCATGCAACAACGCGAAGACAGCGATCGGCCAACTCCAGCTGGTCCTCGGCGGCACCTGCGGCGTAATCGTCAATACCGTCATGTGGCCCCGCCAGCCTTCGTTTCCGCCGCAGCGCCTGCAGTTTCTTCCTGGCGACGCCGGTAAACCACGGCAAAAACGGCCTGGCCCGGTCGTAGCGAGCCTTCCCGCTGAGGACGGCCACCCATGCCTCCTGCACCGCGTCCTCGATGTCGGCGGAATCCGCCCAGGGGCTCAAGGCCCGCCATGTTTGCGGTGTAACCTCGGCGTGAAGATGCTCGAAGGCCCGGTAATCCTGGTCGATTGCCCGGCAGGCCCACAGATACAGGCGCGCCTCATCAATAGCGCCAAGCATGGTGCCTATATGTAACGACCGCGCCGGTGTAACGCAAGTTGCCGCATGTGATGCGGCATTTCCCGTCTGGGCAATAGTTTTTGTGACAATTCGGACTATTTTCACGAGCGCTGTTGCCAGGAATCGACAATACTTCCGAGGAATCAGTTCTGCGAACCCATCCCTGCACCGGCGACCCCGAGGGAAGGTTCCAAACATCCTGATCAAGAGATGGATATGAACTCTGGCATCGGAGCACGGATCGGGATATTCACGATGGCGGCCCGCAAGTGATAAGTGCGGCGGGTCCGGTGTTCCAGAACGCGGCTGAAATCGGAGGAACATTATGTTGTCCGCAATATTGATGATTGCCCAGGTCGGCATGCTTCTCGACGACGGTGGGCCAGGCGAATGGATCGGGACCCACCCTGGCGCGGTATCGCTGATAGCGTTCCTTTTTTGGAGGGCATGCCTGGGCGGCGCCGGAAAACAGAGCCGATAAGTCTGCGCCTGCCGATTGCTGTCTGTCTCTGAATTCAACAAAAGGAATGCATCATGAGCAAAGTCATCCTTCTTCTGTCAATTGTGCTGGCGTTTACCGGTTCCTTAAGTGCGCAGAACGCCATTCCTCTCGACCAAGCCATCAAGGAGGGCAAGGTGAATGTTGAGATCAGCGGGGTTGGTTGTTCAACCGGTGATGTGATCATGGTGGCAGTGCAACGGAATGGGCAGGAACACTTGCGCATTACGCTGACGCCTGGCACTGTCTTCAAGAGCGGCAACAAGAACGCCCAGAGCATGATGGCCGGATCCATCAAAGGCGAACAGGTCAATGATACATCGTATTGCGCTGAAACTGTGATCAATCTTTCGGACAACAAGAAACACACCTACGTCGTGGAGGCGTACTGCCGTGACTTCCATAAGGACAACCCTGCCGCGACCGACTCATTTGTCCTGGCTCCTCCGGACGAGGCGGCGTTGAAGGTTCTGCGGGCGGGACAGGCCAAGGGCGCGTCCATTGAAGCGATACAGACCGCACTGTGGATGTGCATCGATAAAGTGAAGGCGGAAGAAGTGAAGAAGCGGTTTCCGGTCAGCGATGCTGACGTCGCGGTGGCCCAAGGGCTCCTGCAGGATGTGCAGCGCGATGATTCTGGCGATCGGCAGCGCAAGTAAAGTGGACAATCCCTGGTGCGAAAATGAAAGACGAAGAAGGATACGTCGCCAGTTCCGGAATCAGCCAAAGCCCTTATCGAAACACATGTACCAAGGCCTATGTTTCGTTCACAAATTATTTCTGGGCCGTCTTGTGTTTTGCTGCGGCGATACATTATACTCGATTTGCACTTCGGGCTTACGTTAAGCCTGATCGGCCCCCAGGCCGTGAAAGGTTAGGTAGAATCTTGTCCGCCTTTACATGTAAACAGCTGTTCGTGCGCCTGTTCGACTGGCACTTGCCGGGAGGGGCGCCAAAACCACTTTTTTCCGAGGAGAAACTCATGAGCAGCCAGCGTCTTTTTTCGTTGTTGTCGGTGTTTGTATCTCTGCT
>Ga0364901_10414_pt1 | contig 10828 bp, 8 predicted proteins | sample ExccelJu500002D4_FD_206968 | JGI IMG/M metagenome (GOLD analysis project Ga0364901, IMG submission 206968) | Enriched cells from Trout Bog Lake Hypolimnion, Wisconsin, USA - BchlTB.July09.5000.02.D4 | ecosystem: Environmental > Aquatic > Freshwater > Lake > Hypolimnion/Profundal zone | place: USA...
GAGCAAGTCAATGTCGCTGTCGGGTCGGAAATCACCTGTCAGCGCGGAGCCGAAAATCGACAGTTCGGCGACCCTGTACCGCTTGCAGAGCGACTCCAAGGCTTCGACGGGAATTGGCAAGTTCGGGACCACCATCGCGTGAATTTTATCACACCTTGATGGGCAGGTCGAATCAAAAGCCGCCGTCCGGATTACCGGGGTTTGCAAAACCAGCCCATTTCGGTCCAGGTCGTAAACCACTGGCGGACCAGTTCGGGATCGGGTTTTTCCGCGAAGGCGGATGCGATGGCTTTGCCGAGCGTGATGCCTTTGGAGAGTGAAGTCAGCAGGCGGTAGGCGCGGGCGTCGATCGTTTTGTAATAAATCGAATTGTCGAGGCGGTGGACGACGACGAATGTTTCCCTGGCGCGCGGGATCGGCACGCGGCGGGTGGGGCGGGCGGAGCCTTTTAGTTTTTCCTCCATCGCGTTGCTGGCGTCGCCGCGCGAGCGGTTTTTTTTCAGGCGGATGACGTAGTCGTCAAGGGGATATTTCAGTTGAAGGATCGTGATAAAGGGTTGGACGGCGAGCCGGAGTTTGGCGGGGTTTTTGCCGAGCAGATCGTCGACGGTGACCGGGGGCTCGGCGGGGCCGTCGAAGGCGACCACCTGCGCCCATTCGAAATGGGCCATGTCGGACGCGAGATCGAAGCGGGGAGCGACTAATTCCGGGTGCTTTTGGATGAATTCGTAAAGCGAGCTTCCTAGATTTCGCATTGAGAAGGATCGGGAAGGGTGCGCGATGAGATAAGCCTTGGTTAGTCGGTTGAATTTTAATCGGCCCAGGACGGCGCGGAGGCCGGGGAAATCATCGTAGAACGAATCAATCAGGCGGAACCAATACTGGCGGTTGTAAATTTCGATGCGTTCAAAACTGGTGAGGCGGTCGTTGGGTTTGATGAATTCGCCGGCGACTATGCGCATGTCGCGGTCGTCGATCCATTTTCGCTGCATGCGCCAGTCGCGCGCCAGCGGGCGCATGATGGCGGCGCCGGAAAGGCGCTGAAGATCGCGGAGCTGGCTGAGGGTCTGACGGGGGGTTTGGCGGGGGATTTGGCGGGGTTTTTTGGCGATCATTACACGGCCGCCGCCGCCAGCGCGGAGTCGTCCTTTTTGGATTTGACGGCATCCAGGAATTTCCTGGCCTTCAGGGCCTCGCGATGCACTTCGTCAAATGAGGGGATGTGCGCGTCCCATTCCAGCAGCGTGGAAGTCGGGCCGCATTTGCGGATGGTGTGGGCGTACATTTTCCAGACTGGGTCGAGCACCGGATGATCGTGCGTGTCGAGAATATATTTTTCGTACTTCGTGTGGCCGGCGATGTGAATCTGCCCGACGCGGTGGTGGGGGACGTTGTTCAGGTATTCATAGGGATCGAAATTGTGGTTCTTGCTGGAGACGTAGATGTTGTTCACGTCCAGCAGGATTCCGCAGTCGGCCAGCTCCACCACTTCGGTCAGGAATTCCCATTCGGTCATTTCCGAGGCATGGAATTCGGCGTAGCTGCTGACATTTTCGACGATGATGGGGACTTCCAGAAAGTCCTGCACTTCGCGCACGCGCCGGGCCGTGTTTTTAGCGGCGGCTAACGTGTAAGGAACCGGCAGAAGATCGTGCGTGTAGGTTCCGTCCACGCTGCCCCAGCAGAGGTGATCGGATAGGAATGGGGTTTTGGTGCGCTTCACGAGGTTCTTGAGGCGCTTGAGCTGCTCGCGGTCGATCCGGTCGGTCGAGCCGAAATAGAGTGAGACGCCATGCTGAATGACCTGGTATTGCTCAAGGATCTGGTCGAGGACTTCCAGCGGCCGGCCGGCGTCGCACATATAGTTTTCGGAGATGATCTCAAACCAATCGACCGTGGGTTTTTTGGTAAGAATGTGCTGGTAATGCGGAATCCGCAGGCCGATTCCGATGCCAAGCTCGGTGAAGGCGTTGAAACGATTGGCGGGCATGAATAGATCTCCGGAACTAAAAGAGAGACCCGGCGGTTGAAGGCCGGATCTCCCGGTAATGCTGAAAAAGTTCAGGCGATCAGATCGACCCGTTGGTCTTGCAGCCGCCCTTGCCTTGGCAACTGTTCTTGCCTTTGCAGCCTTGATCGCCGGTGTTGCAGCCACCCTGACCTTTGCACGAGTTTTTGCCTTTGCAGTCGTGAGTGGTTTGGGTGGTGTCGTCGAGGTTGCGGGCTTTGGCGCCGGCGCTGGCGACGACGGTGGACTTGGCATGGAAACCGGCGGCGCCGGTGGTGGCGGCCGTGGCATGGCTGGAGGCGCCGCTGATCAAACCGGCGAAAGCGGCGGCGGCCATCAGACCCGTGGTCGAACCCATAATCTTTGTGCTGCGCTTCATTGTGATGTTCCTTTCATTATGAATCACCATTCTCTTGGTGAGAATTCGCGATTCGAGCTTGTGAGACAATGAGAAATCCGAAGCATCGAAAAACCTAGCTTTGAGGTCGTCCTACCTCCTTTCCAGATCGTGCTCCCAGCACCGATGGGCAAATACTAATGATGTGACGCCGAGGATTCATACAATAGTGCGGCTATCAACATCCGAGCAACGCCTGTTTTTCCGCACACGGGTTTATACGGAGGGCTGGAGGGCCCGGATGAGTTCAAAAACCGGACGGGGAATCAATTTATTCCCGATTGCCATCGAAAGAAGCCGGATCGGGACAGAAGGAAATATGGAGAAGGGCGATTGTGAACGGCTTCACAATCGCTTTTTTTGGGCTTTTTCCGTTTCCGATGCGGGAGAAAGGCGTGCGTGAAGCTGCTTGACCTCTTCCTGAAGTTTACGCACTTGCACGATGAGGTCGGGAAGGCGGCGGAAGGCGGCCTGCTCGCGCAGGTTCTGGCGATGGGGCAGGGCGGGTACGCCGCTGACAATCTTGCCGGCGGCCACGTCGCTGGCGACAGCGGCGCAGGCGGCGACCATAGCGCCATCGCCGACCTGGATATGGTCCCGCAATGCCGATTGCCCGCCGAGAATCACGCGCGTCCCCAGCGTGGTACTGCCGGCCAGACCGGCCTGGCCGGCGATCATGCTGTGCGGACCAATCGACACGTTGTGAGCCACCTGGACGAGGTTGTCGATTTTGGCCCCGTGGCCGATGCGCGTGGCGTTGAACTTCGCGCGGTCAACGCAGACGCAAGAGCCGATTTCGACGTCATCTTCGATAACCACGGTGCCGATCTGGGGGATTTTGGCTTGTTTGGTTCCGTCCCAGCGGTATCCGAACCCATCGGTTCCGACCACGCTGCCGGAGTTGATGATGACTCGCGACCCGATTTCGATTCGATCGCGGAGAGTGACGTTGGGATGGAGGATGCAGTACTCGCCGATCTGCACGTCATTTCCGACAAAGACCTGGGCATGGATGATGGTGCCGCGCCCGATCTGCACATTTTTCCCGATGACGCAATATGGCCCGACGCTGACGTCGGGGCCGAGGCGGGCGGAGGGATCAATCAATGCGTGGGCATCCACGCCTTTGGGCTGTGGAGGGCTGGGCGGCGCGAAGGCGGTCAGTAACTTCCCCAGCGCCAAGTCCGCGTCGTCAACGATGATGACGGGCGTCTTGGTCGTCTCCGGCAAATGGACGTTTTTCTGCACCAGCACCGCGCCGGCGCGGGTAGCGCGGAAGTGCCTGACAAACGCGTCGGACCCAAGGAACGAAATGTCGTTGGGTCCGGCCTCGGCCAGTGTCGCGATGCCGGTAATGTTCACATCAACCACTGGCGCAGGGCAGCCGAGCAGCGATGCGATCTCGCGGAGTGCAAACGCCCCGGAAGTCTTTCTCATCTTGTCGCGTCTGTCTGGAGTCAATGGATCTTTAGTGGCTCGCCGGTGGGTTGGAGGTGTACGCCTTATCCATCGCGACGATGACCTGCTGTGTAATGTCCAGCTTGGGGTCGGCGTAAAGCACCGTGTGCATCATAATGGTCTGAAAGAACATGGCTGATGCGTTTTGGTTCGGATTATCCATTGCCGGGAAATCAGGATGGGCGCTGTTGAGCACGAGTGTGATTCCCTGCGCCTGGGCGACATCGTTGATGGTCTTGAGGATCTTGTCGAAGATCTGCTGTTCCTCTTCGCGCTGCTGGCGCATGAGGTTGATCTGTTGGGCCTGCAACCACGCCTGGTCGTCAGCCTTGAGAACGGTGAGATCTTCCACCTTCTTTTCGTATTCGGGGGATGTGGGCAGCAGAAGCTTTAGTTCGTCGGCTTTGTTGTCCAATTCGCGCTGCTTGGCGGTGGCCTGAGTGTTCAGGGTGTCCGCCAACTGCTTCCATTGGGCCTGGATGTCTTTACCTTCCTGAATTTGGGTGAAGATGCCGTTGATTGGATTGCAGACGGCAACTTTAAGGGCGACGCCCGAGGTGTCGTCGGCCCGGGATGCTCCCGCGCCAAACATCAGCGATATTGCCACAATCGTTACCTTCGCCGCCAGCCCGATTCGGGAATTCATATCTGTTCCTTGTGATAAAACCCAATTTTGATATTCGATACTATGGAAACCGGTTTGTCCTGAAAGATCAAGCCCACCCTATCGACTGAATCCAAAAGAAAAGCTCAAGACCTGGTCATTATCCGTGTGACTTTGCGTGATCGGGAAACCGAAGTCAAGCGCGAGCGGCTGCTTTCCGAAGAACGGCAAAACCAGCCGGAACCCGAAGCCAACCGACGATCGGATGACGCCGTAATGCCAGTTCGGCTCGAAATCGCCGGCGTCGAGGAACAATACCCCGCGGAGGAAATCCTCGGCAATGGGGAATCCATATTCGATGCCGCTGGTCATGAAGTAGTCGCCGCCGATTTGATCGTAAGCCGCCCCGGAGCGTGGGCTGACTCCCCGGTATTCAAATCCGCGCAGGCTGCCGACCACCGAATCGCCGATGCCGCCTCCGTAAAACCGCTCGTAAAAGGGGGCTTTGCGAGGGTCCTGGCCGGTTTCGGCAGAGAAAGTGAGGACCGATCTCCTGCCCAGCAGGTCCTCGTGGACCTGCTGGTATGCCGCCCATCCGAAAGTCACGCGATCGTAATCGACCGTTCCGCCCATGGCGCCGGCGTCGGAAATGCTGGCATAGGCGTCGGTTCCTTCAAAAATCACCGGACCGTGATTGGTGGTGTCGCGCCGAACGGTCAGTCCGATGGTCGTCAACGTGTGGTGCCCGGCGCCGTTGACGATTTCCGGAGCGCGGTCGGACAACGGCAGCGTCAGGTCCTTAATGTCAACATCCGCCGCACCGAGGTCTAATCCGATCGAGTAGATGTAATCGAAACGCCTGCCGAAATCGATTTCGCCGCCGACGCGGTCGTCGTTGTAGACTTCGCGGATGCGCGTGTCGTAATACAGCGTGGAACCAAAGCTGTATGGCTGGTCGAACAGATACGGTTCGCTGAAGCTGACGGACGCGTCAGTTCCTTCCGTGCCCGGCTCAAAGGTTGCCCGGAAATCCTGGCCGGCGCCGGTGAAGGCGCGGTCGCTGAACGCTTCGCCCCAGCTCGACGGCCAATTGGTGACATCAAAATTCTGCTGCTCGTAGGAAAGCTGACCGCCGAAGCCGCCGTTGCTGTTGATTCCCACTCCCGCGCTGATCTGCGCCGTCCGCTGTTCGGTGACATCCACCAGCAGATCCCGCACGTCGGGATCGTCGCCGACCGGCGAGATTGTAACGGTCTTAAATTCCGGCAAGCCTCGCAGGCGGTCCTCCGCGTCCTGCACCTCCGAGGAGTTGTAGCGCTGGCCTGGCCGCATATGCAGCTCGCGTAGAATCACCTTGTCCTGCGTTTTTGAATTTCCCTTGATCAGTATTCGTCCCTGGCGAAACTGCTTTCCTTCGCTGATTTCGTAGACCAGCCGCAATCTGCCCGGTTCATTTTCGAAATAGTGAGTCGGGTTGATATGTAAATAGTCGGCGCTGGGCTGGATGCCGGGCTGCTCGTCATAAATGTATCCGCCCGCCTGGCTGTAGGCTTTGACGATTTCGCGCACATCGCGGTCGATCGCGTCCTTGTTGTACGGAATTCCCTCGACCGACTTGAGGTTTTTGCGAAGCGTGCCTTCGGTGACAGCCTGATTCCCCTCGAATAGAACCTGGTCAATCACATAACGCATTCCCTCGTCGATGACGAAGGTGACCTCCATTTGCTTCATGTCGGCGGATCGGGAGATCTTCCGGCCCACCCGTGCGTCGAAAAATCCCTGATCCTTGTAGAAATGGAGCAGGCTTGCCACGTCCTCGTCGAGCTGTTCGGGATCATATCGGCCCGGGGCGAAGATGAAGATATAGCTGCCGGTTTTGATCTGATCCTTGAGTTTCCAGGCGCTGAAGCTGTTGTTGCCGATGAAATCAATCTTGCGAATTCGCACGCGTGGTCCTTCGACGATGTGAAAGACCAGCACGCCTGTCTTTTGCAGTTCCGCCTCGGACCACTGGACGTGGGCGTAGGGAAAGTTCTTGTCTCTGTAGAGCCGCTCGATGCTCTGTTGCGCCAGGTTGACGCGGAACAGATCGATGGCTTCGCCTTTCTTGATCTCCACGCAGTCCTGCAGGTCGTGTTCCTTGACCCCGACGTTTCCCTGAAAGCGGATTTCCCTGATCTGTTTTTGTTCGGTGACGATGAAGATGACGATCACGCCGGTGGGCGTTGGCTGGACGCGCGCTTCCACGTCGGCGAATTTTTTCATACGGTCAAAAATTCGCTGGTAATCTTCCACGACTTCGTTGGGATCGAATTTTCCGCCCTCGTGGGTGCGAACCAATTGCAGGATGACGGAGGTGCTGACTTGTGTGTTGCCGATGACGCGCACAGCCTCGACGGGCCGGCCCGCGTATTGGGCGGCGGCGGCCAGGTCCGGCGGAGTGGGGGTTTGATCCGCGCCGGCGGTCGAGAGGCAGGTCCATCCGACCACCCAGGCGAACAGGCAAATCAAGCCCGCCAGCTGCTTTGCAAACTCATGTTTGTCCACGCGCCGCCCGATCACCTTTGGCCTTGCTGCCGCTCCAGTTCCCCCGCGGCGGCAGTTTGCCGGAGTGTACAGGTCAACTATGCGATGTCAAAAGCCTCTACGCCCGATGGACAAATAATTTTGCGGCAATTCCCGGCACTTTGCGATTCCTCGGCACGCAGTATCATATACGTGCCTGATGCGTCTCCTCGTGGTCGAAGATTTTCAGCCTCTTCGCGAATCCCTCGTCCAGGGACTTCGCGAGGCAGGCTATGCGGTCGATGAAGCCTCCGATGGGCAGACCGCGCTATGGCATTCGCGCAGCGGCGAGCACGACGTCATCATCCTGGACATCATGCTTCCCGTCGTGGACGGTCTGACGGTCCTTCGCAATCTCCGCGAGCAGCGAAGCCCGTCGCTGATCCTTCTGCTCACTGCCAAGGACACCGCCGAGGATAAGATCAACGGATTGGATTTGGGCGCCGACGATTATCTCGTCAAGCCGTTTGTCTTCGCCGAACTATTGGCGCGGATCAAAGCTTTGATTCGGCGTAAATATGAAGCCCGTTCCACGGTGCTGCATATATCCGATCTTGAAGTCGATACGACTCGCCGGTCTGCCCGCCGCGGAGGAAGAACTCTCGATCTCAGCGGCCGCGAATACGCGCTGCTCGAATATCTTGCCCACAACCATGGGAAAATTGTTTCCCGCTCCGACATCTGGCAGCACGTTTATGATTTCAACGCTTCGCCCGAAAGCAATGTCGTCGACGTCTACATCGGGCTGTTGAGGAAGAAAATCGAACAACCCGGCTCGGCGCGCCTCATCCACACCCGCCGCGGTCAGGGGTATTTTCTCTCGGAAGGCGGGCCCGCGTGATTAAATCTCTTCGTCTGCGCTTGCTCATTCACACATCCCTGGCGGTCGCGTTCATCGTGGCGCTGCTGGGCACCGCTGTCTATTATTTCACCCGGCGTTCCCTGGAGCGGGATTTCAACGAGGCGCTGCTCAATCAGGCCCGCGCCGTCGCCGCCACCGCCGAACTGCACCACGGCAAGATTATTTTCGACTTCGATCCAGAGGAAATGCCGCAATTCGTGATCAAAAACCATCCCGATTATTTCGAGGCGTGGATCAATCCGACAACCATTATCCGGTCGCCTTCCCTCGGCGATCGCGATTTGCCGCAACCGGCCGCGATCGGGCCAATCACGTACAAGGATCTATTTTTGCCTAACGGCGCGCACGGAAGAGTGCTTGGTATGAGCTTTCCCATCGCCGAAGAACATGACGAGGCGGGTCTTTTCATTCATGACCCGGACTCGCAAACCATCCCGCTTTCCGTCGCGTCTGAAACTGAGTCGCTGCGCCGCACGCTTGAGCAACTACTATGGCTCCTGGTGGGTTTATGTTCCTTAGCCGTCGTTGTTTCCGGCGCCGCGCTGGTGCTGGTTGTCAGCAGGGCCGTCCGTCCCATTGAGCGAATCACCCGCGATATTGACGCCCTTCGCGAAAGCAATCTATCCGCCCGCCTGGCTGTTCCCGATATCCCTTCGGAACTCCGTCCGGTTGTCGAAAAACTCAACGGCCTGCTGACCCGGCTGGAAACTGCGTTCGCGCGCGAGCGGTCGTTCACCGCCGACGTCGCACATGAACTCCGCACTCCGCTGGCGGCGCTGGTCACAACATTCGACGTCTGCCGAACCCGTCAGCGCGACGAACCGGCCTACATTGCCGCCATCGACAAATCGCGTCAGGTTGCCCAGCGCATGCAGGGGATGATCGAGGCGCTGCTGATGGTGGCGCGGGCGGATGCGGGTCAGCTTGCGGTCAAACTGCAGTCCGTCGATGCCGCCGATTTGATCGACGACTGCTGGGCCATGTTTGCCTATCAGGCCGACGCTCGCGGGCTGGTGGTGAACATCAACGTGCAGCGGCCCGCGCTCCTGGAGACCGACCCCGAAAAAGTCCGAATCATTCTCCACAATCTTTTCGACAACGCCGTCGCTTATGCCAATGACGCCGGAACCGTGCGCATCTCCGCTGAGTTGTCCGAAGGACGCTTCTGCCTCGAGGTGGCCAACACCGGCAGTCAGATTTCGCAGGAGCAGGTCCCGCGGGTATTCGACCGATTCTGGCGCGGCGACGAATCGCGCGTCAACACCGGTGTCCATTCCGGTCTCGGGCTGTCGCTTAGTCAGCGATTGGCGCGTCTGTTAAACGGGGAAATCGAAATTCATAGCGCCAAAATGGATTGGTTTACCGCCCGGCTCACACTGCCCGTCGGCATGCCGACCGGGCAGAGCGCCATGGCGGGAGCTATTTCCGCGTAGAAGTCGTCACCGGCTGTTTCGGTAATGCCTGAGGCAGTGGTCGATTCGTGCGCGCAGTCGTGATCCCCAATATGTCTTGCGCGTAGCACCGCAAAATTTCCCCGGTGGAGAGTGCCGAGGCGATCGCCCCGCGAGGGGATTGCAGCTCGTCGCCGTCGAATAATTCGCATATCTGACCGAGTCCATCCCCCTGAATATATTGAAGGCATGGTTCAAGCCAGCCGGCGATCCGCGCGGTTGTTTTGTCACTTGGCCCGAACGCGCGGATATAAGCCGTTGCCAGCGAGCCGAGCAGCCACGGATAGACCGAGCCCTGATGCTGCGCCCGATCGCGCGCGACGACATTACCCGCGTATCGCCCATGGTACGCCGGATCACGGGCGGACAAAGTCCGAAGGCCCATCGGCGTCAAAAGCTCATCGACCACGGTCTGAATCGCGGTCTGGAATCGCTCGGGCGCCAGCACTGGGTGACGCAGGCTGATCGCGAAAATCTGGTTCGGCCGGATCGAGGCGTCGAACCCGTTGTCGTCCAGGACATCGAAGCAGCATTTCAATTCCGAGTTCCAGAACCGCCGATTGAACGCGGCATATACCTTCTGCGCCAGCTCCTCCCACTCGCGGGCCAGCGTTTCCTTCTTCAGGACCGTCGCCAGCGACGCGGCGATTTTCAGGGCATTGAACCATAGCGCGTTCAGTTCCACAGTCCGCCCCTGGCGCGGGGTCACCACCCAATCCCCGACTTTCGCATCCATCCACGATGTGGGAATCCCCGGCGACCGGCTGGCGATCAAGCCGTCGCCATCGCAGTGAATCCCCAGGCTCGTCCCGTGCAGGCAGGCAAGGATGATTTTCTCCACAGGTCCGAACAGGGTTTGCAATCCCTGCGGGTCGTTGGCATGGCGGTGATATTCCCCGACCGCGTTGACGAACCATAACGATGTATCGGCCCCGTTGAATACCGGCGGCTCGCCGAACTCGGAAAAATCGGTCGGGATCAGCCCGTTGCGCATCTGCACCGCCAGCCAGTTCAGCAGCGCCCGCCCCTCGTCAAACCGTCCCGTCACCATGAAGAGCCCGCTAAATCCCGCCAGCGCAGTGCGGCCGTTGGCCGATCCCCAGGGATATTGGCTGATCACTTGCACGGCCCGGTCGAGCGATCCTTCCGCCAGCGATTCGGTCACGAACGACTCGGCCGCCCGCACTAATGTCTCCAGGCGATCCTGTGACTCGGACGTCACGATCGATGTCCGCCGATCGAATTCATCCCGCGCCTTGTCCAGATCGCCGCACACCCGCGCCAATTCCACCGGCTCGGCCGAGCAGGCCAAGTGCACCGTCTGCCCCGGCGACAAGGTCCAGCGGAACGTCCCCGGCTTCCACAAATCCTCCAGTCCGCTGTAGCCGCGCTCATCCTCCCGGCGATAAATCGTGTTCAAATACCAGTGCGGCTCAGCCCGGAATTCCCCATCATGTGCAAAGAAAACCTCCGGCGTCCGCGT
>Ga0364901_10417_pt1 | contig 10808 bp, 13 predicted proteins | sample ExccelJu500002D4_FD_206968 | JGI IMG/M metagenome (GOLD analysis project Ga0364901, IMG submission 206968) | Enriched cells from Trout Bog Lake Hypolimnion, Wisconsin, USA - BchlTB.July09.5000.02.D4 | ecosystem: Environmental > Aquatic > Freshwater > Lake > Hypolimnion/Profundal zone | place: USA...
ATAATCCCCGGCCAAACCGGCGATTCTTTATTTTCGCCGGGCTTTGACGAAAGGTGCATTTTGCTGAGTTACGCGCAACTGAACCTCCTTCCCCCAATCGGCTAAGAGCCGGGCATTATCCGTTTGCCTGGCTTCTGGCAGGCGGACGGTTTTTCAGAATTTTTTAATTCAACGGACTTAAAGGACACAAGAGTGCCCGTGCGCACTCTTTGTGAGAAGTCATGGGCGGACGAAATGACAATGGCAGCGCCCTGACGCTGCCGCCGAGGATCAAGGCCGCGTTCGATTTTCTGAATCACGCGTACTACATCACCACGCAAACGGATGCGAGCATCCCAGCGCGTGAACTGTCGCCCTTGGAAAAGAGCGTCGAGACGGCGGCGCTGCGCGCGTTGCAGCAATATCTGCTGGGAGAAATGGATTTCGTGGAGAGTTCCGAACAAGCCAAACCAACAAAGTCTGATGATGAAGGCGGCTCCGCCGCCGCGCCGGCCGACTGCACGCCTTAGGGCGCGAGATTCACCTGAATTTATTGCGCGGGATTGTCCCGCATTCCGGGCAGCGGTCGGGCGTGGCGCGGAGGTCGTAGCCGCACACGGAACATTTCCCCATGTCGTACGGATTTTCGAAAGGCTCATCCTCGGTCGGGTACAACTTCTGTGCCCACCGCTGGGCTATTTCCCTGGCAAATATGTAGTATAAAATTAACCCCAGCACGATGGATACTAAGGTCACGCCCGCCTGGCCGGGATGGGCGAACGCTGATCCCAATGCAAGCATGAGCATGACGAATATGAACAGGCCCATCTCCGGATAACATCGCTCCAATTGCCGTGCGGCTTTATGGCTGGCCTCTGAAGTGAGGCCAATTATTGGACGCTGCTCAGCGGGAACGTTGTATTGCCTTGGCGGGCTTTTTCAGGGGACAATGGTATTTTCATTCACCATGAACCAACCAATCATTCCTCCATTTTCCCTGGCGCTGGTGATAGCCGCCCTGACGTTGGTCGGTTGTTCGACAAAGCCTGCGGCGCAGAATCCCAAACCGGTGGGCGGGCCTGATCCACGGGAGATTCCGGTGCCTCCGATTGCGACTTCGATGGGGAGTCTTCCGGGGGTTAATGAATTGCCGGTCCGGGCTGAGTTGCCGGATGTGATGGTGATGAATGACGGGACGCGGGTCAGGACGAGCGAGCAATGGGAAAAACGGCGCGAGGAAATGAAGCGGATTTTGGAATATTACGCGGTTGGGCAGATGCCTCCGCCGCCGGGGAATGTGCGGGGGAGCGAGGTGCAGTCGCAACTGGTTCTTGATGGGAAAGTTAAATATCGGCTCGTCCGGTTGACGTTTGGGCCGGATGAGAAATTGGAACTGTACATCGGGATTTTTACGCCGACCGGCGCGCCGGGTCCGTTTCCGGCGATTATCTGGCAAAGCCCCGAGCCGCCGGGCGGGCCGCGGCTGCCGCATAGTCCGCCGGGACCGAATCAGGGGCGCGGGGCGGATGTTCTGTTGATCGTCGGCCGGCCTGCCAACGGCGGAAACCCGCGCGTCAGCACCACGCGAGCCGGGCGTCCGACCGTTGTGACCGCCGAGCAGATTGCCAAGGATCGCAGCGATTTGTTCGGCCGCGGGTACGCGCTGGTGATGTTTAACAACAACGACTGCGCCGAGGATACGACGCTGCGCGAGCTGGATGGCAGCTTCACGTTTCGCCATACGCGTTTCTATCCGGCTTATCCCGGGTACGACTGGGGCATTTTGGGAGGATGGGCGTGGGGCGCATCGCGCGTCGCGGATTATCTGCAGACTGATCCTTCAATCGATGGAAGCAAGCTGATTATCACCGGCGCATCGCGGGCTGGGAAATCTTCGATGATCGCGGCGGCGTTTGACGAGCGATTGATGGGGGCACCGGTGGTGACCGGCGGCGGCGGCGTGGGCGCGTATCGCTTTGCCGGCGCCGATGGCAGCGAAAGTCTGGACGCGATGCAAAAGAAATACCCCAACTGGTTTTCGCCGCACCTGCACAAGTTCTGGGGCCAGCGGGAGAAGCTGCCGTTTGATGAACATTGGTTTTTGGCGCTTTGTGCGCCGCGGCCGTTTATCGCGCTGGAGGGGGATGCCGACACGATCTCGTTGCCGGAGGCGGTCGAGCAATCAATCCGCGCCGCGTGGCCGGCTTACGAATTTTTCGGCGTGAAGGATCATTTGGGCGTGCATTATTCGCATCATGCTCACGACTTCACCGCCGAGGATTGGACGGCGATGATGGATTTCGCGGATAAGAATCTGCGGGGAATGCTGGTGCAGCGCACGTTCGATCAATTCCTGACGCCCGCCGAGCGGGAGGCGGCGCGCGCGGCGGCTAAAAATTCATCGCGGCCGTCGGGGATGATGATGCCGTGATCAGGCTGGTTTCGTCGCCACGTAGATCAACTCATCGGGCAGGAGTCCGAAGCGCTCGGGGTGAAAATCGCCGTTGGTTGGTTTGATGCGGGTTGCCGCGACGCGGAATCCGATGGATTCCAGTCTCTGGGGATAGTCGCGGCCGTAGAGACGGACGTGATCGTGCTGGCCGTAGAGGCGGAGGCGTTCGCGCGGATCGACGACGTTTTCGTCTTCGCGCGTCACGATGCCGGGGGCGATGGGAACTTGCAGGATCGCCCAGCCGCCGGGACGCAGAACCCTCAGGATTTCGGACATGGCCTGGCGGTCCTTGGGGATATGTTCCAGCACGTGATTGCAAATGATGACATCGAAAGTTTCGTTGGGAAGGTCGATGGCCGTCAGATCGATCCGAATTTGCCCCCGGTTTGGGACAAGGTCTCCGGACTTGTATTGGATGTTTTTTTGATTTGCGAGGACTGGCCCGAGGTTTCGTTCCGGGGCGATGTGCAGGAGGCGGATGGCGTCTACGAAGATTTGTGTCATGAGCTTGAGATAGAGATAGACATGCCGCTCGCGCTCGAAGGACCGGCAGAAGGGGCAAATCGCGTCGTCGAACGGGCCGCCGCCGATGACTTGAACTTGTGAGAAGAGCGGAGAAGGCTCGCCGGGATCGGCGAGAAATTTGCGAAATCTGTGGTTGCAGAACGGGCACTGCCGGCCGACGCCAAGACAGGAGAGGAACTGGAGTCCGGCGTGGAGCTGGTCATATGATCGGCAGCATTGGGAATAAATTGCGTCCGGCAAAACTTGCCGGGCCGCGTTGCCAACCCATTGCTTGACCATCGGTTCGCCGCCTCGTTGGGTGCTTTTACCATGGCGGGCGGGAGGTAGCTATTGGCGCCGATGTCCCGGCGTGTTGGAAAGAGATGATAAAATTCAATCGTCCGGCGACTTGTCAGGGCGGGAAACCGTGAGAGGCGTGATCATTGCACTTGAAGATGACCAGAAGATTCGCCGGGCGCTGGCGATCACGCCGAGAGCATGGATTTCTATCGTTACCAAATCAGTTACAAGCCATGGTGCCGTGGCATGAACAAATCAAGTCTTCCCGGCAGGCAGCGGCCAAATTTGGCCTGTTCAGCGTAATAGCCAAGTCGGGAGAACGTTCATGCAATCCAAACAAAATCGCCACAAAATCATAACAATTATCTGGCATCGGCCCGGTTTCTCAGTAAAATATTGCCGATCAGCTTGCCAGGATCGAGTGTCGGCACGCAAACGGTGGCGTCACCTGAAGTTGCGGGCCGGCGGTTTGTTTTTGTATCTCGATGCATTCAGTGCTTTTGATATAACGGGCGACTGAAAAAGGGCGCGCAAAGGCAATGGACAGAGCCCTGCAAATCCCGATGGTCGGTGAACATCCGACCATGCGGCGGCTTCGCGAATTGGCGGTCGCGGTGGGACGGAGGGAAAGCACCGTTCTCATTCGTGGTAAGAGCGGCACTGGCAAGGAGCTGCTGGCGCGACAGATTCATCTGGCCAGTGCTCGCGCGACGGGTCCGTTTGTTCCCGTCGATTGCTCAACGCTTCGCGACTCCCTACTGGAATCCCAACTCTTTGGCCATGTTCGCGGCGCTTTTACCGGCGCTGCGTGCAATACCCTGGGATTTTTCCGCGCTGCGGACGGGGGAACCATTTTTCTGGACGAGATCGGCGAGCTTTTGCCGGAAGCACAGGCCCGATTGCTCCGATGTCTGCAAGAACGCGCGGTGGTCCCGCTGGGAACATTTCGCGCGATCCCCGTCAATGTGCGAATCATCGCGGCGACACATCGTCCATTGGCGGAAATGGTCCGGCTCAACACATTTCGAATCGATTTGTATTTCCGTCTCAATGTGGTGGCCCTGGAGATCCCTCCGCTTCGCAGTCGCAAAGAGGATATCCCGCTTCTGGCCGAGCAGTTCCTTAGTGACATCGCCCGAGCCTATGACGAACCGCTTCAAAAGCTCTCGCCCGCCGCGATGAACCGATTGGCCGAATACGACTGGCCCGGCAATGTCCGCGAACTGCGTAACGTGCTGGAGCGAGCCTGCGCTCTGGCCGCAAATGCGACGCTGACGGTCGAAGACCTTCCGTCGGAGGTGACAACTCGGTTTGCCGAACCTGAGGTCACACACGCCGAGACAGCTATCTCCCTCGCTGAATCAGAGCGCCAGTTAATCGCGTCCGCGCTGCGAGCCAACGGCGGCAACCAATCCCGCACAGCCGTTGTCCTGAAAGTCGAGCGTCATCGACTGAGCCGTTTGATTCACCGCCATGGGCTGCGATCTCTCGTCCATTGATTATCTTCGCGCAGAAGCCACCCAAATGAGTGACGCCGTCCCGGTTCCAGGCGTTGGAACATAACGCGCCATCTGGTGCGCCGCGCACCAGGCGCGCTTAACTCCTTTGGCTCGCTCGGCGCTGCGCGGATGCGTTGAACAAAACATTCCAATCGCACGAGTTTTTCACCTTACGCCACCTCCGATTCGACTCCACCGCAACTCCGCAACCATAAAGTGCTTATAGGGAATAAATCGATTCAACGGCGTGGGGCGCGCCGTTCGCTTTGATGGGATCAGTCGTTTCTCAATGAAATCACGATCGTCCGTTGCGGTTTATCCGCGCAGGGAAAAATGCGCAGGATAACGGGCGAATTCTAAATGCCATGTTTTGCCGGCGCGTGCCGACTGAACAGAACAGATCGTCCCTTTTTTGGACTGGAGAGAGTCATGAGCAAGCAACAAGCCCTATTGGAAACTCTGTTGGGAGCGGCGGAACTGAACGGCGATCGAACGGTCGCGGGCAAAATCCGCCACGACATCTTCAAAATCACACGCTCGCGCGAAGCGGACGGCTATGACCGGCTGGCTCGAGCCGCTTCCGAACCAAGGCGTCCACATTGCAAGGCCGCCTGAATCTGAAAGCGCTGGGCGGCTTCGAATCTTCCATGCGCCGTGTGATTGGACTTTTCCAAATGGAGAACCCCGTGACCAAAAAATGCTCGGTCATCGTCATGACGCTCGTAGGCAACCAGCCCCATAGCGCGGATCCGCTCTGGAACGAGATCGACGCGTTGCCCGCGCCGCCGGGTTTTTGTTGGCGGTTTGTGCCGGAGACTCCGTTCGCGCTTCAGTGTCGCTCGATTTTGCGAATGGATCCCCGAGTGGTTGTGGTCTGGGTCGGCACGGATGACGCCGTCAATCAAGCCGCGAAGCTGATTAGCCGGTTACTGGGCGCCGGGCTCCCCATCGTGATCGCCATCGCCGAAGTGCACGACCCAGGCACGGAATCCGTGCTGCGTCAGTCGGGCGCTTTGTACATCTGTGCCAAAGAGGCTCAACAGCGGCTGGGCCATGTACTGGAGTCAATGCTTGGTCCGTCCTCACTTTCAACCGATGCGCAAACGGTCGAGCCTGCGCGGGAGGTAGAAATGGATGCGGGCTAAAACAGTGAAATGACTCGGCCCGCAATTGCGGCGGGTCCACGTTCGTATCGGAAAAATCAATACTCGTAGATTCCTAACTTACATCGGAGGCTCCCGTGACACGTCAGACTCTTCAATCTCGCTCGATTGTAATTACGACAATTGGGCTTTCAGCATCTCTTGGCATCGGATCGTTCGCCTGGGCCGACCCCCTGGCGAACGAACAATTGAAGTTTTTCCAATCACCGTTGAACGGCGGTCCGCCCGGAGTTTATCCGGTGGGGGCTGTTCCCCAGACCACCGATGCGCCAGCGCCCTTCCTCGGCCAGGATGTACTCAGCACCGCCACGACATCCGACGACGGGCAGACCTTCACGGGCACCATGGCGGCGGATGACTTTTTGGATACGAATCCCAATCCCATCGGTCACATCACGTTCTGGGGCTCGTATATGAACAACACCGACCCCGGCACGACCGGCGCGGGTGTGACGGCATTCAGTATTTCCCTGTACAGCGATGTTCCGGCTACGACCGGCCCGGCTGGTGAGACCCCAAGCCATCCAGGCAACCTAATTGCGTCGCAGGTCGTGAGGCTGGGGGCGCTCAGTTCCTCCTCGGGTACGTTCACCGCAACGCCAGTTGCCGCCAATGGGACCGGCGCCACCCCACCCGGCGACAGCGGGCTGTACGAATACAACGCCGAATTGAACTGGCAGGCAGTGACTTTCCCCGATGCCGATGCGAACAATGCGTCTGGGTCGACTGGGTCGAACCCGGACCAGGTTGAATGGCTAAGCATCGTGGCATTGGCGCCGGCAGGAACAAGCGGAGCGGGCGGCCTGGAGTGGGGATGGCATGACCGCGATTACGGGATTGCCGACCCCTACGCCGCCTCGGGGTTTGAAACGAATTCTCCCTACCATGGCGGGGACGATGCCGTGTCCGGCAGCTTCTCGGCCGCCGGCGGCAACATCACGTCGGGCTCGGGTGGCTACTCATCGCTGGACTACAACCAGGACTATGACGGGATCAACAGTTCGATGGACCTGGCATTCGCCTTATACACGGTTCCGACGACCGTGCCGGAGCCGGCCTCGATCGGCCTGGTCGCGATGGCCGTCCCGGCCCTGCTCGCTCGCCGCAGGCGGCGCAACGCTTCCATATAACTCCGCCGCCAGGTCCTATCACTATACCTGTGCTCTATACGCTGAAAGGTAAAAATATGATCTCGAGAAAATTATCATCCATCGCAATTCCCGTCTTTAGTCTGGCACTTCTTGCCTGCGGCATGGCTCGGGCGAATCTGGTGACCAACAGCGACTTCTCGAGCTACGTCTCCGCCCCTAAAGACTGGTTCTACAACGTTTTACCCACCGACTGGGCCAGCACCTCTTACGCCTCCATTGATGCTCCGAACACGGCTACCACCGGGCCCGCCGTACCCGTCTGGGGCCCGTTCCCCAACCCCCCGTTGGGCGGCAATTTTCTCGAAGACGACGGCAGCTCCGGCCTGTCGACTCCCGTCACCCAGACGATCACTGGCTTGACCGCCGGGCAGTCATACACCCTAACGTTCTACCAGGCGGGCGGGCAACAATATGGTGAATCAGGCCAAACAAACCAGTACTGGCAGGTCACCCTGGGGGGCGATACGCAGACTTCGGCTGTTATGGCTGTTCCGTCGCAAGGCGTCTTCCCCTGGGAGGCGCAGACGCTGACGCTCACCGCCGACAATACGTCCGATGTACTGAGCTTTCTGGCGGTTGGCAGCGGCGGTGTGCCGCCGATGGTCTTTCTCGCTGATCCTGACTTGGAGTCGAACGTGCCCGAACCATCCGCCGGTTTATTGCTCATCGGCGTTGGTACGGTGATCTCCATCCGCAGATTCGGCTGCCGCGCGAAGACTAAATCCCCTGCCCCCTAACTCCGCGCCGCTAAATCCTGTGACGATTCCTGTCCTTAATACTCAGAGGAGAGAACATATGATTTCGCGAAAATTATCAATCATCGTCATCTCCGCCGTGGGCGTGGCCATGCTCACCTGCGGCATGGCTCGGGCGAATCTGGTGACCAACGGCAGCTTCGAATTGACCACAAACGGCAACGGTCAATTGGGCTACAACACCAACGCCCTGGACTGGACGGTCACGGGGTACACGTTCATCTTTGCTCCAGGGACCGCGGACACAACCGGCGCGCCCGGCTCGATCGGAACCGATTATCTCTGGGGTCCGGGCAACGGTTCTCCCAATGGGCTCACCACGAGCCCGGATGGCGGCAACTTCGTGGCGGCTGACGGCGGCTACGACCCCGGCCCCATTTCACAGACGCTCACCGGCCTGACGATCGGCAACCCGTACACCGTCGGATTCTGGTGGGCCGGCGCGCAGTCTAGACCCGGGTCCGGCCCCACCACCGAACAGTGGCAGGTCAGCTTTGGCAGCCAAACGCAGGACACACCCATCGTCAGCAACGCCAGCGAAGGCTTCACCGGCTGGACCTACGAATCGATGAACTTTACCGCGAACGGAACGAGCGATGTTCTCTCGTTCCTGGCTGCGGGAACTCCGACGGGCGAGCCTCCGTTTTCGCTGCTCGACGGCGTGACGGTGAACGTGCCTGAGCCGTCCTGCACGCTGTTGCTCGCCGGCGTTGGCGTGGTTGCAGCAGGCTTGTCGAAGCTGCGTCGCCGCGCCCGTGCCAAATCGTGCGGCGCATAGCCGAGAGAGGGGTGAACGCGTAAAATCGAAAGCTCTTCATCATGGCCGTTCAATTCCACGCAATCCTGTTTACGATTCTCCGCCTCTCCGCGTGGCTGGCGATACTGGTGGTCATCTTCGTTCCGCTCGAGCGTCTCTTCGCCGCCCATCCGCAGAAGATTCTACGCAAGGGAATTGGCGCCGATCTAAGCTACTTTTTCATCAGCACGCTTCTACCCGCGGCTGTGCTAAGCGGTCCCATAGGCCTGTTGGCCTGGTTCATCCACCGTGCCGTTCCAAATCATTTTCTGGCAATCACCACCTCCTGGCCGTTCTGGCTTAAAGCTGTCGCTGCGCTAATTGTTTCCGAAATCGGCTACTACTGGGCCCATCGTCTGAGCCACGAAATCCCCTTCCTCTGGCGATTCCATTCCATCCATCACAGCGCTGAGGAAATCGATTTTTTAGTCAACACCCGTGCCCATCCGGTCGACCTGGTCTTCAGCCGTTTCTGCGCATTGGTCCCCATCTATGTCCTGGGCCTGGGCAGCCCCACAACCCCATCCGGCAGTCTGGTCCCGATTATCGCCACCTTGATCACCACCACCTGGGGGTTTTTCATTCACGCCAACCTCCGTTTCCGCTTCGGACCCCTCGAATGGCTCGTCTCCACACCCGCGTTCCACCACTGGCATCACACGCTCTCTGGTCCCATTAACCGCAATTACTCCTCCACCCTCCCCTGGCTCGACAGAATCTTCGGCACCCATTACCTCCCCAAAGAATGGCCCACCGCCTACGGCGTCGAAAATAAAATCCCCGAATCCTTCACCGACCAACTCTTCTATCCGTTACACAAACCCGCTCAAACTCCGCAATCCGCCCCCACTTCCGAGTGACCGGAAGGCGATTGCGTCTATTCATGCTCCCGCAGCATGACGATGACCGGCCCACGAAAAAAGATGCCGTTCACGTAACGCTTACGACAGGGAGTGTTAAAGTCGCTTAAATCGTGGCAAGATTGGTGATCGCTGATGTGCGCTATGTGACTTGTCAGCACGGATCCGGCAAGCGGCCTTGGCGACAGGAACGAGCGGCCCGATTCACTTGTCACCTGACAGTGATACTCGGCGTAGTTCGGTGAAGTCTGGCGAAGTGAATACTGCGACAGTTGCAATCGATTGCATCGACGCGGTTCATGCCAGAAGCGCGGGAAAAACTGCGGTTTTGACGCGGGAACCCGGTTCGAATAATATTCCCGCATCCGTTTGGAGAGGTGGCCGAGTGGCTGAAGGCGACGGTTTGCTAAACCGTTATACGGGGTCAAACTCGTATCCCGGGTTCGAATCCCGGCCTCTCCGTTAGATTACCGAGCGTTATCTTAACGAATTGCTCTGTAGTGCGCAACCATACTTTAGAAATTGCGCAATCTAGTTTAGAAGGATGAGGGGCGCGCAGTTAAAGCCGGGGCGTTGGCCCTGGCTTTTTTGCCCGCTGTCATGCGAAGACCGGTCGAACGATCTTCGATTTGCCCCTCGCCGAGCGGCCGATCCGGCCGGGCAAAGCGGGCGATACGGGGCCACCGGCAGCGGCCCTCAGGTTCATCAGGAACGCGGTGAATAGGACCAGGCGGGTAAGATCGTCGCCGGACAATTCTTTCGTCCAGGCGTGCAGCGCGCGGCGAGCATCCGCGTCACAACCAACGCCCACCATCGGCCGAAGCCGGAATAGAGTGGTATCGCGGCGATGCCGCCGATAATTCCCCACCGCGCTGCGGCTGATTTTATATCCCTGGTTTCCAAGCCATTTATGGAGATTGGAAACCGTCATACGCGGGTCATCGCATGAAGCCTGGAACAGCTTCAGGTGAGCCAGGGAAAGCCGCCGCTCGATTGCAAAGGGAAGGCTCATTGATGGGCCCCGTCCCCGGCCACGCCGCTCTGCGTCGGCCCAGCGATGGCCGGGGGACCGCCGGCGCGCGCCCGATCCGCCGCGTAGGCTTGGCGGATCGTCTTTTCGGCTTTAACCAATTCTTCCATGTCGTCCGTGAGGGGCATTTGCCTATGAAACTCAGCCGGCAGATCAGGCATGAATTGGCGGATATACGATTCCCGTGAATCCGCCTTTCCGAGGCGGCGTTCCCATTTGGTCGAACCATGCAGCGCGTAGGATGAAAAATCCTTGCCGTTGTCGATGTAGATCAACTCCGGCACTCCGCAGGCCATGATCCCGCCGCGAAGCGCGGAGA
>Ga0364901_10418_pt1 | contig 10807 bp, 10 predicted proteins | sample ExccelJu500002D4_FD_206968 | JGI IMG/M metagenome (GOLD analysis project Ga0364901, IMG submission 206968) | Enriched cells from Trout Bog Lake Hypolimnion, Wisconsin, USA - BchlTB.July09.5000.02.D4 | ecosystem: Environmental > Aquatic > Freshwater > Lake > Hypolimnion/Profundal zone | place: USA...
GCTCTGGGAACGCGCCAAACGGAGCCGAGGCTCGCACAATCGCGAGAGCTTGACGATCTAGCTCAGAATTTCCAGAGCTTCGACCAATACTCAGGCCATCCTTTCCTTGGGGGTTATTAATAATTCGCCCCTGAGAATCCACGCTCACGACAATCACGAGGCTGCCATAGAGGGGGTGCCCATTAGCGCGAGGAAAGAAGCTGCTGCCATAGGCCTCTATCTTTTGTCGCATAGCGTCGTAGTAATGGGCAAAGACCACTGACTTAGTACTCGCACTGGTCATGACTTGATGGCGCATCCCTCGCCCCTCAATTTGTAGCCGTTTTGCTAACTCAGCTTCCAAAGAGTTGAACTGGGGGGCAATATGCTGTGCTTCGCCACTTTTTTGACCGCCAGACTGGGATTGTTCGGCCTTTAATTTAGCCAGCATTTGTTTTTGCTGTTTCTCCAATACCTCCAGACGTGCCTCAGCACCCAAGCGCGCTCGATGCAAGGCAGTGGCATCCCGATCCAAGGTAGAACCGCCGCCCTGTAAATCAACTTGCGCTAATTTATTTGCCTCTTGAGTTTTCGCATGACTAGTCGCGTTCACCAGAACCACGCTCAATGGGGTATTAAGTCGACGAGCTTGAATTTCTCCCAAACCCCAGCGAAACGATAAAAAGATCAGATGGATGATCAAAGAAACGCAGATCGCTAATCCCAAAGGATGACGGCGCCAAGCTTGCTCAAATAAGGTCTGGGCTTTGCCCAGATGGAGCCATGTCTGCCTAGGAAGTGCTGGCATCATCCCCACCAATCTCTGGTGCAGACTCAATCTGCAATACCCGAGCACTTGCGCTCAGCTGCAGTAAATCGAGATCCGTAATTTCAACCTCAGCTCTTGTCATACGGGGATGGGTCGCTAACTCAGGAATCGCAATATGCAAAGGTACTGCCTCAAGACGCGACATCCCTTCCTTGAGGTGTCGTACAAAAACGGTTTTAGGTAAACCCTGTTGTTGCAACCAGCGTAGACACCAATATTTTTCTAGGCGATCCTGAAACTCACCATAAGCTTGATAGCAGGTCTCAAAATCCGCAGCGATTCCCATCAAGCTGGCATCCTTTGGAGAAAAAGGTGCCGCCATTTTGGCGGTAACACCATGCTTAGCCAAGGCAATCAATTGCCATTGATTCACTAAATCGGTATAGCGGCGCAATGGCGACGTAGACCAAGCGTAGTAATCCAAACCTAAACCCTCATGAGGGCCTGGCGTCGTTTGCATCCGAGTGCGCAATGGACCCCAACCTTTTTGGGTTCGAAACAAACCGGGTAAGCCGTGCTCTGATAGCAAATGTCCTGCTCTGCTATTACAAAAGATCATCCACTCAGCAACAATCGTATCCAATATTGAACCGCGCTGACGTGGCACAATTTCAACGCACTGTTCACCAGCGCGTTCCTGAACCTCAAAATAGAAATCTCTTGCAAGCGCATTAGGATCGATGAGGCCCAATTGTTCAGCCCGCAGACCGTTTGCAACGCGTCGCTCTTGACGTGCAGCATGCAAATGTTGGGCGCCCTTCCACAAGATTGCTAACTCCTCTTGAAATGGGAATGCCCCATTTTGCGCGAGCGCTTCTTCGGTCACTAAATGCTCGAGATCTTCAAGGCGTAAATTAGCAACAATCGGGACACGCTCAACAAGAATCTCGAGAGTCCCCTGCTGGATTACATTATCTTCATCAAGGTCTACATACATTGAGAGTGCGGCACGCTCCCCACCCTCATCCAGCGAAAATTGTGCAATGACGGAATCAGGCAACATCGTCATCTTGTCACCGGGAAAATAGACCGTCGACATACGATGACGTGCTACCAAATCAACTGGGTCATCCTTTGCAATCACCAATCCAGGAGCTGCGATATGAATACCGATGCGGTGACCACCACCCTCTAATGGTGTGACCGATAGGGCATCATCAATCTCTGTAGTGCCAGAGTCATCAATGGAAAATGCTTTGACCTGCGCCACCGGCAACCCAGCAAAAACAAGGTCACAAAGGGCTTGGTCAACGATCGTTTGCTCATGATGCTCAGCGCCATGCGGGAAATGGGTCTTAAGAAACATTTCTTGATGAAAGGCCAGCGGAGAGTCGATCGCTCCACAACGAATCATCAATTGGGCTGCAGACTCACCGGTCTCTACACATGCAGCTTGCAGCGCCTTGTAAGCATTGGTGTTTTTATCAGGATTGAATAACAACTGCTTCGCGATAGAACGCAAAGTTTCCGGAAATTGGCCTGCTATCAAATCCTGTTGCCAAACTTGTTGCTGCTCTAATTCTTTTTTCTTGCGCTCAATCGCTGCCAAACCTGCTTGTAATTGCTCTAAGGGGGCTCGCTGAAAACGTCCGCGCCCCTTGCGCCGAAAAAATACGGGGGCACCTTGCAATGCGAGACCGAGAGCCACTTGTTGCGCAATACTAGCTTGATTACCAAAATACTCTTGCGCAACATCAACTAAACCAAATTCCTCATCAGGAGCGCAGTCCCACAATAATTGCAAATCAATACTGGCCGACAAATCATTGGCCTCAGTCATGACAGTATGCGCATCCGCATTTTCAAAGCGTAACCAAACCTCTTTCGCCTTGAGTTTGATTTTTTTGCCTGAGAGCGTTGTAGCTTGCCACGATTCTGTATCTCCTGAACCGCTGGCAGATTGAGTGGTAGCAATCTTGAGATCGCCACCCTCTTCGAATAAAAGATGCATGTTTAAAGGGAGATTCCGCCGCTGGCTTCGAGTGCAACGCCATTGACATAACTTGCTTCATCACTAGCTAAGAATAAATACACATTAGCCATTTCTTCTGGAGTGCCCAAACGACCAAGCCAACTCCGTTTTTCAATATCTTGGAGAATATTTTCTGGCATTGCTTTCACCATCTCCGTCGAAATAAAACCAGGGCAGACCGCATTCACTCGTACGCCCTTAGCCCCAAGTTCGCGAGCCCAAGTCTTAGTGAATCCAATGACGCCGAACTTCGTCGCCGAATAATTGGTTTGTCCAAAATTTCCGTAGATGCCAACCACACTCGATGCATTGACAACAGCGCCTTTGCCTTTTTCTAGCATGTACGGTACGACGAGTTGAGTGCAATTAAAAACACCCTTCAGATTGACATCAATGACGGCATCGAACTGAGCCTCGGTCATTTTGACGAGTCTGGCGTCCTGTGTAATACCGGCGTTATTGATCAAAATATCGATCTTTCCATGACGCTCCAGAATTTGATCTAACGCTGACTGAATGCTGGCACGATCAGTGACATTCACTACATAAGGCTCTGCATTGGGTATTAGGGCGGCCGCAGACTTGACAGCTTCGAGGCTGACATCGGCAATCATTACTTTTGCGCCCTCTTCGGCAAAGCGCTTGGCAGTTGCAAAGCCAATACCTTTAGCGGCACCAGTAATGATGGCAACCTTATCTTTCAGTCTTTCGCTCATTTAGATTTTCTTTTCTTTACTAAAGACTTCGTTGAATGCATTCATAGTGCTTGCAAAATCTTTTGGTGCACGCCGCCAAAGCCACCGTTGCTCATCACTAAAATATGATCCCCTGGCTTTGCTTCTTTGGTGATTGCTTTGACCAAAACATTTAAGTCATCATGCGCCTGAGCCCTAGCCGATCGTTGATTCAAGGGCGACAAGACTGCTGCTAAATCCCAGCCCAAACTCTCTTTACCGGATTTGGCGCCATAGGCAAAAATCAAATCGGCTTTGTCTAAGCTGGCAGGGAGTTGTGCTTTCATCACGCCAAGCTTCATGGTGTTAGAACGAGGTTCAAGTACAGCCAAAATTCTGGCATTACCCACTCTGCGACGCAGACCATCAAGGGTGGTGGCGATGGCTGTGGGATGATGCGCAAAATCGTCATAGACGGTGATCTCATTTGCCATGCCAATCGTTTCTAAACGACGCTTCACATTCCTAAACTCACTCAAGGCGTTTGCAGCGTCTTCAGGACGAATGCCAATATGATTTGCAGCCGCAATCGCTGCTAAGGCATTGAGTTGGTTATGGCGCCCCATCACTCCAGAATCTATTGCCCATCTCACCGTGGCCACCTCTTTCCCAGAATGCAGGACAGTGAAATCGTCTCCTGGCAAGGAAATCAGCCCCCACGTATTTTGTGACTCTTGACCAAATGTCTCTACTGGAGCCCAAGCTCCTCGAGTAATGACACGCTCTAATGCAGGCTCTTCGCCATTAACAACGACCAAACCGCTACTAGGCACTGTTCTCACCAAATGATGAAATTGAGTTTCAATTGCTGCCAGATCAGAAAAAATATCGGCGTGATCAAATTCCAAATTATTCAGAATTGCAGTACGGGGTCGATAGTGAACAAACTTACTGCGTTTATCAAAAAAGGCAGTGTCGTATTCATCGGCTTCGATTACAAAATATGGACTCTCGCCTAAGCGAGCAGATACCGTAAAGTTGAGAGGCACTCCACCAATTAAGTAGCCTGGTTTGTAATTGTTATATTCCAAAATCCATGTGAGCATAGCGGAGGTAGTCGTTTTTCCATGCGTGCCCGCAACTGCTAAAACATGACGGCCAAATAAAACTTGCTCGCCCAACCACTGTGGGCCTGAGATATAAGGCAAGCCTTGATTGAGGATAGCCTCCATCAACGGATTCCCACGAGAAACCACATTACCAATCACGAATAGATCGGGCATGATTTCAAACTGAGATAATTGTTCTGGGGAATATCCTTCTATCAATTCAATACCCTGCGCTTCAAGCTGGGTACTCATTGGTGGATAGACGTTTGCGTCACATCCCGTTACACGATGGCCTGCCTGCCTGGCGATGGCAGCAATGCCGCCCATGAAGGTGCCGCAAATGCCTAAGATATGAATATGCATGAAGGAATTTTAGCTAAGGACTAGTAATGAATCGCAGACAATGGCTCATCATCATCGCAATCGGTTTTTTTTCCCTCCTTGCTGGGGTCTTCAGCTCGCGCTGGATGAACCAATCCCAGCTAGCGAGTGAGGTTGCTATTCAGCATTTTCTGAGCCATGAATGGCAAGATCCCGATGGCAAGCCAACTAACAGCGCTGATTGGCAAGGCAAACTCTTGGTGGTGAACTTTTGGGCATCTTGGTGCCCTCCCTGCGTCGAAGAAATGCCTGCTTTAAGCCGTCTTCAAACTGAGTTTAAGCAACAAAATGTCGTATTTGTCGGCATTGGCATCGATTCACCCTCTAATATTCGCGAATTCCTTAAAAAGACTCCAGTTACTTATCCGATAGTGATTGGGGGAATGGATGGCAGCAATATCAGCAAAGAGATGGGCAATACTCAAGGAGCCCTTCCCTTTACGGTTGTCATTAACTCTCAAGGGAAAGCAGTTAGTAGTAAATTAGGAAAAATAAGTGAAGATGAGCTAAAAAGCACCATAAAAGCTAATTTATAGAAGATCTTAGACAAATTTACTGAGATTCATTCATCAGATATTGATAGTATTTTGCCTACTTTTTAAGCAAAATTCCTTTCATATTAGGGTGATTCATCGTTAAAAGATTGGTTTTTAAACCTCCTGAAAGGGTATACTGAGCTGGAACTGGACGGCCTCAAAAACCCCCTTAAATCAGCCTTTTTAGCTAAAAGCCAAATTCATCAACTGATCTCAAAAGCGCTTAAAAACACCTATCTATGTCAAAAAATCCTTCAATTCTGGTAGTTCAAGGTCCTAATCTCAATCTACTAGGTAGTCGTGAGCCCGAGGTTTATGGCAAAACCACCTTGGAAGATATCCACCGAAAGCTGGAGCAATTGGCTAAAAGCCATGCTGTCAGCTTAGATACCTTTCAAAGTAACCATGAAGGCGAGCTAATTGATCGCATTCAGAAAGCCAAACAGGATGGGGTAGATTTCATCATTATTAACCCAGGCGCGTTTACCCATACGAGCGTTGCCCTGCGGGATGTCCTGGCGGGTGTAGCCATTCCCTTCATTGAAGTTCATCTCTCCAATATTCACCAGCGAGAAGAGTTCCGGAAACATTCTTATTTATCCGATATTGCTATCGGAGTGATTTGCGGTCTTGGTGCACTGGGTTATGAATTAGCAATGACAGCGGCAATTGCCCGCGTACAAAAATAACTGTTGATAGAAAAAGGGTTAAACCATGGATCTTAGAAAACTCAAAACCTTGATCGATCTTGTTGCTGAATCCGGCATCTCAGAATTAGAAGTGAACGAAGGCGAAGATCGCGTTCGCATTGTGAACGCTGGAACATCAAATACTGGTGGTGGGCAAGTGGTTTATGCCAACCCCACACCGATGCAAGTGATGCAGTCCGCCCCTGCTCCCATCGCCTCTTCAGCTAGCGCACCAGCAGCCGCTGAAAGTCCTGTTGTAGAAACTGGATTCACAGTGCACTCGCCGATGGTCGGCACTTTCTACAGGGCACCCAATCCCGAGTCACCAGATTTTGTAAAAGTAGGTGATACCGTCGCGGTAGGTCAAACACTGTGCATCATCGAAGCTATGAAATTACTCAATGAGATTGAGGCTGAAAAAGCGGGTGTCATTAAACAAATTCTGTGTGAAAACGGTCAGGGTGTTGAATTCGATCAACCGCTCTTCGTCATCGCTTAACTTTAGGTCGCCATGTTCGATAAGATTCTGATTGCTAATCGGGGCGAAATCGCTCTGCGGATTCAACGCGCTTGCCGAGAGTTGGGCATTAAAACAGTTGTGGTCTATTCCACTGCCGACAAAGAGGCAAAGTACGTCAAGTTAGCCGATGAGGCGGTTTGCATTGGTCCGCCGCCCTCACCCTTAAGTTACCTGAATATGCCAGCCATTATTTCTGCTGCAGAAGTCACTGATGCTGAGGCAATTCATCCTGGGTACGGTTTTCTTTCCGAGAATGCTGACTTTGCAGAGCGTGTTGAGAAATCTGGTTTTGCTTTCATCGGACCCAAAGCGGAGTCCATTCGCCTTATGGGCGATAAAGTCTCTGCCAAACGGGCCATGATCAAAGCAGGCGTTCCCTGTGTACCTGGTTCAGAAGGCGCCCTACCCGATGATCCTAAAGAAATCATTGCAACAGCAAAACGGGTTGGTTACCCAGTGATTATTAAAGCAGCTGGCGGTGGTGGTGGACGCGGCATGCGTGTCGTACATACTGAAGCAGCCCTAATTAATGCCGTCAATATGACGCGTGAAGAAGCGGGCAGGGCCTTTGGCAATCCAGAGGTTTACATGGAAAAGTTTTTAGAGAAGCCACGCCATGTTGAGATTCAGATACTCGCTGATACCCATGGTAATGCCATCTGGTTAGGCGAACGCGATTGCTCGATGCAACGCCGTCACCAAAAAGTGATTGAGGAAGCACCGGCTCCTGGAATTGATCGTCGCTTGATTGCCAAGATCGGCGAGCGTTGTGCCGAGGCCTGCAGAAAAATTGGCTATCGTGGTGCCGGCACCTTTGAGTTCCTCTATGAAGATGGTGAATTTTTCTTCATTGAAATGAACACCCGCGTACAGGTTGAGCATCCTGTTACCGAAATGATTACGGGTGTAGATATTGTGCAAGAGCAAATTCGAATTGCAGCTGGTCTGAAGTTGGCCTACCGTCAAAAAGATATTGTCTTTCGTGGACATGCTATCGAGTGCCGCCTCAATGCCGAAGACCCCTTCAAGTTCACTCCCAGTCCTGGCCGGATTCAGTCTTGGCATATGCCAGGAGGACCCGGTATTCGGGTTGACTCTCATGCTTACAGCGGCTATGTAGTGCCATCAAACTATGACTCGATGATCGGCAAACTGATTTCCTACGGCAATACTCGCGAGCAAGCAATTCGTCGCATGCAAATCGCTCTCTCAGAAATGGTGATTGATGGCATCACAACCAATGTCCCGCTGCATCGTGAGTTGATGCTTGATCCGAACTTCATCGAGGGTGGAACCAGCATTCATTACCTAGAGCACCGCCTAGAAGAGCAAGCAGCCAGTCGCGGTAAAACCTAAAGATGGCCTATCGTGAACTGATTTTTACGGTCGTTGCTGAAATTGCAGAACCCCTAGGGGATGCACTGCTCGAACTCGGAGCCCTCTCTGTCACCGTAGAAGATGACGCAGCAGGTGGCTATGATGAAAACCCGCTGTATGGTGAGCCTGGTTTATCTCCCGAGGTTCAAGCTTGGGATCGCTCATCCGTTACAGCGCTCTTCAATCCTGAAATGGATCAATCCGATGCGCCGGATTTCATCAGCAACTTGTTGGCCGCTCTAAAGGATCTGGGTTTTGAGATTCCCGCTCCAGAAGAAAAGCGTGTTGAAGAACAAGATTGGGTGCGGCTGACACAAAGTCAATTTGCACCAATTCAGATCGGTAAACGCATCTGGGTAGTTCCCTCTTGGCATGAGACGCCGTCGAACGATCCTCAAGCGATTTGTCTTGCAGTAGACCCGGGGTTAGCGTTTGGCACTGGTAGTCACCCCACCACCCACCTCTGTTTGCTCTGGCTAGAGCAACATACTCAATTGCGTAATCAAGCCTTGCTCGATTACGGGTGTGGCTCAGGCATATTGGCAATCGCGGCTGCAAAACTTGGGTGCACTGCCGTCGTTGGAACTGATATTGATCCACAAGCGATCGTCGCCGCTCAAAGTAACGCCCAAATCAATCAGGTCGATATTCAATTTGTTCTTCCGAATGAGGGAGCGGTTGAACTTGCACCTGAGGCTAAATACGACATTGTGATGGCGAACATCCTTGCTAACCCTCTTCAAGTTTTAGCACCAGCTTTGGTCAACAAAATCCGCCCGGACGGCCAAATTGTGTTGTCTGGTGTCTTGGCGCGCCAAGCAGATGAGGTCATAGCGACCTATCGCCAATGGCTAGAGCTATCGGTCTGGAAAGAAAGTGATGGATGGGTTTGTTTGCAGGGAACCCTACCAAGCAAATCTCAGGGTCATTTTTTAGTCGGGCTCAAAAAAAAAGTTAGGCCAGTCTTGTTAGTCTTTTTTTTGATTCTGACTCTCTTGTTTGGCGAGCATATGTTTAGACAAACCCTACTCCCAGCATTAGCACCAATCTCAGATAACAATACAAATACGTTTTCACACCGTGCTTTTTTTGTGCTGCAACAAATTGATCGCAAGTTATGTAGCGCCTTAGGCTGCATAGATCGCCCTGTAAGCGATTTTTCAGCATGGAAGATCAACTCGGCTAGTCTTGCACTCGATCACGCTCAAGAGGGGCTTAAAAATCCTTCTAAGCAATCTATTTTGAGAGTTGACATCAACAATCGCATTGGAATTGCTGTTTTATGGCCCAATTTAGAAATTTCTTTGACAGATCCCGAGGAAACCGTAATTCAAACGATTGAATTTTCTCCCTCCGAATGGATCCCCGCTCAGTTTCAAGAACTGCATCCCAACTTTTTGCGCACTGGCGCACCTGCTTTAGAAAATATTCATACTGAACTAGTAATTACCCTGCCTAATCAAGCGGCGGGATACCGTGTTCGACTGTTTTATCCTTCTCACTAATTTTTTCTCTTAAACGGAATCTTTTTATGGCCAGCTTAATTTGCGGTTCAGTCGCTTACGACACCATCATGAACTTTGAAGGCAAATTTGCTGATCAAATTCTTCCTGAGCAAATTCATATTCTCAATGTGGCCTTTCTGGTACCCACAATGCGTCGAGAATTCGGGGGCTGTGCAGGCAATATTGCCTATAACCTGCATCTCCTCGGCGGGGATCCCATCATCATGGCAACAGTCGGTGGTGATGCTGATCCTTACCTACATCATCTTCAAGCGCTCCAGATTGATGCCACCCATATTCGCCAGATCAATGATGCTTTTACTGCCCAAGCAATGATCACGACCGATCAATCCAATAATCAAATTACCGCCTTTCATCCTGGCGCTATGAATGAATCGCACCTCAATTTAGTCTCTAGGGTGGTTGACGAACGCACCCAAAGCAAAAAGGGACAAGCCAAAATCGGCATTGTGGCTCCAGATGGTCGTCAAGGCATGTGGGAACACTGTCATCAATTGGCTAACGCAGAAATCCCATTCATCTTTGATCCGGGACAGGGTTTGCCCATGTTTAATGGCCCTGAATTATTAGAATTGATCGATTTGGCTAGCTACCTGGCAGTCAATGACTACGAAGGTGAAATGCTTGCCAAAAGAACCGGGATGAGTCTAGACAAAATTGCTGAGCGGGTGAAGGCGCTGATTGTGACCAAGGGTGCCGAGGGTGCTGAAGTTTATTCAGGCGGCAAAAAGATTGCTATTCCACCAGTACCCGCCGCCAAAGTTGTTGACCCCACTGGCTGTGGCGACGCATTCAGAGGCGGTCTCCTCTATGGCCTCGAAAATGGCATGGACTGGGAAACCACTGGCCGACTGGCCAGCCTAATGGGCTCCATCAAAATTACCCACCAAGGACCGCAAAACCACAAACCCTCCAAAGATGAGATTAGCGCTCAGTTCAAAACCGCTTTTGGCTTTCACTTCTAATGCGTTTGGGCAATAAAAAAGGGGCCTCGTTAGAGACCCCTTGGAACTTCACACACCTACAAGCCGAAGCTTATGGACGTGTGCCAGTTGGGAAGGGCCAAGCAGCAGCAGGATTCAACGGAGTTGAAGCTGCAGCTTTTTTGGCAGCAGGCTTTTTAACAGAGCCTGCTTTTTTCTTCGCAGCAGGCTTACTTACTTTTTTTTTGCAGCTGGTTTACGCTTCTTAGCAGCTACTTTCTTAGCAGCAGGC
>Ga0364901_10416_pt1 | contig 10522 bp, 9 predicted proteins | sample ExccelJu500002D4_FD_206968 | JGI IMG/M metagenome (GOLD analysis project Ga0364901, IMG submission 206968) | Enriched cells from Trout Bog Lake Hypolimnion, Wisconsin, USA - BchlTB.July09.5000.02.D4 | ecosystem: Environmental > Aquatic > Freshwater > Lake > Hypolimnion/Profundal zone | place: USA...
ATGAATTTTCGAATATTCACATCGGTCAGCAGGTGGAAATTCGCTCACAATCTTTCCCTGACAAACCTTCAACCGGAATAATTGCATTTGTCTATCCATTTCTCGATCCAATGACCAGAACAGTCAAGGCTCGGGTTGAGCTTGGCAATCCCGGCATGAGACTGAAGCCGGAGATGTTTGTCAACGCAATCATCAAGGTGCCGCTTGTTCCGTCGATTGTTGTACCTACAACGGCTGTCATGAATACCGGCAAGCGCCAGGTTGTCTGGGTGGAGAGCTCACCGGGAATGTTTGAATCACGGTCGGTTCAGCTTGGGCAGCAGTCGGGCGAAAAAGTTCAAATTTTATCAGGCCTCCACTCTGGCGACAAGGTGGCAGTATCGGGCGGATACCTCATTGACTCTGAATCCCAACTGAAATGATAGAAAAGATCATAGAGTATTCCGCCCGAAACCGGGTTATTGTGCTGATGTTTTTTGCCCTTGTCATTGCCTGGGGTGGATGGTCGGTCTATAACACGCCGGTAGATGCCATTCCTGATCTCTCCGACAACCAGGTAATTGTTTTTACTGACTATCCCGGTCGGTCGCCGCAGGTGGTGGAAGACCAGGTCACCTACCCCTTGGCGGTCAATCTGCAGGGGCTGCCTCAGGTTCGTGCCGTTAGAGCATCGAGCGCCTTCGGCTTTTCCATGATCTATGTCATTTTTGAGGACAAGGCTGACATTTACTGGGCAAGAACCCGCGTGCTTGAACGGTTGAACTATGCGGCGTCGCTTTTGCCATCGGGGGTGGTTCCAACGCTTGGCCCTGACGGTACCGGCGTAGGGCATGTCTTCTGGTACACCATTGAGGGAAAGGGATATGATCTGGAGCAGCTCAGAACCCTGCAGGACTGGTTTGTGCGCTACCAGCTCAACACGGTACAGGGAGTTGCTGAGGTAGCCTCAATAGGCGGATTCGTGCGGGAGTATCAGATTGATCTTGACCCGAACAAACTCTTTGCCTACAACATCAAGGTTGGCAAAGTAATGGAAGCGGTCAAGGCTTCAAACAAGGATGTGGGAGGCAGGCTTATCGAACAGGCTGATGCCGAGTACCTGATCCGGGGAAGTGGCTACGTGAAATCGAAAGCTGATCTGGAAAACATTGTTGTTGGAGCTGACATGCGCGGCACCCCTGTCTACCTGAAAAATCTTGGTACCGTTCAGATTGGCGGAGCCATCCGGCGTGGCCTGCTGGAGATGAACGGCGAGGGGGAAAAGGTTGGCGGCATCGTGGTAATGCGCTACGGCGAAAATGCCAAAGAGGTGATTGACCGGGTAAAAACAAAAATAACGGAACTGGAGAAGGGGTTGCCTCCTGGTGTAAGGATAAAGGTCGCCTATGACCGCTCTGACTTGATATCGAGGGCAGTGGATACCTTGAAGGAAAACCTGCTTGAGGAGTCAATCGTTGTCTCACTCGTCATTCTGGTCTTCCTGCTCCACTTTCCAAGTGCGCTGGTGATTGTGCTGACCCTGCCGATCTCGGTGCTGATTGCGTTTATCACCATGAAGCTTATGGGAGTCACTTCCAATATCATGTCGCTTGGTGGTATTGCCATTGCCATTGGCGTGCTGGTGGACGCGGGGGTGATTATGGTGGAAAACTGCTATCGCCACCTTTCAGAGATGCCGCCGGAAGAGCGTGCAGCAAAACGGCTGGAGGTTATCATTACTTCGGCTCAGCAGGTCGGACGTGCGATATTTTTCTCCCTGGCAATCATTGTTCTCTCCTTTGTGCCAGTCTTCATGCTTGAGGGACAGGAGGGCAAACTCTTCCACCCCCTTGCCTTTACCAAGACCTTCTCCATGATGGGATCGGCCATTATTGCGATAACGCTGGTGCCTGTGCTGATGTTCTTTTTCATGCGCGGCAAGATGCCTGCTGAGAGTTCAAATCCGGTCTCCACCTTTTTCATTAAACTCTACTCCCCGGTGATCCGGTGGGTGCTGAAATGGAAAAAAACCACAATAGCACTTAATCTGCTGGCTCTCGCCATCGCGGTACCCTTGTTCATGAATCTTGGTTCGGAGTTTATGCCGCCACTTGATGAAGGGTCGCTGCTCTATATGCCGGTAACCCTGCCCAACGTCTCGATCACGGAGGCCAAACGGATCATTCAGGTGCAGGACACCATCATTAAAAGCGTTCCGGAGGTTGAGCATGTACTCGGCAAAGTGGGACGGGCTGAAACATCCACCGATCCGGCTCCGGTCTCCATGTTTGAAAGCATCATCATCCTGAAGCCTAAAGAGCAATGGCGTAAGGGTTTGACCAAGGCTGACATTATAGCAGAACTGGACTCAAAGCTGCAACAGATCGGTGTGCGCAACGGATGGACCCAGCCGATCATCAACCGCATCAACATGCTTTCGACCGGCGTGCGCACTGACCTTGGGGTGAAGATCTTCGGTAATGACCTCAATGTGCTCAAGGATCTTGCCATTCAGGCTGAAACAATTCTCAAGCCGATCAACGGTGCGGCTGACGTGGTGGCTGAACGGGTGACAGGCGGCAACTACCTGGATATTGATATTGACCGGCAGGCTGCAGCCCGATACGGTGTCAATGTAGGAGATATCCAGGATGTCATTGAGACCGCCCTTGGAGGTGATATGCTCTCCACCACCGTCGAAGGACGCAACCGCTTCCCCATCCGAATCCGCTACCTGCGCGACTACCGCGATAACATTGCCTCCATCCGCCGAATTCTGGTAAGCGGTATGGAAGGTGCCCAGATACCGCTTTCGCTGGTCACGAAACTGAAAATTTCCACCGGTGCACCGGAGATCAACAGCGAGGGGGGACTTCTGCGTTCACTGGTCTATCTTAACGTCCGTGGACGCGATATGGGAGGTTTTGTGACCGAAGCCAAACAGGTGCTGGAACAAAAGCTCAAGCTGCCAGCCGGTTATTACATAACCTGGTCTGGACAGTGGGAGAACCAGATCAGAGCCAAGGCACGATTACAGGTGCTGATTCCACTTGGTATGGTGATCATCTTCATCCTGCTCTTCTTTACCTTTCATTCGGCCCTGGAGGCTTCAATGGTGATGCTCTCGGTACCCTTCGCACTCGTTGGCGGTGTCTATCTGGTCTCGGCTCTCGGTTACAACCTCTCCGTTGCTGTCTGGGTAGGGTTTATTGCCCTCTACGGTATCGCTGTTGAAACCGGTGTGGTCATGGTAATCTACCTGCACGAAGCTCTTGACAAAAAGCTGATCAACGGACCATGCACCGAACAGGATATCTACGATGCGGCATTTGAAGGCGCCGTGCTCCGACTGCGACCCAAACTCATGACCGTAGCTGTTGCCCTCCTCGGACTTATTCCCATCATGTGGTCAGCAGGAACCGGAGCTGATGTCATGAAACCAATAGCCGCACCCATGATCGGTGGAATGATCTCCTCTGCAGTTCATGTGCTCATCATGACACCGGTCATCTTTGTGCTGATGAAAACACGGGATCTTAAAAAAGGCCGTCTGCACCATTCAGGGATGAAGCACTGACTACTCGTGTTCTTTACTTCCCCATCGCCTCATGTTCGTGAAGAGATGGGGATGGAGGCATACAGGGCATATCAGCCATCATTTTTTCCATCCGTTCAATCTTTTTGTCCATCTCTATCACCATTGCCTTTTTCTCCGCCGCCGTCAGCCCTTTCAACATCTTCTGCTGCATTTTCATCATATCAATCATGGAGTGCATCATCCCGCTCATAGGAGTTTTCATGGGCATGGGCTGGTCACCCATCATCGGACACTTTTGAGGCATATTATTACATGGCCTATCCATTTTCATAGATTTCATATCATCGCCCGGCTCTGCATGAGCAGAAACGCTGAAAAGAATCAAACCCACAAATACAGCCAATGCCTTTTTCATTTTTCTCTCCCTTAAAAAATTTGTATTGATAGCTCCATTGCATTCTCTATGATATAAAACAAATCCCCGTATTATTAAGTTTTGTATAGTGTTGTTTTGAAGAATATGCTTTGCTTGTGTTGAATATTCTCCATATCCTCTCAATCAGACAACATCAAAAGGCACGTCATAACTGGCTTTTTTGATCTGGCATGAAAAATGATGATCATTGATGAATGTAACCAGATCAACTATAAGAGAACCAAAACCATGAAAAAAAGCACACTGAACATTATAACGCTCTTGACCATTATAACGCCGACACTATCTTTTGCTACTGACCAAAACTCACCGGCAAACGTTACAAAAAAAGTTGCATCTCAAAACAGCAGTGTAAAAACCTTTACAATACTTTATTCGAACAGCAAAAATATTGCGCCAAACAGCTTTACCGTAAAAACAGGTGAGAGGGTACGTCTTGAGGTCAACCCCCTCGATACCGCTTCAGGATGCATGAATACCATTATGGTGCCTGGATTGTGGGACAAACCTGAACCTATTATCAAGGGAAAAAAAATTGTCATGGAATTTACCCCTCAACATGCTGGTTCTTATAAAATAACCTGTGCCATGGGCATAAATCGCGGGGTTATTGTTGTGAAATAGGGGTGATGGGACGAATGGGACTGATGAGACTGATGAAACGAATGGGACTAATGAGACTTATAAGCTAATGCAGAAAATTTCTATATCTCTGGCGGTGGCGCTGGCCATTATTTCGGCTGTAGCTGGAATCGGTGTTGGTTACTGGTACACTCCGCAGTATAGTCTCTCCATGTACGACAAGAAGATGATGGATCTTGGACAGGCGGATAAATGGGTTGACCTACGGTATCTGGATGCCATGATATCCCATCACAGGGAAGCTCTTCGCCTTGCTGAACAAGCAGGCATCAGCCAAAAACCTGAAATTAAAAGGCTGAGTGCTGATATCCTTAAAACCGAACCTTTGGCTATAGCGGAATTATACCGATGGAAAAAGGAGTGGTATAGTGACATAAAACCGGTGCAGGAGCCCGAGAGTGTGCATCTTGGGAGCTATAACAGAACATTTGACCTGCGCTTTCTGAATGCCCTTGTCGCACATCATGAAAACGGAATACAATTGACCCGGGAGATCCGCCTGAAATCAAGCAGGAACGATGTGCTGGACAATGCAGAGAGGGTTGAGCATGCTCTCCACGAAAGCCTCAGAATGCTCAGGGAGTGGCGCAAAGAGTGGTATAACATTCCTGAGAGTAATCTACATCCATGACGACGAGAAGCTACATCGTCAAAGGCATGCATTGTGCAAGCTGTGCGGCAATCATTACCAAAAAGCTTTCAAAGGTTGAGGGCATTACTCAGGTCAATGTCAATCTGGCCACTGAAAAGGCAAAGCTTGAGTTTGAGAACATGCCGCTGTCGGAGGAGGCAATCAATGATGTGATCAGCAAATACGGCTTTACTTTCGACGCAGAACAAACGGTGGAGAGCTCCAACCTCACGCTGAATGCCACGCCCCGGGCACTCCTCCTGAAAGAGGAGAAGGATAAAGAGCTTCAGGAGCAGTTTGTCAAGGTGCAGTTTGCTTTGCCAGTAGCTCTGCTGGTCTTTATCCTTATGATGTGGGATACCGGCTCAAGGTTTTTCGCCTTTATCCCGAACCTGCCGATTCCCATGGAGTTGCTGAACATTATATCCATGGTCATTGCCACTTATATGGTTTTCCGTATAGGAGATCCCTTCCTGCATGGTTTAGCCATGTACGTTACAAGTGGTGCAGCAAGCATGGATACACTGATCGGTATCGGTACCGTGACGGCCTTTGTTTACAGCGCTCTTATTACACTGATTCCCTCAATAAGAGTACTGCTGCAGATACCGGACTATACCTACTTCGATGTTACCATCGTCGTTATAGGCTTTGTTATGCTGGGAAAATATCTTGAAGCACGTTCAAAGATGAAGACCGGTGAGGCTATCGAGAAACTGATTGGCCTGCAGGCAAAATCAGCCCTTGTGATGAGAGAGGGAAAAGAGATGGAGATTCCTGTGGAAGAGGTCAGAAGAGGCGATGCTGTCATTGTCAAACCTGGCGGGAAACTCCCGGTTGACGGGATAATTAGTGAAGGGTACTCCTCTCTTGACGAATCAATGGTAACAGGTGAGTCGATACCTGTTGATAAAAAGGTGGGTGACCGGGTGATCGGAGGCAGCATCAACAAACAGGGATCGTTTACCTTCACGGCTTCAAACGTCGGCTCTGATACACTGCTTGCCCGCATCATAAGAATGGTCGAAGATGCCCAGGGGTCGAAAGCTCCAATACAGAACATTGCCGACAAGATCGCGGGAGTTTTTGTGCCGGTTGTACTGATCCTCGCTGCGGCTACCTTTATCATCTGGCTCAGCATCGGGAGCTATCTGCTGGGATTTTCTGCCGCACTCTCTTACGCTATTTCGGGGCTTATCGGTATTCTTGTTATCGCCTGCCCCTGCGCGCTTGGTCTGGCAACTCCCACAGCGATCATTGTCGGTATTGGCAAAGGGGCTGAATACGGAATCCTTATCCGTAATGCTGAAAGTCTTGAAAAACTGAGTACCGTCGATACCGTGGTGTTTGACAAGACCGGGACTCTTACTACCGGATCTCCGCAGGTTTCCGATATCATCACACTTGACGGGGAAACAAGTATCACCTCCCTGCTGCAATCAGCTGCCAGTGTGGAAAGCCGCTCGGAACATCCACTTGCAGAGGCTATTGTTCATGCGGCAAAAAAAGAGATGCTCACCTTGAGCGAGATCTCAGCATTTGAAGCACTTGAGGGTGCAGGAGTTTCGGCTGTGATTGATCGTGTTACGGTAATGGTACGAAAGCCGTCAGAGAAAGAACAACCTTTACCTGATGTGGAGCGACTGCAGAAAGAGGGTAAGACGGTCGTTGTGATTGAGCGGAACGGGGTATGCAGAGGGTTGATTGCTTTGAGCGATACCGTCAAGGAGGAGGCAAAAAGGGCGGTTGCTGCACTTCAGCGCAAAGGGCTCAACGTTATCATGCTGACCGGTGACAATCGCCTGGCAGCAAACTTCATGGCAAGGCAGGTTGGCATTGACGAGGTGATCTCTGAAGTACTGCCTCAGGAAAAGGCGAACAAGATTAAAGAGCTTCAGGCTCAAGGAAAAAAGGTAGCCATGGCGGGAGATGGAATCAACGATGCACCAGCTCTGGCCCAGGCTGATGTCGGGATTGCAATGGCAACAGGCACTGATGTGGCCATGGAGTGTGCCGGTATTACGCTGCTTATGGGTGATATCAACAAAGTTGCTCAGGCAATCACCCTTTCACGTGCCACCATGAGGGTTATCCGTCAGAACCTTTTCTGGGCATTTATCTACAACATTATCGGCATTCCGCTGGCCGCAGGTGCGTTCTACCCTCTTTGGGGCATCTTTCTCAACCCGGTCTTTTCAGGGCTTGCTATGGCAGGAAGCAGCGTTTCAGTGGTGAGCAATTCGCTGCGACTGAAGAGAAAAAAGTTCTGAGCGGGAAAGAGGAGATATAGCACTGATGGGACTAATCGTCGATAGTTTGGGAGTTTTTATTATCTGTCGTAATCGGGCTCTTCGCCGAACCAGACAACGGCGTAGTTATCTGAGACAGCTATGCCGATAGCCCTCCATCGAGACCTTGACCAAATCCCGGCATTGAGAATAACGTTATTATGCTCTGGCGAGTCAATCCACATTGAAAGTGCAAGATCCATATCTATCCTGTCACTTTTCCACGCAACTATCTCATACCCTTTACCTGAATACATTGTCAGCTCGGCCGGTTTGCTCCACATGTACTTTGCGCTGCGAGTGCCAGTATAGCAGACAGGGTTCCATGGGCCATACATAGACCAGCTGTGCATTGAGCATGGCTCTGATGGCGGATGCAGCTGCAGGTCACGAGCATGAAGTCTGGCAACATAGGACAAATTTGGTGATAAGGAAATAGAGGGCAAGCCTCTATCCTGGCGGTAATTCATGATCAATCTGTACAAATATAATTCATCATCTGATAAAACAGCTGTAGAAGCGTGAGTTGGTGCACTCCTGAACCGTTCCCTTGCTCCGCCTCCCTGACAGAACGCACATGGTGTTGAAACAAGTAGATATATAAAGAAGAGAATTACTGTAACAGGCGTTAAAGGTTGAACTATCCCTTTCTTCATTAGCCGCGTGTGCCTTCGAGGCTTCATTTTCGCTGAATTGAAAGTTTAAGGTATCAGAAGTGCTGCCTTGGCCGCCGACAGCCCCTGTTCGGCTGCTAATCGATACCACTGCCGGGCTTCAGTTTTATTTTGGGGTAATCCTTCCCCTTTTTCCAGCATCTCGCCTAAATAATACTGGGCGTTCGGGTTTCCCTGCACTGCTGAAAAACGGTACCATTTTTGGGCTTCGGTATAGTCTTTCTGAACGCCAAGTGCTTGAGCGTATAACCAGCCAAGATTGCACTGAGCATGCGCATCGCCCTGATCTGCTGCCATACGGAACCATTTCAGGGCTTCTGCATTGTTCTTCTGCACACCCTCACCATTGGCGTACATCCAACCAAGATTGTACTGAGCATTGGCAAGCCCCTGCTGAGCTGCAAGCCAGTACCATTGAACAGCTTCAAAATTGTTTTTCTGAACTCCCTCTCCTTTATAGTAGATGGCCCCGAGGTTAAACTGAGCGAGGGGAAGTCCTTTCTGAGCTGCAAGCCGATACCATCCTGCTGCTTCAGCATAGTTCTGTCTTACTCCCTCTCCTCCATTATAGTACCAGTTGGCAAGGTTGAACTGAGCCGGTGGAAGACCCTGGATTGCCGCCAGTCGGTAGTATTTTTTTGCTTCAGCAAAGTTCTGGCGTACACCCTGACCCTGATAGTACATTCTCGCAAGATTGAACTGACCAAGTGCATGCCCTTGTCTGGCCGCAAGACGAAACCATCGAACCGCTTCTTTGTAATTTTGCTGGACTCCCTCTCCCTGATAATACATCGCACCAAGATCGGACTGGGCCATGGCAAACCCAAGGGCTGCAGCATGACCGTAGTGTTTTGCCGCTTCAGCAAAGTCCTGTTTGATCCCTTTGCCCTGATAGTAGAGTGCCGCGAGGTTGTAGTGAGCTTGCGGAACTCCATGAATATCGGTACGACTGTACCATTCAACAGCTTCACGATGGTTTTTGTCGTTAGCCCGAGCCTGGGAGTAGTACCCACTGTCAAAATTAAAAAGCGGTTGTTCAATATTCTTTGTAGCAGCCAAACGATACCACTCTGCTGCCAGAGAGTATGTCTTTTTGAACTTCTGACCACTTTTGTAAATCGCATTGGCCTTTGCCACATCCTGCCTGGCGGCTATGGTGAACCATTTGACTGCCTCAGAATCGCTTTGCACAGCACCCTGACCTTGAGAAACCATCCATCCAAGCGCATACTGAGCCTGGGCGAGACCCTGTGCTGCGGCTAAACGAAACCATTGTATGGCCTCCTCATTGTTTTGCGGAACCCCCCGACCATTCTGGTAAATTGCGCCAATGTTATACTGAGCCTGTGCAAGTCCCTGCAATGCGGCCCGACGGTAAAGACGCAACGCTTCGGCATAATCTTTACGGACTCCCTTACCCATTTCAAACATGGCACCGAGATTGTTTTCCCCCGAAGCAACACCTTTTTCTGCAGCCTCTTGATAGCTCTTAACATCCGCAATATCACTCTGACTGATCCCCTGTTTCATATCAGCCATCAGTGCAAGATCAGGCTGGGTTGCTGCGTCGGTCTGCGCTACAGCAAGTCGGTACCACTGCGAGGCAAGAGCATAACTTTTAGGGACACCCTGACCATGTTCATACATTACTCCAAGATTAAACTGAGCCTGTGCCAGACCCTTGGCTGCAGCCTGACGGTACCATTTAACCGCTTCTGTATAGTTTTGAGTGACACCGTGACCATGGGCATAGGCAGCGCCAAGATTGTTCTGACCAACAGCAAGACCCTCTGCCGCCATAAGCCGATAACATATCAGTGCTTCTGCATAGTTGTTGTTGAGCCCCTGGCCGCTTGTGTTGTAGACTCCAAAGTTATAGTGCGACTTAACAAGCCCCTGCCCAGCTGAAAAAGCGAGTTGCTGAAGCTTTTCAGAGGATTCCGCCCTCAGGGAGGTGAAATACAGAAGAAAAGAGAACAGTACAATGAATATCTTACTCTTTTCCATCTGGGGATAGCCCCTTGTTTGACAGCCATTGTTTTGCATCAGGGTCATTAAGCTGTGCCGCCTTTTTATAGTCAGCTATGGCACCTTCCTTATCTCCGATTATGCCTTTTGCAGTTCCCCTGTTCGTATATGCTAACGCATATTTCGAGTTGAGCTCAATAGCTTTTGTGTAGTCCGCTATTGCTCCCTGGTTATCTTTAAGTTTTGTTTTTGCGTTTCCACGATTATTATAAGCCAAAGAGTACTTAGGGTTAAGCTCAATTGCCTTTGTGTAATCCGCTATAGCTCCTGCAACATCTCCCTGTTGTTCTTTTTCAATTCCCCGAT
>Ga0364901_10438_pt1 | contig 10325 bp, 10 predicted proteins | sample ExccelJu500002D4_FD_206968 | JGI IMG/M metagenome (GOLD analysis project Ga0364901, IMG submission 206968) | Enriched cells from Trout Bog Lake Hypolimnion, Wisconsin, USA - BchlTB.July09.5000.02.D4 | ecosystem: Environmental > Aquatic > Freshwater > Lake > Hypolimnion/Profundal zone | place: USA...
CAAACTGGGATTCCAGGTGGGGACTTTAATTAACATCGATGTATTGATCGCGGTAGATACTTTATTTACCACTCGCTCACAATTGCAGCAAGCACGCTATAACACCGTTCTCAACGCCCTCAGACTGAAAGCTAGCGCCTCAACTTTATCTGACGAAGACTTGCTAGCCATTAACGCTTTATTACGTTAGATTTGAACGCCTGATTTATTCAGCAAAGATAGTGAAACACTAATTACCTCACTTGAACTTGGAGGCGCTTGTATATCCCCCAAATTACAAATATTTTCCGACCAATATCCTTCGGTTTTCCAAAGAGGAGAGTCGCAATAAATCTCCACTGTTGGTCTACACAAGACAGCAGCTAAATGCGTCAACCCAGTATCTACGCCAACCGTTAGGGCCGCGCCAGCAATGATGGAGAATGCCTCTTCTATTGAGAATGCCCGAGGCACCAGCGAGCCCGGAATCTGCCCCGCAAGTTCAATACTCACCGCCTTCTCTGCAGCATTACCCCAAGGCAACACTATTTGAAAGCCACGACGGGCAATTTCTTGTCCAAGAGCAATCCAATTTTCGTTAGACCAGCGTTTCGCTTCCCTGGCCGTTGAATGAAAGCATAGAACATAGGGTTGATGTAAACCCTCAAGCGAGCTTGCTTGGAGATCATTCGCAAAAGATGGAGGATAAAACTGGGGGGCTTCTATACGACTGAATGAAGGCAAATCTAATGCGGATGACATCACCTCGCGGGAACGATCTACCGCATGACATTGGATTGGTACCTGTACGGATTGATTGTAAAAATAACGGGCTATAGGCTCGTAGCCCGAATACTCCGTTGCATTAGCTAGGCCCGCAACTACCGCATTAGGACTTTTGCTTGCCAATGCACAAACTAAAGCGGATTTTAATAGACCCTGAGTCTCAATAATAACGTCATAAGCACTTTGGCGAAGGAGCTTTCTAAAAGCAAAAAATTGCTTCCAGGTCTGAACACTGAATAGGTCTTTCTTCCAACGGCGAAGGCCAAAGGGAATAATGCGATCAATACCCCTAAATCCCTCTTTAGAAAGCAACGGTTTGAGCAGATGAACATAACCCTCCTCGACTACCCAATCTATTTGCGCATTCGGCAAGCGCTCACGCAGATCCCACACAATTGGTAAATTGTGCAATACATCCCCCAAGGAGGAAAGTTTGACTAATAAGATTTTGGGATGGTGGGCAGATAAGTTGCTCATCCAAGCATTATCTTATCTTTTAGAAAACCACTAAAACTTTGGAGCCGTATCCCACGATAAGCCAGCAGCATCCTTAGCATTCATATTGGGCAATACGCCAACTGGCAATGGCCACTTAATGCTAACTATTGGATCATTCCAAGCTAAGCAAGCTTCGCTTTGTGGGTGATAGTAATCCGTTGTCTTGTATAGAAATTGGGCAGTTTCCGACAGGACCATAAAGCCATGGGCCAAACCAGCAGGAATCCACAGTTGCTTATGATTCTGAGCGCTTAACTCTACACCAGCCCATTTTCCGTAACTAGGAGAATCTTTTCTGATATCTACAATCGCATCAAAAACACTGCCAGCCACAACCCGCACTAGTTTGCCTTGTGTTTGCTCTAACTGATAGTGCAAGCCACGCAAAGTCCATTGACGAGAAAATGAATGGTTGTCTTGCACAAACTCAACATCTAAACCAATAGCCTGAGAAAAATCTTGTGCATTAAAGGACTCGGTAAACCAGCCACGCTCATCGCCAAATACATTAGGCTCAACTATATATACATCGTGAATTTCTGTTGCGGTCAACCGAAGCTTAGGGTGAGATAGATTGGCCGACATTAACTTGCTCTTTTAGGAGAAAGAGAAATCGACTGTGCAGAAGCATTGAGTTCATTCAAAATTTTATTCAAATATTGACCATAACTATTCTTGCTTAGTTGGGAGGCTACTTTTTGAACGGTTTCAGCGCTAATCCAGCCTTGACGATAGGCAATCTCTTCAGGGCACGCAACCATTAAACCTTGGCGTTTTTGAAGCGTGGCAATAAAACCTGCAGCATCTAATAAAGAATCGTGGGTACCCGTATCAAGCCAAGCAAAACCCCGGCCCATAATCTCCACACTTAATTCATTTTTTTCGAGATACACTCGATTAACATCAGTAATCTCAAGTTCGCCACGTGCACTGGGCTTAATTGATGAAGCAATATCGCACACTTGATTGTCGTAGAAATATAAGCCAGTTACTGCATAGTTACTTCTAGGTTTGAGTGGCTTCTCTTCAATCGAAAGTGCTTTGTAATCTTTATCAAACTCCACAACACCATATCGCTCAGGATCATTGACGTGATAAGCAAAAACAGTTGCCCCAACAGCTCTTTCATGAGCGCTATCTAATTGATAAACTAATTCATGGCCATAAAATATATTGTCGCCAAGTACTAGGGCACTTGGATGATTTCCTACAAAATGCTTACCAAGGGTAAAGGCTTGTGCCAAACCATCAGGAGAAGGTTGCACACAATACTCAATATTCAGACCCCATTGCGAACCATCACCCAAGAGCTCATTAAAACGAGGGGTATCGTGTGGAGTTGAAATTAGCAAAATATCACGGATACCTGCGAGCATCAAGGTGGTTAATGGGTAGTAGACCATTGGCTTGTCATACACCGGCATCAGCTGCTTAGAAACAGCTTGAGTTACTGGATAAAGACGCGTACCAGAGCCGCCCGCCAAAATAATACCCTTACGATTCACTGCCATGGTCATGCCTTTTAAATAAGTTTATTGCGCACTAATTGCGCAACGTAAGCCCGGACATCATCATCCCAAGGCCTTTTCAATAAATCCAATTTTGACACATCACCCTCAGACTCAAACGCCTTATATAACTTGTCTGTAGACATCCGAGAATTCATAGGCCTTGGAGCGGGTAAGGGGTATTGATCAGCAGAAATCGGCTCAATGCCCTCTAGTTTTGCCTTTAAGTCCACACCCTCATCTAATGCAGACTGAACAGCAAGGCAAGCTAAGCCGTACCAAGTGGTTTCTCCTTGGGGAACAGCATGATAGATTCCAGAAGAAAAAAGCTTTAATTGAAGCTGCCCATCTAATACCAAAGCTAAACTGACCATCGCCAGCCAATCGGCGCTTGTTGGCACCCCATATTGATCATGAATGATTTTGAGCTCTGAGCGCTCCTTGGCCAAACGCAAAATGGTGCGAATGAAATTTCCACCATCTCCAAATACCCAACTTGTTCTCAAAATGGCATATTGACCATCAGTTGAAGTTGCAAATGCTTGAGCAATCGCTTCCTCTCCGGCAGCCTTACTTTTTCCATAAACCCCTAAAGGATTGCGAAGATCGCCCTCCAAATAGAAGCCATACTTTTCTCCATCAAAGACATAGTCAGTGGAGTAGTGCAAAAAAGTGGCTTGATTTTTTTGCTGCAAAGCGAGCCATTACTTCAGGTGCCTTAGCATTGATAGCAAAGGTTAAATCAATTTCCGACTCAGCCTTATCCACCGCGGTATAAGCCGATGCATTGATGATTAAATTGGGCTTACTTTGATTTAATAATTCATCAAGAGATGATTCACTACCTAAATCGCATTCATTACGCCCTATGAACTGCACATCTAGGCTAACTATGGAAGTCTGATTAATAGAATTAAATAAAGCTTGGAAAGCTCTTCCTAGCTGCCCATCTTTTCCAAAAACTAAAATTTTCATACGGACATAAAGGGCACTAATTAGCTATATTGCTTTTGCAACCAGTCGCGATAAGAGCCACTGACTACGCCTTCAATCCACGCTGGATTATTTAAATACCACTGGACAGTTTTTCGAATCCCGGTATCAAAAGTTTCAGCAGGACGCCAACCAAGCTCACGCTCGACCTTGCTTGCATCGATAGCATAACGACGATCATGCCCAGGGCGGTCCTTAACATATGTAATTTGTTCTTGATATGGCTTACCATCAGCGCGCGGCCTAAGCTCATCCAAAATAGTGCAGATAGTTTTCACCACATCAATATTAGCCTTTTCATTCCAGCCGCCTATGTTATAAGTTTCACCTAACTTACCTTTAGCCAAAACCTCACGAATTGCTGAGCAATGGTCGCCTACATACAACCAATCACGAATTTGCTGGCCATCACCATAGATTGGCAATGGCTTTTCATTTAGTGCATTCAAAATAACAAGGGGAATTAATTTCTCGGGAAAGTGGTAAGGGCCGTAATTATTTGAGCAATTGGTAGTGACCACTGGAAATCCATATGTATGAAACCAAGCCCGAACTAGGTGATCTGAGGCGGCCTTAGAAGCCGAATAAGGACTGTTTGGCTCATAAGCATGAGCTTCAGTAAAGGCTGGGTCAGACGCAGAAAGTGATCCGTAAACTTCATCGGTAGAAACATGATGAAAGCGGAAATTTTCTTTAGCTTGACCAGCTAGGGAATTCCAATAATCACGAGCACACTCAAGTAAATTAAACGTACCAACAATGTTGGTCTGAATAAATTCTGAAGGTCCATGAATCGAGCGGTCGACATGGCTTTCTGCCGCAAAATTAATAATTGCACGCGGTTGATATTGCTCTAATAAACTTTGAACCAGCGTTTTATCACCAATACCCCCCCGAACAAAAATGTGGCGTTCATCATCTTTTAAAGAATTAAGGTTAGCAAGATTACCGGCATAAGTTAATTTGTCTAAATTGATAATTGCTTCTGCTGTAGGATTAACTAACCAATCTTGCACAAAATTACTACCAATAAAACCTGCCCCACCAGTAACTAAAATCATTTTTTTCCTACTTAATGAGCGCTACATATTTTTTGAAAACTACCTAATCTTAACTAAATCCATTATAAATGCGATCAATAATTTTCCTTGCGAAGCTATCAGAGCTATGAGGCTCAAAGGAATTACTCTTAATAAACTCTCTACCTGATTTTTGCATCTCAATATAAGCCTTCTCAGGTATATCTGTCAGGTATTGATATAAAGCCTCATAAGAGGAATTAAATTTCCTAAAATCAATAAAACAACCCGGAGGCAACCACTGCTCTATATTTGGCTCCCCCCAGTAAATTGGTACACATCCAGCGAATAAGCAATCAAATATTTTTTCAGTAAGATATCCTGAGATGTCGCGCGCATTTTCAAAGCAAATGCAATAGCGGGTTTTACTTAACACCTCCTGCTTGCTTGAAGCTGGCCCTTGGTAGCTAGAAAATATAGGTTTTCGAGTAAGAAAGGGAATGATTTTTTCTAAACGATATTTAAACTTGCCATATTTTCCCAAGCGTTTTTGAGGAACGCGCCAGCCATTGCCATACAAAAAAAATTGATTGCTTGTATGGCCTTCAAACCAGCGAATGGCCCTCACCCTCTCGGAATACAGCTCCCGTTCATCCAGCGCATTAGCGTGGCGATTGCTCCCAATCAAACAACAAAATTGAGGTCGACCTGAAAAACCAAACTGTAAATGATCATTCCAGAATTCCAATGGAATGGGATTGGGAATCCGAATTTCAGTTAACACAGGACGAGTCAAGCAATCATTGAGATCGCCGCGCGCTTTTGCCTCCAGTAAATTAAGGTTCCAGGTAAAAATCTCATCAAATTGATTCAAATAATGAAAATCGCCATTTATCGGGACAGTGAGTGACGTCTCAAACAAGATCAAGAAGTTTTTTCCTGGACCGCCTTGGTCCACCGGAATAGATTCAACATACAGATTAAATGCAGGAGTTAATCCAAGATTCCTCACCACATCTTGCGTATGGAGTTCGATATTTTGAGTTCGCGCATATTGCTCCAATACCCTCATTGGCTCTAAACAATTATCACGATTGCGTGTAGATAGAGGGTTAAAGAGATCATCCTCTCCAGGTTCCCATCCATAAATACTCCCAATTAACATAAATTAGCCATAGTGAGGTGACTTCGTAAAATTCTTTGTGTTAAGTTGAATCAATGTTTTAATAATCGACTATGAATATCATCGCACAGCTCCAGGGCGGACTGGGTAACCAATTATTTCAATACGCAACAGCTAGGGCATTAGCCAATCAATATGGCGCGCACCTTAAGCTTGATACCGCTTGGTTTGATACAACCTACTCTGACGTTACCAAACGCGATGTTCAGTTATCTCAACTGCAGATTTCAGCCGACATAATCTCTAGAACCCCCTTAACCGTTCGCCCTAAAAGATTGCAGCGTATTGCTCAAAAATGGATGCCAACCAATCCATATATCTTTTCTGAGAAAAAACCATATATTTTTAGTGCAGAACTTGGTCAATTATCGCTCTATTCTCATCAGGACCTTTATCTCCTGGGGTATTGGCAATCCTATAAATATTTTTCTAGAATTCGAAAACAGCTAATAGAAGAAATTCGCCCAAAGGCACCCCTTAATAGTGCATATCAAAAATTTTCTATTCTCATACAAGAATGCTCCTCTGTAATGGTACATATTCGCAGAGGGGATTATGTCCACCTACCAGCAGCGTCGAAAGTACACGGATTTTTAGGTGTTGAGTACTATATAAAAGGAATGGAGGTTCTTTTAAAAAGAAACCCAAACCTGCATTATTTTGTCTTTTCAGATGACATATCCTGGGCACGTAATCATCTGCCCTTCCAAGAAAAAACTACCTTTATTGAAGTGAGTTCGGAATTTGAGTCCGCCACCCAAGAATTGCTTTTAATGTCACAGTGCAAAAGCCACCTCATTGCCAATAGCTCCCTCAGTTGGTGGGGTGCCTGGCTTGCCCATGGTGAAGACTCACAAAATCAAGTGTTATGCCCAACGTATTGGACTAATGATCACGAGATGGATTGGAGCGATCTACTTCCTAAATCTTGGGAAAGAATTTAGACTTTAAAACTTCCTAAAGCCGTAGACAGCACACAAGCCATCAGTCGCTCAAATCGAGTAAATGGCGTCCAAACCCCATTACCTCGAAACTGAAATCGAGAGTAAATTTGATAATTTGCTGAAAAAGAAATTCCTCTGATGCGGCGGTTTATTTGAAATAAGAATTTAGGGGCTTTTAAAATTCTTTGTAAAAAAGGCATCTTTCTCGGACAAAGGTCGGGGTCAATACCTAACCCCCGAATATAGTCTTCTCTACAGCGATCAAAAATCATTGCAGCACTAGCATTAGCAACGCGACTAATTTGCTTTGGATGAATTCTATAGGTAATGAGTTTATCTTTTAGGTTTGCCAGTCTATAACCAGCCAAAGCAATTTCTTGCCACATTGAATAATCTTCGGCATGATCGTTTCCCGGTCGATAGCGAAACTGTTTAAAAATTTCAGCCCGACCCATTACTGCTGGATTGCATAATGGGCAGTAGACGCTGATTAATGCCTTTATATCAGCATCGGTATACCGCTCTTTAGAATTTCGACGCTTTCCCGTTTCTTCATTTAGCGTTTGATAGGCGCCACTACAAAGATCCGCCTTACCAGACTCGAGAAAAGCGATTTGCTTTTCTAGTCGATCAGGAAAAGCGATATCGTCGTTATCCAAATAGGCAATATATTTACCTCGAGCAAGCTCAATTAGGGCATTTCTAGTGGCTACCAAGCCAAGATTTTTAGGTTGATGCACTTTAATAATTCGCGGATCATTAAATTGGTCTATTACTGCGGCAGTACCGTCCGTTGAACCATCATTAATAATGCATAACTCAAAATTGCGAACAGTCTGATTCAGAATACTCTGAATAGCCTCAGCTATATATTTCTCTGAGTTATATGCAGGCATGAGAACGCTGACTAATGGGGCTTGACTCATCTTGACCACCTAAATATAGCTCTGCAAATATCTCCCAAAACGCTTTAATCGCTTTAAGAGTCGTGAAGGGAGTGATTTTTGTGTCTGGCCAAAATTGAGCTCAGCTTCCCACGCAGATTGATAAATTATCCCAAAATAATGCTTAGCAACTTCAGCCTCATTCTCGCCTAAACGACGCATCAGGAAATACTGCCAGTCATAGTGATAAACACGAAAAAGCGGCTCAATAGCTATCACAGGAATAGCGCCATATTTCATTAATGCTTCTATGTAAATTAACGACTCAGGATGCTCAGGGCTAATCAGATCCCAGATAGTCATCTGATGGGCTTGTAAGTACTCTTTGTCTAATGACTGCCAAACTTTTGCCGACCAATTAAAAGGGGCTGGGGCGCCATAAAAATTGGGGCCGACCCGATCAAAAAGAGCCTTTACTCGCTCGGCTTCATTTTTTAAATCTCGCTCGACCTTATCGTAACCTCGATCGCTTGCGATCTGAAATAGCTCTTTATTCTGATGCAAAACTGTATAAGGAATATTGCTAGCATCAACAAAGTCAGATCGATGAAAACTACGGATAAATAAACTATCTGAATCCAAACAAAGATAATTTTCAGCTAAACCCAAGCGCCAGAATTCTGCTTTAATGATCTGTTGAGATAACCCCCCAGGCATCGCTTTATATTTCTGAATATCCGTCCCAGGATTTGCAGCGACAATTGCCTCATCCGCTATCCAGATATAGTCGTCTAAACCCAAAACCTTAGTCAACAATTCTTTGTCTGCTTGCGGTGTAGAAATATAAAAGGGAATCTGCTCAAAATTGAATTTCTTTACCGAATCCAATAGCCTTTTAAGACGCAGAAAATCTCGCGAATAAGATTTGCAATAGAGAACAAAGTCTTTCAAATGATTTCCGATCTCATTTTTCTTTGACTTACCTAGCAACTTCAGCGCGAGCTTGCACTTGAGTCAAAATCGTGTTGACTGCTTGATCTACGCCAATAGGCTTCCAAAGCGGTTCAATTAATTTTTTACGCTGCCAATCCAACCAAATTCTCTCTAAAGCCATCGCCACTGAATCCGCATCACCCTCAGGGCTTAAATAAGCGCCTCTATCAAGCAACATTTGGTCTAGCTGTGGGTTACGGTGAGTAATACCCCAAATAGGGCGTCCAGCCCAAAGGTAATCATAAAACTTAGATGGAATATATTCAGCACACCATTCATCATTACCGTGCAACAGGATTAATACATCAGCATCCTGCATTTTCTCAACTACACGCTCACGTCCAGATTTTCCAGTGACAGGATCTTTCTCCAAACGACCATGTGCAAGCAGTAAATCACCAAAACCATACTGCTTGATTGCCTCATGCGTTAAAGAATCTAAAGGTGCGCCATAGGCATGTATCCGAATATGCTCTCTGGCTTGAGGATATTTCTGCAGTAATGGCACCAGCGCTTTTAGGATCGTAGAGAGGGAGCGATCTTTTGCTAATGACCCAAAATGACAAAGGTTTAACTTATCCGTATATTGATGTAGTTTACCTATGCTGAGACCCCCAGGAGGCTTCGCTCCTGGAGTTACAACAAATCCATGCGCATTATTAGGAGTGCCCAGATTAGGATTGCGCACTTTTGCATAATGGAATGCGCCTTCAGTAAACCACCAAACAAGATTGGAAAATCTAGTTAGCTGATTCTCTAGATAATGCCGAAATCTTGCATCACGATTTTTGGGCCTTTCAAAACCCTGATCATTGGGACTCTTTCGAATTACTAAAGGATCATGCACTTCGGAGATAAGCTCAATACCAGTTACTTTTTTTAACCACACACCAGTCAAATGAGCGGACCAAGCGCTGCCAACAGAAAAAACAACATCGACCTTTCCTGCGCGAATTAATCTCCAACCATGGAAAAAAGCAGGTAAAGCCCAAGACCATTGACTTGAATAACCTAAGCAGAGTTTTTCAATAGCAATAAAAGGTGCCAGTAATAAAGAAACTGCTCTTGTGGTGAATTTATAAATCAGACCTCGGCCATATTTATTAGCCACCCAATGACGAAAGTCAAATCGAAACCCTGATGGCCCCCAAGCAATAAATTGATAGTGCGGAAAACGCTGGTCTTTAATGCCAGTAATGGCACTAAATACAATCGGCTCAATACCAGCTTCCAGTAAATAAGGAATCTTGTCAGTAATTGTCAAACTCGCCGCACGGCCATCCATATTGAATGCATGCGTCAAAATCAACCAACGCTTTTTATCTGTAATGATTGGTAACTGAATAGGGTCTGGATTGCTCACTGATGGGTATCTATTAATGATTACTTGTTAAATATGATTTTTTAATCAATTACCTGCAACAATCGACATCACCGCCATACGAACAGCAATACCAAAGGTCACTTGCTTCAAAATGACCGATTGAGGGCCATCAGCAACTACTGAATCAATCTCTACCCCCCGATTCATAGGGCCG
>Ga0364901_10439_pt1 | contig 10277 bp, 8 predicted proteins | sample ExccelJu500002D4_FD_206968 | JGI IMG/M metagenome (GOLD analysis project Ga0364901, IMG submission 206968) | Enriched cells from Trout Bog Lake Hypolimnion, Wisconsin, USA - BchlTB.July09.5000.02.D4 | ecosystem: Environmental > Aquatic > Freshwater > Lake > Hypolimnion/Profundal zone | place: USA...
AAATCGCGAGTTATTCCTCGCTCAAACGTCTTCCGCAAGTCCGCCAACTCAGGAAAGTCCTGATCTTTCTGCATAAGAGGATGTGATGAAATATCCGGAATGATTACCTCCTGCAATGTAACGAAAAACCTCGTCCAGCTGAACAGCCTGCCTTTCAGCACCTGCTTTTTGCCAGACATGATCTGTTCAGTACATTACCCCATAATAAAACCTTTTTAAACCTTATCCCCCGACAAATGGAATGGGTCATGCAGCCGGAAACCTGGATCGCACTTGCAACGTTAACGGCGCTTGAAATTGTTCTCGGCATCGACAACATTATTTTTCTTTCGATTATTGTAGGACGGCTCCCAAAAAAACAGCAACAGAAGGGACGGATTATCGGTTTGGGACTTGCCATGATGACCAGAATCGCTCTCTTACTTTCGATAACCTGGGTGATGGGGCTGACAATGACTCTATTGACGGTGCTGAATCACCATATTTCAGGACGTGATCTGATCCTGATTTCAGGGGGACTTTTTTTGATTGCAAAAAGCACTCAGGAAATTCATCAGAGTCTTGAAGGAACAGAACAGACAATAAAAAGCGTTTCAGCCGGCAGTTTTGCCTTAACCATGCTGCAGATTGCCGTTCTCGATATCGTTTTTTCCCTTGACTCAGTCATCACAGCTGTCGGACTTGCAAAAAAAGTGGAAGTAATGATCATCGCCATTATGATTGCGATCGGCATCATGATGCTTGCCGCCAAAACCATCAGTGATTTTGTTGAGAAGCACCCGACCATAAAAATGCTTGCCTTGAGTTTTCTTATTCTGGTCGGGGTCACCCTGCTTGCCGAAAGTGCCGGCTATGAAATCCCAAGGGGGTACATCTATTTTGCCATGGCATTTTCTGTATCTGTTGAAGTGCTGAATATCCGTCTCCGTGCAAAAACAGGTAACCCGCTGCATCTTCATAACCCGCTGCCTGTTGACGAAGACAGCGTCTGAACCACTGCAAAATGATCAGTGTGTTGCATCGTTTTTGTACATTTAATGCTTGGTTAAGTCAACCTGAAATCACATCCATATAAGAAACACTGGTTATGACACTACCTTCAAAGCTTACCCCTGAAGAACTCTACAGAACCTGTAACCCGCTTGATTTCGGCTTCAATACTACAGCAGACCTTGACTGCCCCGTTAAAGCAACCGGCCAGAAAAGGGCGTTCGATGCCATAACTTTCAGTATGGGAATAAAACATGATGGATTCAACCTTTTTGCCCTCGGGCCAAACGGTACCGGAAAACAGACCGCTATCATGCACTTTCTTGGTACAACCGCCCCTGAGGCAGAAGTCCCTTCCGACTGGTGCTATGTCAATAACTTTCAAAAACCACGTCACCCAAAGGCATTAAAGCTCCCCGCAGGAAAAGCAGGATCACTTGCGCGTGATATGGAGCACCTTGTTGAAGCACTGTTTACCGTTATACCTGCAGCATTCAGCAGCGAAGAGTACCAGGCCCAGGAAAAAAATATCCACGAAAAATTTCAGGAACAACAGGCCGATGCGATAGGTGAATTGGAAAAAAAAGGTGCTGAAGAGCACATCGCGCTCATAAGAACACCAGCCGGGTTTGCCTTTGCTCCGGAAAAAGAGGGTGAAGTCCTCAAGCCGGAAGAGTTCATGATGCTGAAAAAAGAAGAACGGGACTCAATTGAAGAGAAAATCATCGCTCTGAAAACAGCGATGCAGTCTATTATGGCCCAAATACCCAAATGGCAAAGAGAAACCCTTGAAAAAATCAAGGATCTGAACCGTAACATAGCCAGTTTTACTGTAAAACCTTTGATTGCCGAAATCAGAAACAGCTATGAAGCAATTCAAGAAGTCACCGGATACCTTGAAACATTAGAAGCTGACATTATAGAAAACTTCGACCAGTTCCTTGAAAAAGAAGCTGATCCAAGAGAATCGCTCATGGGAGTCTATTCCGGCAAATTCTCACAGAAAAGGGCATCGTTTATCCGTTACCAGATCAACGTCATTGTCGACAACAGCATTACTGAGGGCGCTCCTGTTGTCTACGAAGATAAACCCGCATGCCAGAATCTTGTTGGTGACATTGAACACATCTCCCACATGGGGACACTCGTCACAGATTTCACCCTGATTAAGCAGGGTGCACTGCACCGAGCAAACGGAGGATATCTGCTCATTGACGCCAGAAGACTGCTGTTCGAGCCATTTGCCTACGAAGCGCTGAAAAAAGCATTGAGAACCAGGCAAATCCGCATTGAATCACTTGCCCAACTCTACAGCCTTGTCAGCACGGTATCGCTTGAACCCGAACCGATTCCGCTCGACATCAAGGTTATTCTGCTCGGAGAACGCAGTCTTTACAATATCCTTAGTGTCTATGACCCTGACTTCAGCGAGCTATTCAAGGTTGCCGCAGATTTTGAAGACGAACTCCCAGGCGACATTGACGGAAAACTTGCCTATGCAAGTATTATCAGCTCAATCGTTCATAAAGACAAGCTGCATCATTTTGACAGAACTGCAGTAGCAAGAATTGTTGAACATGGAAGCCGGCTTGCAGAAGATTCATCAAAACTGAGTGCACACATTCAAAGTATCTGCGATCTCGTTCATGAATCCGATTACTATGCAGCATCAGCAAAAAAAACATTTGTGCAGGCCGAAGATGTGCAGAAAGCCATTGATGCTAAAATCTTCCGTTCATCAAGAATCAGGGAAAAAATCAGGGAAGCGACCCTGAAAGACTCCATCCTCATTGAGACTGACTCGGAAAAAATTGGTCAGATCAATGGCCTTGCCATCTACTCCCCCGGCGGACAGAGCTTTGGACATCCCGGCAGAATAACGGCAAGAGTGAGACTTGGAAAAGGAGAAGTAATTGACATTGAGCGCGAAGTTGAAATGGGCGGACCGATCCACTCAAAAGGGGTCATGATTCTCTCTGGATTTCTTGGCGCCCGATTTGCCATTGATCAGCCACTTTCGCTCTCAGCCTCGCTGGTATTCGAACAGTCTTACAGCGGTGTAGAAGGAGACAGTGCCTCTTCCGCTGAATTGTACGCACTGCTCTCGGCCATCTCAGGCGCCCCTATCCGGCAGTACTTTGCCGTGACCGGTTCGGTAAACCAGTTTGGACAGGTCCAGGCAATAGGAGGGGTCAACGAAAAAATCGAGGGCTTTTTTGATCTTTGCAAAGCAAGAGAATTGACCGGAAAACAAGGTGTTCTCATACCCGTTTCTAATGTTCACAATCTCATGCTCCGCAACGACGTTGTTGAAGCTGTCAGACAGGGACTTTTCTCTATCATCCCTGTATCAGATGTTGATGAAGGCATTGAAATTCTGACCGGCATACCAGCTGGGGAATTGGATACAACAGGGAAATACCCTCCCGACACTATCAACGGCATGGCGGTTGCCCGACTGAACGAAATGGCTGAAAAACTGAAAAAATTCACTTCATCTTCGGATGATGACAATCAATAACCGGGCATCAGAAACATATAAATGAGTTTTGTTATGCCGGAACGACACAAAAGCACTCTTATACGTCATATAGCTGTCGCTCTCGACTGTTCTCCACACAGTATTGCATCTCTTGGAGCTGCAGCAGAACTTGCCCGGCTGTTGAATGCTGAGCTTACCGGTATTTATGTTGAAGACATCAATGTTATCCGGATGGCGGATCTTCCTTTTTGCCATGAAATCCACATGTACACTTCGGAATCTGAAACGTTTGATGCTTCTACCCTTGAGCGCTCTCTTAAAGTACAGGCAAAAGCTGCAAGGGAATCTTTGCTGCGTATTGCAGAAAATTTGATGATCAGACAGTCGTTCAGGGTATCGCGGGGAGTTGTGCCGGAAGAGGTCATTGCTGCAGCTGGTGATGCGGATCTTCTTGTTCTCGGTCGAAGCGGGAGATCCCCTACCTGCCGCAAAGGACTCGGTTCAACAGCAAGAAAAGCTCTTGAAGAGGGTAAAAGACCCATACTTTTTATTCGTCCGGGATTCTCGGCAAAAGAGTGGCCGGTGTTAGTACTCTATGATGGGTCGGAGGGTTCCCGGCAGGCTCTCGCTGCTGCTCTCAACATTATAACCCCCGATATTACCCTCAATGTGCTGATTCTTGGTGAAACCCATGAAGAGAGTGTAGAGATGGAGCGAGCGCTTTCAGAAATAATAGCGTTGCTGGGAAGTACTGTTGAGTACCACCACCTCCCTCTGACCAGTGGAAAAACACTTATGCGCTACATCCGGATGGTGGATTCGGGCCTGCTCGTGCTGAGTGATCGGATGAAGATTTCCAGGGAGGAGGTGCACGAGCTGATCAACGAGATAGACTACCCGGTACTGCTGGTATAAAGCTGCCGCGCCTTCCCCATGACTTCAGCGTTGAAACTTAGATCATTATATTATAACAATATAGAAATTACAAAAAGCGCAAAAGGAACAATGGTGGAACAAATTTTGCCGACAAAGTGCGTCGGGTAGTTCACTTCAAAGCCGGTTTTAGATGCGGAATTGTATTCCATCCTTTACGAAATATATTTTGTCCATTAAGAAAAAAATAGATATCCTTTAAGAAATAAAGTTTCTTAAAGGATAAGCAATGAATAATAAAGAAAGGGGCGAGGAAATACGGCGCCAAATCGTCAGTGATGTCAAGCAGCATTCTGCTGATATTTCAAAGCATATTGCCAGAATATTCTCTATAACCCCTCAGGCAGTATATAGCCATATGCAGCGCCTTGAAAAAGAAGGGCGATTAACATCCACAGGCAGTGGAAAAGGGAAAAAATATTATTTAGGAGACTTAAGGGAGCATAAGTCGCACTTTATCCTCACAGATGACTTAACTGAAGATGGTGTTTGGAGGAATGAATATTCATTTGTATTCGAAGATTTGCCTGAACATATTATCGATATATGTCACTACGGTTTTACCGAAATGGTAAATAACGTACTTGATCATTCTGGCGGAAAACATGTTTCTATCTCTGCTGTAAGAGATAATGAAAAAATTATTATCTCCGTGATTGACGATGGGGAGGGCATTTTCAAGAAGATCAGGCGGTTGTGTAATCTGGATGATGAGCGTCAGGCACTCTTTGAGCTATCGAAAGGGAAATTGACTACAGATCCGGATAATCATACAGGGGAAGGAATATTCTTTACTTCAAGAGTATTTGATGAGTTTGAAATTGATTCAAAAGGCGTGAGGTTTCGTCATGATGATCAGTTTGAATTTGATGTTATTCTGGAGTCCGAATTTTCTGAAAACGAAGCTGGTACTGCGGTATATATGCTTCTTAAGAGAGATTCTTCGCGTGAAATCCAGACGGTTTTTGATGATTATGCTGGGCCGGATGAATTTCAGTTTAACAAAACAGTTATTCCTGTTCGGTTAGCGCAATACGAAAATGAGAAACTTGTATCTCGATCTCAGGCAAAAAGGTTGTTGGCTCGTATAGAGAGGTTCAAACATGTAATTTTTGACTTTGCTGGGGTGTCGGCTATAGGCCAGGCATTTGCCGATGAAATATTTCGCGTTTATGCCAAAAATCATCCTGACATTGTGTTGGCGCCAGTAAAAATGGAGCCAAATGTAGCGAAGATGGTTAATCGGGCTGGCAGCGGTTAGTATCATTGCACCGTTTTTTAACCTTTACTTGGAAATCCATTCATGGGGCTTTATAGATTTACCCAATTTTCACTCTGTAAGGCAGGTACTTGGACAAACTCTTTAACTGGTTTTGTAGAGGTTCAGAAATCACCCCAACATACATAGTGCGGAGGTGAGGTTTTGATAATCAATTTTCTTAATACATCCTATTTGAATCAATAGAGGTGCCCTTATAAAATATCAATGGGGACAAAAATTATAACACCATGCGTTCCATAAGAATGGCTGCTGATACAGAGGCATTCAAAGATTCAACACCGGGCTTTCTGCCGCTATGGGGAATCCTGACGAGGCGGTCGGTAAGCGCTTTAACCGGTTCACTGACTCCATTAGCCTCGTTGCCGACCACAAGCACCTGCTTTTCTGGCCAGGAGGTGAACTCTCTGAAATCTTTTCCATCAAGCGACGCAGAAACAATGGAATAACCAAGCTTCTGAAGTCGCAGGAGCTCAAGGTCAAGGCGTTCAACACCGGAATGACGGATACCATAAATGCTCCCTGCACATGAGCGGACTGCTTTGGAGTTGTACCTGTCGGCAGAGCCGGAAGTGCAGATCATTGCTTCAGCTCCAAACCACACGGCACTTCTTAGTATAGTACCAACATTACCCGGATCCTGAACATCATCAAGCGCAACAATGAATGATTTCGAAGGCTTGCCGCCATCTGCGGCAGCGACCGCTTGAGCCGGACTCAGCTGGCGGAAAACTCCAAAAATTCCTTGAGTTGTAGTAGTACCTGAAAGCTGAGAACACTCCCTCTCATTGATGGAAAAAACCTTCCCCTTATGAGTTTGGACAAAAGGTTTCCCATCCGGCTCTCCCTCCCTTATCAGTATCGCTACAAGCATCTCCTCATCAGGAATGTTCAGAGAGAGCTCCCTGACCGTCCGAAGACCTTCGGCAAGAAAAAGCCCTTCAGAATCCCTGAATTTTTTCTGATGCAGTCTCACAAAGTACTTCAACCTGGCCTTGCTTAACGCGGGTATCTCAAGCCGCGTCATGTACGCTCTCCCGGTTTATTGAGCTTGGAAAACACCGCTTTCGGATCATGAGAAAAATCCGTCGGCATAGGAACGGTTCCCTTGGAAAGCGCAGCACTGTCAAGCTCTACCGAAAACCCTTTGTCCGCACTCTCCGACTCCTCATCTGATACATTCATACAACGCCGGATATAGTCATCGAAACTCGCCTTATCCATTGAATGGCCCTCAATAATAGATTGCTCTACCCTGTTGCATTCGGCTGCATTTAGTTCACCATTCGTCATGAGCGTGATTTTAAGCATCACCTCTTCCCGGGAAATCTCACCAAATCCAACTTGTTTCACAAACCGCTCAAAAGAGGCATCATCAATTTTTTCAATCATCTGCAGCAGCTCCCCAAGGCCACCATACATTTCGGCATGAACCCTGATGGCATCTTCAATTGATTCCCTGACTGGCAATACCGGCTCTTCACTGCCTGCAGAATGCGCTAAAGAGGGCTTCTGGGGGTTCCATTTACCACGATTCAAAGCCTTTCCTCCAAGAAACTCCTCATCAACATCATACTCTTTGAGCCTATCCTGCATGATATCGGTTTTCTTCTCTTTTGCACGTCGCATCGAAACCGAGTCAATATCATTAGCACGCTCCGCAAAAAGAAATCGTACAACAAAAGCAATGCCTATCAGGGCTGCCACAACTATAAAGCAGAGAAGAATCAGCTCAAGCCTAAGCCCGAAGAGCACAACAACCAGCACTTCAGCTGCAATAAGCCCTGAAAAAAGAGCCAGCAGAAGCTTCAGAAAAATACGTTCATTCATTGATTTTATCTCTTCTTGTTATACCGTTATGTGCCACCCCTCGTTGAGAACTCACCGAATTTAAGTGTTCTTGTACAAATAATAGCAGAGGGATTTCACTGGAATTCTAACTCCAAAAAATTAATTACCGGGAATTCGTCAGGTAAGCGCGGTTGTGTCGTTGACTATCCGTTCAAGTTGATTGACCAGATAAAAGGGAATGTTAATAAGCCTGAACGCTTTTTGCTCCATGTTCGCTTTTGCTGTCAGTTCATGAACGGAAGGTTTGGCTGAACTGATTCTGATGGCTTCGCTGCACTGTTTTTTTACAACATAGGAGTGCAGCGATTTTATGGTGCCGCCGGTACCTGATTTCACTTCTACCGGATAGATCCTGTTGCCACTCTCGTAGAGAAAATCAATTTCAGCCTGACCTTCGGATTTCGGGGGTTGCCAGTAGTATAACGCAGGGTTTATGTAACCGGCTTTCGATGAGAGCAGTTGCTGCCCCACAAACTGCTCCGCGATGATGCCGCGATTGGCAAGTTCCAATGGTGAACTCATGATGCTCTGTGCGGGAATGCCCTGCGCTGCCAGAAGCAAGCCGATATCAATAAATATAAATTTGCTGATCCTGATTTTTGTATCGCCACCAAGAGGGATGGTGTCAGCACCGGAGTGTACAACACGATAAAATAATCGCGCTTCAAGAAATCGTTTGAGAGCATCGTTCAACTGGCGATTGTTGCCACTGGTGTTGAGCGCAATTTCATTGGCCTGTTTATGGGAGAACTGCAGCCCGATCTGACTGATAATACCGTTAAAAAATGCGTTGAGTTTCAGTGCGGTTTGTAAACCGGTATACTTTGAAAAGTCATCTTTGTATGCCTGAAGAAGCTCTGTTTGATATTTTACTATTTCAACATGATTACCATGAGTCTCAATGGCAGTCTGAACACAATAGGGCATCCCGCCTGTCAGGGTGTAGCGCCGCACCTGAGCCATCAGATCCTCATGAACAGTGTCAGGGATCAGGTGCATGGCATTGAGCGTGAGCTTCTCAATGGCACCGATAGCTTTCAACTCTCCGGTGGCCACAAGGAATTCTTCGAATGTCAGCGGACCCATAAAATATTGCTCAAGACGTCCAACAGGAGTCGGGAGCTTATAGTCATGGAGTACCTGATCCAGTAAAGAACCGGTTAAAACAACAGCAAGGCCTGGCATATCCTCCCAAAAATATCGCAAACACGAATAGGCTGATGGTGTTGCCTGTGCTTCATCCAGAAAGAGAATTGCTGTGCTCTCACGACTGAAGGGTTTCCCTGAGATCAGCGAAAAATTAAACAGCAACTCTTCGAGCTTGTAGCTCCTGAATAAGGGTTCAAGGCCGGTATGACGCTCAAGATTAATTTCAATAATCTCAACAGAGAGTTGGCTAGCAGCAAGCCGGACAGCAGTAGTTTTACCCACCTGCCGGGCACCGCGTATAACCAGCGGCTTGCGCTTGCTCCGGTTGTACCAGGATTTTATCTCTTCTACAGCGCGTCGGTTAAACATTCTCTCTCTCAAAATCCGGCTTAGTTTTTTATTCACCACCAGTAATCTACCACTATTATTCTTTATTTGTTAATAAATGTGCCATCTTAATACAGGAATTGAATAATGATGGATGATCAGCGCACAGTGGGCAAACTTGCCAAAACAGAATACGAGAATATCTGAGAGATTGTTATTGTACAGAAAATGTTAATGAATGGACATGCAGGAAAAATCTGTTGAACTCATTGCACCTGCAGGGGACTTAACCTCTTTGCAAACCGCACTGAATGCCGGGGCGGATGCCGTTTATTTTGGAGCCGAAGGGTATAACATGCGCGCTGGAAGCAGCAACTTTACCATTACGGAGTTCCCCGCCCTCAAAGCGCTCTGCACTGAGTTCAACGCCAAAGGCTACCTGGCACTGAACACCATTATCTATGACGGCGAACTGAAAAAGATGAAACAAACCGTTGCAGCGGCTAAATCAGCAGGCTTTGATGCGGTGATATGCTCGGACATGGCGGTTATTGAAGCCTGCCGGAAAGCCGGTATGCAATTCCATGTTTCAACACAGGCTTCGGTCAGCAACTACAGCTCAGTAAGGTTCTATGCCTCTCTCGGAGCAAAAATGATAGTGCTGGCCCGGGAACTCACCCTTGAACAGGTTCGCCATATTACCGCAAAAATAAAGGCTGACGGGCTTGACGTGCGCATTGAATGCTTTGTTCACGGGGCGATGTGCGTCGCTGTTTCGGGGCGCTGCTTTATGTCGCAGGAGGTTTTCGGACGTTCGGCTAACCGCGGGCAGTGCGTTCAACCCTGTCGTCGGCAGTACCTCATTACCGATCCGGAGGAGAACGAAGAGCTTGAAATTGGTACCGATTATGTGATGAGCCCCAAAGACCTCTGCACCATCGAATTTCTTGACGTTCTTATCGATGCCGGAATCAGTGGCTTCAAAATCGAAGGAAGAAGCCGCAGCCCGGAATATGTCCAAACCGTCACGGCGACCTATCGCACAGCAATCAACTTCTGCAAAGAGCACCGCAGCGAGCCGGAATTCAGAACTCAGTACAACAATCTCACCCACAGGCTGAAAAAAGAGCTTGCCCTTGTCTATAACCGCGGATTTTCAGAAGGGTTTTATTTTGGAAAACCATTTGAGGCATGGACGCGTGAGTATGGCTCAATGGCAGAAGAAAAAAAAATATTTATCGGAGACGTAAAAAAATATTATCCGAA
>Ga0364901_10446_pt1 | contig 10109 bp, 9 predicted proteins | sample ExccelJu500002D4_FD_206968 | JGI IMG/M metagenome (GOLD analysis project Ga0364901, IMG submission 206968) | Enriched cells from Trout Bog Lake Hypolimnion, Wisconsin, USA - BchlTB.July09.5000.02.D4 | ecosystem: Environmental > Aquatic > Freshwater > Lake > Hypolimnion/Profundal zone | place: USA...
GAATTAATACGGAAAGGGCTCTTCAGGGAAGATCTCTATTACCGGTTGAATATTTTTCCCATTACCGTTCCCCCGCTACGGGAACGCAAAACCGATATTCTCCTGCTTGCAGACTATTTTGTTGAAAAATACAATGCCGCAAACCATAAAGGTATCAGACGAATCTCAACAACAACGATCGATATGCTCATGAGATATCACTGGCCGGGCAACGTCCGCGAACTTCAGAACTGTATGGAACGGGCGGTCATTATGAGCGAAGACAATGTTATTCACGGCTATCACCTCCCACCAACACTGCAGACTGCTGAATCTAGCGGAACACCCTATACCGGGTCATTGCAGCAAAAGCTTGATGCCATTGAAAAAGAGATGATCATGGAAGCACTAAAACGCACTAAAGGAAACATGTCGAGGGCTGCCATACAATTAGGTCTGTCAGACAGGATCATGGGGCTTCGAATAAAAAAATTCGATATCGACTACCGAAAATTCCGTCCATAAAGATCTGAACCATCGAGCCAGATGAATTCATAACTTTCATGAAGTGCTGATTTTTTGCATTATATTAGCTGGACATGTCTGTTTGATATTGAGTTCATGAGCCCCCCAATGTTAGTAGTAACACGATGTGATGCATAGTTGATTCGAATTCCAACTTCCGAAGCATAGTGCTATGGGCGCCTTCAACAAAAGAAGAAGAAACCTCACTCCTGACAACGAGGGAAACAGAGAATCTTATGCACTTGAAATGATTGATTTCAATCCTGAATGGCAATTTGAAGACAGCAAAACAGGGGTATTCTATAAAAACGGCATTATCCCCCAGAAACTGTTTATAACCTTTCTCGGAGGAAATATTCAACCTGACAGCGCAAAAAAAGCAATAGATATTCTGGAAAAAATGTTTCAAAGAGGTGTACTCACTAACTGCGAGTATATCAGAATTGCTGATTATAATGAGGTTATCAGCGCACCATTCAGCACCAGAATCCTTTACGCCAATTCGCTGAATCGCCTTAACAGTACCTACAACTGCCGTCCGTTCATCACCTATATCTGTGGCGCATCCCTTATTTTAAAGACAATGCTGCGCCTCTTCGCATCCTATGTAAAGCAACTGTTCATCTTTGTTCCGACTGTTCAGGACGCCTTTAACCTGATAAACGCCGGGCCGAACCTTGACAGAGTTCAGCATGATCGTCAGATTACTATTTCACAACAGGAAATCGATCGATTTGCAACACTGTGCGGACACATTCTTTTTAATGAATCCTTTACGTTTGACGAAAAGCTGAATGGTGTATCACCAGATAATCCTCTGCACGATCTCTATACCATCATATCGCTCCTTAACACCGATCTCAGAGAACTTCAGAAAACGGAAAAAGCGCATAAGAAACAAATAGAACCTAAGTTGATCGATCTGCCATAAAAAAAGCCTCCATATTCACGGTTAAAGTGTTATATTAAAATGGGTAACGGGAAATTACCATTTGTAATGCAACAGAAACCGAAAAATAAAGAAGCTCCATGGGGAAAGATACTAAAAATAGCCGCAAAAAAGACTATCACATCAGCTCTATCGGGATAACTGATGATTGCCTTACTAATCGTGCCGGTCTGGCATTGTTTGCTACCTATCTGCAGAGTATTCAACTGTTTCCCATGATGGAAAAACTGTTTGGTACCATGCGAAAAAACAAAAAAGGCGTCCCTGTTGTCGATCTGTTTCTTCAATTGTTATGCTTTTTTATGGATGGTACCTGTCGTCACCTGACATGGTTCGACCACCTTAAACAAGAGAAAAGTTATGCACACCTAATTGGCTGTAAACAGGAATACTTGGCCTCGTCTCATGCCGTCAAAAGATTCTTTAGAGCATTCGCTTTTTTGGGATTCAGGCCTTTCCGTCATTTGCTGCAAAAGATATTTTTCTGGCGTCTGAGCATTGAGAAACCTACAATCATTGAACTGGGTATTGATTCTATGGTTATGGATAATAATGATGCGCTGAAACGAGAAGGTGTTGAACCAACGTATAAGAAAGTTAACGGGTATCATCCCGTACAAATGAATTGGGGAAGGTTCTTTGTTGATGCCGTTTTCCAAGTTGGTTCAGACCACTCGAATCATGAGACAATCGTTGCGATGATGCTGTGCAATATCGTTGTTAAAATCAGGAATGAGTATCGTGACGACGTACCAATCATTGTTCGCATGGATTCAGGGTATTACGATCAAGTGTTGTTTAAAATTTGTGAAGCGTTGCATATCGGCTATATATGCGGCGGAAAACTTTACAATAATGTTAAAAAATTAGCGCTGGAGAGTACAGTCTGGTCTAACTTTAAGTCATCAAATAACAATGAGATATGGGAGTATACCGAGTTTATGTGCCAACAAGAAACTTGGGACTTAGCCCGTCGGACGATTTATAGCCGTCTCATTCAGCATGACCGTCAACTTGTCGCACCAGGATTGGGTACTGATAGTGTCATAATTACCAACCTTGGTATGGGTGGTCTCATTGATGACCTTCTCTATAAAGTCGATGCGAAAAATTACCTGTTAGCTCACGATATTCTTGGAAACTATCATAAACGCGGCAATGATGAATTGGCCAACCGTGCAATCAAAAACTTTGGCGAAGAACAATTGCCCTTCAAAAATTTCAATGCCAATGCAGCTTGGTACTATCTCATGTTGGTTGGCAATAATCTGTTCGAAAGCTTCAAGGTTGATGTCAGCGCATCAGTTATTTCCACAACAGTTTATGCTGATACTTTTCGTCGGAAGTTTATTGATACATCAGCCAAAATTGTTCGCAATGGTAATAAACTTATTATGAAGATTACCGCAGCCTGCATGCAGCGGCTGCAATTCGACCAACTCTTTGAGCGCTGTTTAAACGTTACCGTTTTGCTGTGTTAAGCAATGATTTATGGAAATAATAAATGCACTATGCCATCTGGCATTGAACCTCTGCGGCCAAAAAGAGCCTATAGTTACTATTTTATCCAATTGTCAAGATAGTATTCAGGGTGGCTTGATACTGCTTACGCACATTGACAACGGATTTGTTCTGGAGTAATCTTTTTTGAGTATAAAATCCAGATTATGAAAGCTGTAAAGCTATAATTTTGCTTTGTTGCCTTTCTTTTTTGTATTTCTGTCCTTGAAAGAGGTACCGTTTTTCGAATAGCTCAGTTTAGGTATGTATATATAGCTTAATATTCCTTGATCTTTCGACTGAACAACACTCATGACAACAAAAGGTCGGATGATTGATGCCTCCGGTAAAGGAGCATTAACAAATCAAGGGCAAAAACAATAACAAGCACTCAAGGCAGTAAAAGGAATTGTTTTGAGGTATACGTTGAACAGAAAAAACAAGAAGTGATATTATGGAAATAGCTTGTGAAGCTTGTGAGCACTTTTTCTCATTTCCGGAATACAATAACGAAATGGGGCAGTGCCGTATGAAATCACCATCCATGGTGCCGATGCAGCAGCCCGACATGCATGACGATGACTTTAAAGCGATGTTTAATAAAGGGGGCTGGCCAGAAGTTGATCATAAGGCCTGGTGCGGAAGGTTCAAAGAATGTGGTGAAATTAAACATGATGCATTGGAACATGCTGACTTAGACGAATTGTAAATTCAGCCATGGACTTTTCATAAGCGTTTCAAGCGATATCATCACTGTGGGGGGGCTGAAAAAAGTTCCTGCCACAGGACACCTTTCTAATTGATTGATGCTTTGCATACGTAACGGGAATTCGGAGTCTCCATCAGCTATTCTTACAAGTTGGCTTCTTTTACAATACCGTCCACTGCGAGATTTGCGCTCATCACTGCCCCTCCCATGGAGTCGTAATAGAGCTGCTGTGAAAATCCGCCGGCGAGGAAAAGATTGCGAACCGGGGTTGTCTGGGTCGGTCGGTACTGCTCCATGAAAGGAATGGGAGCATAGACTGAGTGAGGAATTTTTACCATTGTTGCTTTCAGCATCTGAGCCCCTTGTGAGGATTGGGGGTAGCAGCTTCTAACACTGAGATCAACCTGACGGATAATCTCTTCTTTCGAAAGAGCCATGAGGTTTCTCGCAGGTGCCACGCAAAACTCGAAACGTGTTTTACCGCTGAAGGGCATACCCCTGAGTGCACGGTAATCTGGTGTGGTTCGTGCAAGGTTTGCATAGACCGGAATAACCCCGTCGGGAGAAAAAAGCACATTGTCGTCCATGACGATTTCGCGATCGTACCATATTTGTACGGAAATGACAGGAACAGCATCAAGATTATCAAGCCCCCCGAAAAATCTGTCGTGTTTTTTCAGGCTGACGGGCAGCACCTTGTTCAGGTTATGGATCGGCAGTGCACAAAGATAGTAGTCGGCAGCCAGAATCTCACCATTGCGCAACTGTACTCCTTTTATTTCGCCTCCGTCATAGAGCAGCTCCTCAACCGCAGTTCTGTTCTTGAAGATCGCACCCTTCGATGCTGAGTAGTCAAGAAGCGGCTGATGGATATACTCCTGGGGGGCTCCTTTCAGAAATCCCATACGGGAGGAATCCGGAAGACGGTAAAAGGTCTCGGTAACATCAAGGATAATCTTGGCTGATATCTCTTCCGGAGGAATAAACTTCAGGGCAAGAGCCATCGGACGGAACATTTTTTCCATCAGACGTTTGCCGAATTTTTTTTGTTCGGCCCATTCAGCAAAGGTGAGATGGTCCTGGGTAGGCGGATACATGTTTTTTTTCAGGGCAAGAGGAATCAGCGATTTCGAAAAAGCCGCCATTTCCCCAAGAGTAAAATAACCGTTTTTTGCAATCGCCGGCAGCAGATGAAGGGGACTGGGTAAATCCCATGTATTGAAGGTAAAACGCTTCCCACCATTTAAGGTGTAGGTCAGCTGATGCTCTTTCCACAACACGGCATGATCGGTTTTGATCTCCTTCATAAGATCATAGAGCACGGTATACGCCCCAAAAAAGCAGTGGGTGCCGGATTCAATCCAGTCACCTTCTTCATCTTTCCATGAAGAGACCTTCCCGCCGAAAATCTCTCGTTTTTCAAGCACATTAACCTGAAACCCTTTATCTGTCAACCGCTTGGCTGCTGTCAAACCGGCAAGGCCTCCGCCAAGGATCAGGACTGACTTTTTTTCTGAACTCATTATTTGTGGAATTAAAAGAGAATTGCTAAACAGCTGAACGACCTTCCATGGCACGTGAAAGGGTTGCTTCGTCAATAAACTCAAGCTCCGCTCCTACCGGTATTCCCCGTGCTATTTTTGTTACAAAGATACCGAGGGGCTTGAGAAGTTTGCTGAGATAGAGGGCTGTGGTTTCGCCTTCAACGGTTGGATTCAGTGCAAGGACAACCTCCTTGACTTCAGAGGGTTCACTGGCGGAAATCCGGGCAAGCAGTTCGCGAACTTTGATATCATCGGGTCCTACGCCGTCAAGCGGCGAAATGACACCATGAAGAACATGATAGAGTCCTTTATAGTAGCCTGTTTTTTCAAAAGCGAGCATATCTACCGGAGACTCAACAACACAGATTACCGACCGGTCACGAGCCCTGCTGGAACACACTGCACAGGGATCGGCGTCTCTATCGGTAACATTCTGGCATACCGAACAGCGGATAACCTTGTCTTTCACTTCAAGCAGGGCGTCAGCCAGTTTTGCAGCCTCAACTCTCGGCTCGTGAAGAATATGCATGGCAAGACGCTGGGCGGTTTTGCGACCGACACCGGGAAGTTTTGCAAATTCGTCAATAAGAGCTTCAATAGAGAGTGAGGTATAATGCATGGAGTGCTATTTACCGAGATTCAGGTTCTTGAGAAGATCGGCAGGATTCATCATTCCTCCAGTCACTTTGGCTATCTCTTCCTGAGCAAGTCTGGCAGACTCGTCAAGCGCATTGTTCACAGCGGCAAGCACAAGATCCTGAACCATTTCCGGGTCATCAAAAATATCAGGATCAATGACGAGACTGAGCACTTTCTGCTTTCCGCTGACACTGACCTTTACCATCCCGCCTCCAGCCTCTCCGTAGGCTACGAGCTTTTCAAGCTGTTTCTGCACATCCTGCATCTTTTCACCAGCCTGCTGGATCTGCTTCATCATATCACCAAAATTAGGCATTGTCATTACTTGAGACTCCGCTGCGTTAAAAAATTGTCAATTCCCTGTCATCCTTTTCCTTGCAAAGAACGTGACATCAATTCTTCCTGCGCAGAGCCAGATAAATTTTTTCAAGAATATCTCCTGTTGTCAACTTGTATTTTTCAAGAAGATCATCAGCTTTGCCGGACTCACCAAACTGATCCTCTACACACACCATCTCAATAGGCACGGGAATATTGCGGGCACAGACATTGGCAACAGCATCGCCAAGACCGTTATAAATCTGATGCTCTTCGGCAGTTACAATGGCACCGGTATCGTTGGCGGCGCACACTATAGCCAGAGTATCAACAGGTTTAATGGTATGCATATTGATCACCCTGACGCCAACACCCTCCTTTTCGAGAATACGGGCAGCTTCAAGTGCTTTCCATACCATGATGCCGCAGGCTATGACGGTGACATCCTTTCCGGGATGAAGTTCTATCGACTTGCCGATTTCAAATCCGTCCTCATCAAGCGAAAAATCAGGAATGTTCGGTCTTCCGAACCGCAGATAGACGGGACCCTGATGCTCTATAACAGCTTTTGTCGCCCGGACAGTTTCGCTGTAATCACAGGGCACGACTACAGTCATTCTCGGAAGACCACGCATCAGCCCGATATCTTCAAGAATCTGATGGGTAGCGCCGTCTTCTCCGAGTGTAAGACCGGCATGTGACGCACAAATTTTGACATTGAGGTTTGAATAGCAGACTGACTGGCGGATCTGGTCAAAAACCCTACCGGTGGCAAACACCGCAAAACTTGCGGCAACCGGTATTTTCCCGGTTGTAGCAAGACCAGCTGCCATGGAGATCATGTTGGCTTCAGCTATCCCTGTCTGGATAAAACGGTCAGGATAAGCATCGCGGAATAAATTCAAATTTAACGATCCTGTCAGATCGGCGCATAACGCTACAACAGCGCTGTTTTCCCGACCGATTTCAAGCAAAGCATCGCCAAATCCGGTTCGAGTAGCCTTGTTTCCACGCGAAAGGTATTGCGCCGCCGCGGCCCCGATGATATTTTCTTCCATTACTTCCAGAATAACTTAAATTATAAAAACTACTTCCGCCCGGCTAAGCTTTTAGATAATTCCACACCTCATGACAAAAGTTGAATATAAGGATACTGAAATCGCGGCGAAAAAAAAATTAGGTCAAAACTTTCTGACCGACCGTAATATTACAAGAAAAATAGTCTCCGCCTCCGGAGCATGCCCTGATGACAACATCCTGGAAATCGGCCCCGGGTTCGGATCTTTGACCAGGGAGATCAATGAAATCTGCCCTGCTTTTACCGTCATTGAAAAAGATCGGAAGCTTTCTGAATTCATCCGTACAGAGTACCGGCAACTGAACCTCATTGAGGGCGATTTCCTTGCAATTGATCTTGAGCCGCTTGCAGAAAAAAAGCCGTTAAGAGTTCTCGGCAATATCCCCTACTCCATTACAACGCCCATCCTTTTCAAACTTCTTGACCACCGGCACTCTCTTGTTTCAGCAACATTGATGATGCAGCATGAAGTTGCCATGAGAATTGTTGCCAAACCAAGTACAAAAGAGTATGGAATCCTTGCTGTCCAGATGCAGTCATCCTTTCATGTCGACTACCTCTTCAAAGTCGGGCGCAAGGTCTTTAAACCACAGCCCGGGGTAGACAGTGCAGTGATCCGCATGACGCCGAAAAAAGAGGACAAGATGAATGACCAGAAAGAATTCAGCCGATTTGTCCGTACCGCCTTTCATCAACGTCGCAAAACCCTGCTGAACAATTTAAAAGGGAGCTATTCTCTTGAATCGGTTGACAGCAACACTCTCACACTCCGGGCCGAAGCGCTTTCTATCAATGATTTTTTCAAACTTTTCAGCCAACTCAGGCCACTTCAACAAAATATACCTGAATAATAATTGATGCACTCCATCCCTGCCTTCAGGTTCATGCACTGCCTTGCGCCGGCATACATACCTCTCTTCAGCAATCGGACATATCAGTTTCACCGAACGTCATACGACAACATCTTACTTTCCATTAACAAATGATCATTGTTCGAATGTATATTTTTTGTTAACATCAGGTTTAAAACAAAAAAGCCATTGCAGTTCATGCTCTTCTTATACCTTACCGCCAGCTGTTGTTCTCTTACTAATCCACCCTCCCTTATTTTTCATTAAATCAATTATTTATCAGGGGGTCACTCGTATGCCGCAGTCCTTTAATACCGTCTATCAGCACTCAATTCAGGATCCTGAAGCTTTCTGGGGAGAAGCCGCTGAAAAGCTTCACTGGTACAAGAAATGGAACAAGGTTCTGGATACAAACAACCCCCCATTTTATCGATGGTTCGCAGGAGGGATTACCAACACCTGCTACAATGCCCTCGACCGCCATGTTGATGAAGGCCGCGGCAACCAGTTAGCCGTTATTTATGACAGCCCGGTAACAGGTACCAAGCAACGCTATACCTACCGTGAGTTTAGGGATATTGTGGCACTTTTCGCCGGTGCCCTGCAGTCAAGAGGAGTACGCAAGGGTGACCGGGTTATCATCTACATGCCTATGATCCCCGAAGCTGTTGTCGCCATGCTTGCCTGCTCAAGAATCGGGGCAATCCATTCCGTTGTGTTCGGAGGTTTTGCTTCTCATGAACTTGCCATACGCATTGATGACTGTAAGCCGAAAGTCATCATTTCGGCATCATGCGGTATTGAACACAGCAAAATTATCGATTATAAACGTCTCCTTGATTTCGCCATTGAACTGGCACACTTCAAGCCTGAAATCTGCATCATCAAACAGCGAGACCAGCTTAAGGCAGAACTGAATGAGGAGCGGGATCTGACCTGGAACCAGTCACTTCTCGGCGCGGAACCTGCACAATGTGTCCCTGTTGAATCTTCCGACCCCCTCTATATTCTCTACACTTCCGGAACAACCGGTCAGCCCAAAGGCATCGTTCGCGATCACGGCGGCCACATGGTGGCTCTGCAATGGTCCATGAAAAACATTTATAACGTGGAACCCGGAGAGGTTTTCTGGGCGGCAAGCGATGTCGGCTGGGTTGTAGGCCACTCCTATATTGTCTATGCCCCTCTTCTTCAAGGCTGCACCACTCTGATTTTTGAAGGTAAACCGGTGGGTACACCCGATCCCGGAACCTTCTGGAGAATCATCAGCGAATATAACGTCTCGGTCCTTTTTACAGCACCGACAGCATTCAGAGCAATCAAAAAGGAAGATCCGAACGGCACCTATCTCAAGAACTACGAATTCTTAAATTTCCGTACCCTTTTTCTTGCCGGAGAACGGGCTGATCCCGACACGGTAAAATGGGCTGAAGAGAAACTGAAGGTACCGGTTATCGACCATTGGTGGCAGACAGAGACCGGATGGGCAATTGCTGCGAACTGTCAGGGCATTGAACCCGGTCCGGTCAAGTATGGCTCAGCATCAAGGGCGGTTCCCGGTTATAATGTCCAGGTCATCAATGCAGATATGCATCAGCTTCCAGCTGGACAGATGGGAGATATTGTCGTAAAACTGCCTCTCCCTCCAGGCTGCATGCTGACCCTCTGGAAAGCAGACAACCGGTTTGTTGACAGCTACATGAAGGAGTTCCCCGGCTACTACCAGACCAGTGATGCCGGATTCATCGACGAAGAGGGCTACATTAATATCATGTCGAGAACTGATGATATTATCAATGTTGCCGGCCACAGACTTTCAACCGGCGGCATTGAAGGTGCGCTTTGCGAACATCCTGATGTTGCTGAAAGCGCGGTTATCGGCGTCCATGATGACTTGAAAGGACAGGTTCCGCTCGGCTTCCTGGTCCTTAAAAATGATGTTGAAACTCCTCATAACCTCATCATCAAGCATGTTATCGAGTACGTCCGTGAAAATATCGGGCCAGTTGCTTCGTTC
>Ga0364901_10455_pt1 | contig 9979 bp, 4 predicted proteins | sample ExccelJu500002D4_FD_206968 | JGI IMG/M metagenome (GOLD analysis project Ga0364901, IMG submission 206968) | Enriched cells from Trout Bog Lake Hypolimnion, Wisconsin, USA - BchlTB.July09.5000.02.D4 | ecosystem: Environmental > Aquatic > Freshwater > Lake > Hypolimnion/Profundal zone | place: USA...
CCATCACGACGGTAAACAACGGGCGGGAAGCGCTCGAAGCCGTGGAAACCAAGCCGATCGACTTGATCCTGATGGATATTCAAATGCCCGAGATGGACGGCATGGAAGCCACGCGCAGGATCCGTTCGTTCCCTGACGCGCGCGCACATCTTCCCATCGTGGCCATGACGGCCCACGCAATGAAGGGCATCCTGTTTCTTGACTGCCGATTCGGACTTCACCTGCCGGAGGTGGACAGGCTCCACCATAAGCAAGCTTCGCTCGATGGCTTTTTGAAGGCGATGGGAGGGGATGAAACCTTATTCCGGGGGGCTTGCGATTTGTTTGCCGAGATGATGCCTGAGCGGCTGGAGGAGTTGAGAGGGGCGCTCGAAGAACGCCGGGCTCACGATGCGGAACGCGTGGCTCATAATTTGAGGGCTTCGCTGGATTCCGTGGGCGCTCGGGAGACCTCGGATCGGATTGCCGTTCTGGAGGCGAATCTGCGCTCCCATGATTTTCCCGGAGCGCTTGCGCACTTTGAAAAAATCCAGCACGACATCCGCGAAATACTCGCCGAGATCGAAACGCGCCGCGAAGCGAGTCCGGTGGCGGAGTAGAGCGGTTTTGTTTCCATTGTTTACACGCTCCGCGCCCTGAAAGGGCGTTTCCCTTGGATGGCAACAAGCCCGTTGGTGCTTCGGATTGTCCTCTGAAACGGCTATCAGCCCCTCGGCCTACAGTGCCGTCGGCAATTTCGACCCCTGCTTTGCGCTCAACTTGGAGTGGATCGGGTCGGTGATGACGTCTTTGTAGCTCATGCCGCCGGGGATCATGGGCAGCACGTGTTCGGTGTAGGGGACCATCACGTCCAGGACGTAGGCCTCCTTAGAATCGAGCATCCGCTGGATGGCGGCGCGCAGGTCTTTCTTTTCGATCACGCGTTCGCACTTCACCCCGAAGCCCTTGCAGATGTCCACGTAGTTGGGGTAAATCCGGTCCATATCCTTCGGGTCGCCCAGGAAGGTGTGGGCGCGGTTGCTCCCGTATTTGAGGTCTTCCCACTGCACCACCATGCCAAGGTATTGGTTGTTGAGGATGATTGCTTTGGCGGCGATGCCTTCGATGTGCGCCATGGCGAGTTCCTGGACGTTCATGAGGAACGAGCCGTCGCCGTCGATGTCGATGACTTCCTTGTCGGGAAGCGCCACTTTCGCGCCGATGGCGGCTGGGTAGCCGAACCCCATGGTGCCCAGCCCGGCGGAGGTGAGGAAGTGGCGCGGTTTCTGAAATTTATAGAATTGCCCGGCCCACATTTGATGTTGGCCGACGCCCGTGGTGATGATCGCCTCGCCCTTGGTCATCTCGCACAGGAGCGAAACGACATATTGCTGTTGGATCACTTCCTCCGTGTCCCGAAAGGCGAGGGGGTATTTCTGTTTCCACGCTTCGATCTTGGCATACCACGCGGGGTAGGCGTTGAAATCGCGCGCCACCCGCTGGGCTCCGGCGGCTTCGAGCAAAGCGTTGAGGCGGGTCAGAGCGTATTTCACGTCGCTCTGGATCGCGAGGAACACCGGTTTGTTTTTGTTGATTTCCGAGGCGTCGATGTCGAGGTGAACGATGGTGGCGTGTTCGCAAAAACGCTCCACTTTGCTCGTCACGCGGTCGTCGAACCGGACGCTGATGGCCAGCACCACGTCGGCTTCGTTGACGGCGTTGTTGGCGTAGACCGTGCCATGCATGCCCAACCATTTGAGGGCCAGGGGGTGGTCTTCGGGGAATCCGCCCACGCCCATGAGCGTGGTGGCTACCGGGATGCCTGTGCGTTCGACGAATTCCAGGAGTTCGCCCGAGGCTTCGCCGGAAATGATACCGCCGCCGCAGTAAATCATCGGCTGTTTGGCGTTCGCAATGAGAGCGAGCATTTTTTGAAGCGCGGCGTCTTTGGCTTTCGGGAGCGGATTGTAGCCGGGAAGATCAACCGTTTCCGGGAACACAGGGACGGCTTTGGCTTCCTGCACGTTTTTGGGCATGTCGATCAAGACCGGGCCGGGTCGCCCTGTTTGCGCGATGTAAAAAGCCTCTTTCACCACGCGCGGGATGTCGGCGATGTCGAGCACGAGGTAGTTGTGCTTCACCACTGGCAGGCTCATCCCGAACATATCGGTTTCCTGAAAAGCGCCCTTGCCGATGAGCGGGCTGGCCACCTGCCCGGTGATGGCGATCAACGGGACGCTGTCGAGATAGGCATCGGCGATGCCGGTGATCAGATTGGTCCCGCCGGGGCCGGAAGTGGACATCACCACGCCCGCGCGGCCCGTCACCCGCGCATAGCCTTCCGCCGCGAACGCCCCGCCCTGTTCGTGCCGGGGGAGGATCGTGCGAATCTGCGTGCTGCGGGTGAGCGCCTGGTGGATCGGCATGCTCGCGCCGCCGGGGTAAGCAAAAATGGTGTCCACGCCCTCGCGTTCGAGACATTTGACGAGAATCTCCGCCCCCGTAAGGAGTTGGGGATCGGGAGTGGGAGGAGTGGCGGTCTGCGTGGTCATAGGAAAAAGGAAGCTGCAAATGCTAGAGGGAGATTCGCTCTCGATCAAGCCCGTTGCGCACGCGGTTCCTACTCCGCCGGTTCGGGGCAGGGTGTGGGCTTTTCGGGCTTGGCGGTGAGCTTCAACACCAGGAAATAGAGCACGGCCAGGATGGCGATGCCGATTACGATCCAGTAGGACTGGTCTTTGATAAATTTCATCAATTCCTGGGAGTCTTTGATGAGGTTGTGATTCGCCTTGTATGCCATCTGGCCTAGTTGGGCGAGCACGATGCACCAGATGAACGAGCCAATGACGGTCATCAGCGAAAACATCCCAAAGCTCATGCGCACGATGCCTGCGGGGATGGAGATGAGGTGGCGGATCACCGGGAGGAGCCGGGCAAAGAAGATGCCGCCCGCTTCGTAGCGATGCATCCAGTGTTCGGCCATGGCGAGCTTCTGTTCGCTCACGAAGAAATATTTTCCCCAGCGGACCACCACGGCGCGGCCCAGCCCCCTGGAAACCCAGTAGGTGATGGTCGAGCCGAGATACGAGCCGAGCGTCCCCGCAAGAACAATCCCCCAAAAGCTCATGTTGCCTTGCGCGATGAGAAAGGCAGCGGGGGGAACAACGATTTCACTAGGAACGGGGAAGATCGAGCTTTCCATCGCCATCAAAAGAATAATGCCGAGGTATCCCCACTGATCGATGTGGTTGAACCAAAGGGCGAGGAATGCGTGAAAGCTATCAAGGAGCGCGTGCATCCCCCCATGTCAGCCGAGCCGCGAAAAAAGGCAAGCCGGGATTCTTAAGAGACAGCAACAGAAGATGGCTTGAGGTTCGGCTTATTTCGTGGCCTTGGCGCGCGGCGGAAACTTCACTGTTTTTAGACAGGATGAACAAGATTGACATGATTTACAGGATTTTTCGGATTGGAGGTCACAGATGCTCACCAGTTTTCGCGGTTCATAGGCGTGATCCTGAGAATTCTGTTCATCCTTGTGTGAAGCGATTGTGGTAGGATCATCCTCGAAACTCACACATAGGTGAGTTTCCAACCAAGGCGCTCTGGCCGACGGCCGTCGGCCAGAGCGCGGCGTCAGTGAGGCTGAGCCTAAAAACGGCAATGGATCAGGGCGATCTGGCATAATCTGCTGGCCGCGAATGACTTTTGTCAGGCTTCAACGTATCCATTGGGATACGCTGAAGCCTTCCGCAAGTCATATCGGCTCAGCATCTTATGCCATCTCATCCCTTCCCAATGCCGTTTTTAGGCTGAGTAATCCTGGCACCGCAAGGTGCGCGAGACAGCATAGCCCGCCGACGCTCATTGGTCTGAACTTGAACAGTTGCATGAACGACATCTCCGGCTTTTAACCCGGTGCCGCCAGTTCGAACAAACCAAGGTTAAGTCTACCATGCCTATTTCCACTGTCCACATCGGTGCCGATGTCGCCAAGGATTCCATTGAACTTTTTGCCGAGGACCTCCCTCTGCCGAGTTCTATCCCACCCCCCCCTGTCGGGTTTCGCCTTCTGCTCAAGGCGATCAAAAAATCCGGCAAACCCGTTCACCTTACCCGAAAGTCAGCGACGCGAAGAAGAAGGAACTTGCCGAGGCGAGGGAACTCCTGCTCGCCAATAAATAAGCGCAGCAGAGTCCCGCCCTATGAATATTCAAACCCGCCTAGCGGGGATGTGGAAATTTCTCTTTATCGGTGGGGGCATCCGGGGTAGGTTCCCTCTCAATCAGAAAAACAATGCTCCAGCAGTAAGAGCCTTGTCAAATATTCTGTTATGCCGAGGGAGCCAAATCTGCACGGGGAAAAGGAAAACTTCTTGCCGTTAAAATCGCGGCGGCATTGGCGTTTGCTTCTGGTTGTTTGCCTGGCGACGGTGTTCCTCATCGTAATCCTCGGAGGCTTATACATCCAATCTGAGATGAAAGCGTCCCGGCAGATGGTGCGGGATGATCTCGCGACAATCGCCGATTTGAAAGTCGGGCAGATCGTCAACTGGTATCGGGAACGTTCCGAAGATGCCGAGGTTTTCGCCAATACGCCAGTGCTCATGGATCAGGCTCGGCAAAGCCTGTCGGATCCGCCTTCCTCTCGCGCAAAGCAGGACTTCCAGACATGGATGGCCGTGGTTCAAAAGCAATACGGCTATGCCCGAGTGGTTTTATACAATGCCCAAGGGATGCCGGTATTGACCGCGCCTGAGCAACTGGGTGTCGCGGAAATGCGGCGGGACCAGAGTTTTCAGGCGGCTCTGCACTCCAAGGGGGTCATGAAAGAGGACTTGCATCGCGATCCCCGCATCCCAGAACAGAACATTCGCCTTGGTTTCTGGATTCCCATCGGAGTTTCTCCAGAACCGGGCAGACCCGCCGAGGGGGCGCTCCTCTTGGAATGGAACCCGTATGAGTTTCTTTACCCCTTGATTCAGTCCTGGCCTGTTCCGAACGCCACGGCTGAAACGCTCCTGGTTCGCACCGAAGGGAATGATGTGGTTTACCTCAATGAACTGCGATACCGCAAAAACACGGCACTGAACTTCCGACGTCCGCTCACTCCCGAACTGGCGAGGTATGCCGCTCAGGCCATACAGGGGCAAAAGGTTTTCATCGCAGGGGAGGATTATCGCCATGTTCCCGTCCTTGCCGCCATCCGCCATATTCCGGGGACTCCGTGGTTCATCCTTGTGAAGGTGGATCAGAAGGAAGTTTTCACGCGGCTGCGGGAACGGGCGCTTGCGACGACAATGCTTTTTGGATCGCTTGGATTGACGATTATGTTGGGCGCATGGATCCTTTGGCATCGCCGAAGCTTCACTCTCCTCGAACGCCAATTGGCCGTGGAGCAGAGATTCCGCACCCTTTTTGAAACGGCCAACGATGCGATCCTTCTGATGGAGAGAGACGCTTTTAGCGAGTGCAATTCGAGAACTCTTGAAATGTTTGGCTGCGGAAGCAAAGCCGATTTGCTTTCTCATACGCCGATGGACTTCTCCCCTGCCAGACAGCCGGATGGCCGCGATTCACGAGAGAAAGGGTGGGAATACATCAACCGTGCGCTCGGCGGGCGTCCCCAGAGATTCTATTGGCAGCACCATCGCAAAGACGGCACGCCATTTGATGCGGAAGTGTCGCTGAACAGGCTGGAACTTCAGGGGAAGACCTGTCTTCAAGCGATCGTGCGCGACATTAGTGAGCGCAAACAGGCGGAGGCGGACTTGAGAGAAAGTGAGGCACGGTTCCGGGCGCTCTATGAGAAGGCACCGCTGGGAATCTCGCGGATTGACTCCCACACCGGGAGGTTCTTGCAAGTCAACGCCAAATCTTGCGAAATCCACGGATACCCTTGCAGCGAGATGTTGGAAAGGAATTTCCAGAGCATTACCCACCCCGATGATCTTGAAGAGGACTTGGAGAACCTGAAGCGGCTCAGAGAAGGCCGTATCCGGTTCTACGAGATGGACAAACGCATGTTGCGCCCCGACGGCTCCATCATCTGGGTGAACCTCACGGTGGTGCCGGAGTGGGCTGCGGGAGAACCGCCTACTTGCCATATCGCCATGGTCGCCGACATCACCGAGCGCAAACGGGCGGAAGCGGCGTTGCTGAAGGAAAAGACGATGTCCGAAACCGTCATCAACAACCTGCCGGGCATGTTCTTCATGTTTGACCGCCACGGGCGGTTGTTGCGCTGGAACAAGGAGTTTGCCGTTGCGGTCGGAAAAAGTGAAGAGGAACTGGCCCGCCACCGGCTGCCCGACAACATCCACCCGGACGACATGGAAAAAGTCCGCGCCGAGACGACCCTGGCTTTCGCCGGTCAAAGAGTGGATTTCGAGACCAGGGCAGAAACCCAGTATGGCCTCCTCTATTGCCGTTTCATCGGCCAATCCGTGAGCTTGGATGGGGAATTATACTTGCTGGGCACCTGTCTCGACATCACCGAGCGCAAGCGGACGGAGGAAGCGCTCCTCAAAGCCAAGACCGAAGCCGAGGTCGCCAACCAAGCCAAGGATCAGTTCATCGCCGTGCTCAGCCACGAACTGCGAACGCCGCTCACTCCCATCCTTTTGTCAGCCGCAGAGCTTGAGACTGAAAGAGACGTTCCCGAGGGCATCCGCGCCGCGTTGGGAGTCATTCGCCGCAACGTGGAACTGGAGATGAAACTCATTGACGACCTGCTGGATGTCACCCGGATCAGCCGCGGAATCATCCACCTTCACCAGGAGGTGGTGGATGCGCACGCCTGCTTGCACAACGCGCTGGAAATCTGCCAGAGCGAGATCGCCACGAAGCATCTGAACATTTCTCTGAGGCTGGAAGCAGACCAGCCCTACGTCTGGGCAGACCCGGCGCGTTTGCAGCAGATCTTTTGGAACCTGCTCCGGAATGCCGTGAAATTCACCCCGGAGGGCGGCGAAATCAGCATCCGAAGCGCGAACAACGACGACCGGCTGCACATGGAGTTTTCGGACACGGGCATAGGCATCGAACCGTCCGTGCTTTCGCGGATTTTCAACGCGTTCGAGCAGGCGGAACGAGGCAAAGTAAGGCGTTTTGGCGGGCTGGGACTGGGGTTGAGCATTTCCAAGGCGTTGGTGGAACTCCACCACGGCACCCTCACGGCGTTCAGCGAGGGTACGGACAAGGGGGCAACATTCACGCTGGAGTTGGCGACGGCCCCCGAGGCGAAAGCGCCGCCTGTTGCCACGAGGGCCACGCCATTACAGCGGAATGGCTCCAAAAAAATCCTGTTGGTCGAAGACAACGCCGACACGCTGCGCATTTTGACGCGGATGCTCCAAAAATGGGGATACACCGTGAGAACCGCCGACTGCGTCCGCAGCGCCTTGGAGGAGGCGGCCAAGGAACCTTTCGACCTGCTGGTGAGCGATATCGGACTGCCCGACGGCAGCGGCTTGGAAATCATGCAGCAGGCGCAGAAACTCTATGGCGTGAGCGGAATCGCCATCAGCGGATTCGGCACGGAAGATGACATTCGCCAAAGCTACGCCGCCGGTTTCAGGGAGCACCTCGTGAAGCCGGTGAACATTCAGGATCTGAATGCAGCCGTCCAACGGATAACATCGGAACTGGCGTGATCGGAATGCTACCAAGATGCTACCAATGGATTGTGCGCACAAAACGCAAAAAATAAGTTGCTGTAACTGAGCCACTTCCGCGAGTGCGTGAAGTGGCGGAGTCTACGGGGCTCGAACCTAAGATGATTGAAAATGAGTTTTTGGTAATTTTACTCTGGAATCGGCATGAATAAAGGGTCTGCAAGCCGTTGGGATTTTTGAAAGTTGGCAGTTATTGGTGGGAGTTGGAGCAACATGCGTGTCACCCTTTCAGAGTAAATCTGTCACCCTCGTAAAAACCGCATTTTTGCTCCAGCCTTGAAATTCCGGCGGAAAAAATCCGCCGGTTTTTGCCCGCAGTTTAGCATTCTTATGCGGGGTGCGCCCGTAGGCCCGGCGGTCCCCGACTTCATAACCTGGTGAGCGTTCTGCGAGGGAGGCATGGGGAAAGCCAGAGGCGAGTTACGCCGTCAGCAGCGTGAAGAGATGTTCGTTGATGAAGTAGTTGGTTCGGCCCATCTTCTGTTTCTTGAGCACTCCGGCCGCGGCTAATTGCTCGAGGTATTTGGTTGCAGTCGGTCGCGACACGCCGAGGTCGCGTTCGATGAATTCGATTTTGGTGTAGGGGTGCCGGAAGAGGTTGTTGAGCAAGTCCTGGCTGTAAATTTTCGGGAAGCGCTCGCGGATATCGTGCTTGGTTTGCTGCATGAGCGTACGGATTGCGACGACCCGGCCCACGGAATCGCGTGAGGTTTCCTTGACCCCTCGGATCAGATAGAGTAGCCATCCTTCCCAATCGGCCTCGGTGCGCACCGTTTGCAGGTGCCGGTAGTAATCCGTCTTTGTTCGGATGATGTAGCGGCTCAGGTAAAGGATCGGGATGTCCATCAAACCCTGCGTCACGAGGTAAAGCAGGTTTAGGATGCGGCCCGTTCGCCCGTTGCCGTCGTAAAACGGGTGGATGCTCTCGAACTGGTAATGGATCACGGCCATCTTCACGAGCGGGTCCAAGTCGGCCATCGTTCCGTCGTTGAGGAACGCGATCAGGTTGTCCATCAGACGTTCCACTTCCACGGCATCCTGCGGAGGTTCGTAGATTACCTCGCTGGTTTGCTGGTTTTTGAGCACCGTCCCGGGGAGTTTCCTCAATCCCGCCCGGTTCTGTTCCAAAGTGGCCTGGACCTCCAAAATATCCTCCAGCCGAATCAACCCGGTTCCGCGCACCCGCTGGAATCCGACTTTGAGCGCGGCGGTGTAGTTTTGCACCTCCTTGGAGGCTGGGCTGACTGAGGGATCACCGCCCACCTCCGCCCGGAACAGTTCGTCCTGCGTGGTGATGATGTTCTCAATGGCCGAGCTGTCTTTGGCTTCTTGAAGGGCCAGAGTGTCGATGAGGATTGATTCGTTCGGGATGCTCGCGGCTACCCCCTTCAATTCCGCCAGATGCCGGTGCGCCCTGGCACATTGCCGCAGGACGGCTTTCGTTTCCAGAGTCACCGACTCGGCAACCGGAAGAGGATGAAGAACAAAGTTCATGTGTAAAGAAAACGTAGGAATCTTTCCATATCTTTGGGAAATGTAAAGAAAAGCAGTTATTTTTACTGCTTTTGGTCGGCTTCGTTAAAAATGGCCTATTGGAGATTTTCTTGGGTTTGAAAACGCATGTCTACAAGGTGGCTTGCTGCTGCAGAATCTCGATATTCACACAGAGCATCAGGGGGCGGAACACACGAGTTGAACTTGCGCCCGTATCTGCTTGCATGACGGCGAAGAATTCAGATGTCTGGCCCAAAACTTTTAAGTGGGGTGGGTTGTCGGTAAAAGTGTACCGCATTGCTGATGGTGGGGCTTGGGATTATTATGTGTGCTGGTATTTCGGGGGAACTAGGCGGCGAAAGAAATTCGCCCACGAGGACAAGGCACTCGCCTTCGCCAAAGAACAGTTGTGGTTCATAGGGGAGGGGAAAATGAGCGTGGCCGGGAAAAGTGAGGCCGGGTTGAGCGATAGTGATCGGGAGACGTTTAGGACCGCGGTCAAGTTGCTGAAGCCTGGGGGGATTGGTTTGATTGCCGCCCTTACAGATTATATTGCGGCAGCAAAGGTGATGGGGGAGCACGGTTCGCTCACGCTGGCCGCCAATGACTATGTGAAGAGGGCCGCGCAGGTAGAGAAATACAACCCGACATCGGAGGTGGTGGAAGAGTTGATTGCAATCATGGAGGAGGAACTGAAACTCAAGCCCAAGCGCTGTCGGGATGTCCAGACCATGCGATCTCATCTTCGGCAGTTTGCCAAGGCCACCAAAATACCAATACAAAAAATCACTTTGGATACCGCGGTGACCTGGCTTCAGGGTTCAACCGCCACCG
>Ga0364901_10459_pt1 | contig 9921 bp, 5 predicted proteins | sample ExccelJu500002D4_FD_206968 | JGI IMG/M metagenome (GOLD analysis project Ga0364901, IMG submission 206968) | Enriched cells from Trout Bog Lake Hypolimnion, Wisconsin, USA - BchlTB.July09.5000.02.D4 | ecosystem: Environmental > Aquatic > Freshwater > Lake > Hypolimnion/Profundal zone | place: USA...
GCAGCCCGGGTGGCCGTCTCCGGGGCGTAGATTTCGGTTTTTATCCAGGCCCCGATTTCCCGGGTGGCAGCGGACTTGCGCGTATTATGGATTGGCGCGTCGGGAAGAACGCTCAATAGGCCGCGGTGGGGTAACTTCGTCAGTCTATGTATAGGATCGCTGCCATGGCGACTGAATTGTGGAGAATCGCCTGGTTCCCATTGCTCGGCGCACTGTTCGCAGCAGCGGTCCAAGCCGATTCCAGCGGATTTGTGAAAGACGCGGCGATCGATCATTTGGTCGATCGCCCGGCCGAGTTGTTCGATCTCCAAGGTAGAACCATACGCTTCTCGCCGAAAGCGGACGGATCGTATCTTGTCGAGACCTTGGCCGAATCGAACCTGGTATCCGGCGGCCGGATGCTGGAGGACGCCGCCGCAGAGGGGCCATGGTATTCGAAGGGTTGGGGCGTGAAGCTGCCTTTCCTTTTTCCGTTCGCGGGAAAGAACTGGGACCATTTGTATGTGAACATGAACGGGAACATTTCCTTTGAAAAGCCGGAGAGCGAGTATTGGCCAGAGCGCAATCCGTGGCCCGATGGCGGGATGTGTTCGGTGGCGGCGGCGATCGACGCTCGCGCGGCGGCGGGCGTGGAGCCAATGATCGCCGCCTTCTGGGGGCCATATCAGAACCCCAGCGTCAGCCAGGTCATGATTCGCACCGAACCCTACGGAATGCTCGTAACCTGGAACATGACACGCGCCGCCTGGGGGCAGGCAGTTCTTGGCGTCAATACGTTTCAGGCACGCTTATTTCCCAGCGGCGTGATCGAGTTCGCGTATGGTCGTGTCGCCGAGCGAGACGGCATCGTTGGATTATTCACCGGCCAGCCAGTGGAAGGGAAGCTCCTCAGCCATTGGCAGTACCGCGGAACGGCGCCACGCGCCGACGTCGATATCGACTCCGGCGATGTCTACGATGCGGGCACCGTGCTGGATCTGGCGATCACGATGAAGCACGACATACCGCCATTGAGCGAATCCGGCCCGATGGGATATTCGGCATGGTTCCGCCACGATGGCCGGGCGGACCAAGTGGCACTCAATCTTTCCGATCAACCTTCGAGTAGCTGTTGGTTGGGCGTTTCTCCTCGCACGGCGGGCTGGCGGATCGGCGGGAAACGGGTGGATTTGTACGTCTCCAAACTTCTCATCGCCGGCGCGCATCAATGCTCCGTCGAATGGAGCGCATCGGCCGACGGAGTTCCGGGCAGATGGGTCAATTCCGGCGACGATGCGGGGCAGTTTGACCTTGGCACGATGGATCAGGGGACCGTTCGCTTTGCGACCGCCGACGAAGTTCATTCCGGGAATATTTACGAGGCATTTCATTATCCGCTGGTCACCAAGGTCTCCGAACGTTTGCTGCAGTCGATTTACAAGCAGTTTCCCGCGCGCGACGACATTGCCATTGTCTTCACCGATTTTCGGATCGATGACCTTTATGGCTAGGGCGGCGGCGCGATCGCGGCGAACTTCCCCATTCACGGGCTGGGACCGGGAAACGATCACCCGCGCTCCACCCGCGAGATCGGCTCCGCCCAATTGCAGATGTCCATCGCAACCGTCTGGCTCGGATCGCCCCTGTTTGAGGAAACGGGGATGGATGATAGTGGAGTCGGCTGGTATCACTTCGCTCGCGGCGTCAAATGGATCGCCCATGAATGCACCCACCGCTGGGGTTTGAACCTCAGCTTTATCAATCCGAACACCGGCAAGCCGGAGACGCTTACCAGCAGCGTCGGCCACTGGCGTGACGAGGTCGATTCCACCGCCGTTTTCCCGGTCAGCAGCATGTTCCTGCGCCAGAGCGGCGTCGGAGGGTCTATCATGGGGGGCTACGCGTGGCGGCGAAATTCCGACGGGACTTTTTCCCAAAGCGATTACCCCTTCATCGTCCCCGGGGGATACTCAGCGCTGGACCTCTACATTATGGGCTTCCTGCCCCCCGGGCGCGTTCCAGCTACCGGGGTCATTGAGGAGATGAAGGATCTGGGCTCCAACCGATACCAAGGCACGCCGGTGCCGGTGCGGATTGAAGACATCGTTGCCGCGATGGGTCCGCGTGTTCCATCCAGCCGATTCGCAAAAGGAATTTCAGATGTCCTTCTATGTGGTTCATCAGCCGGGCCGGGGTCCCGACCCGCAGCTTTACAATCGCGCCCAGGGGCTGAGCGCCGCCGTCGCGGATTTCTTCCTCCGCGCGACGGGCGGGGCGATGAAAGTCGTGCCCACCGAATTGCGCTGATTCAATACAGGAAAACCCAGCTACGGCAAAATCTGATCACGGAACGCCGTGATCGGGAAATAGCGCCCGATGCTGGCCGGGCTGGCGGTGTCGCTGAGCAGGATCACGTCTTCGGCGCTGATGCGAAACTGGCTTTGCAGCGTGGTGACCAGTTGCTGCAGCCGGCGGAGCTGCGTGGGGGTCGGCATGGAATGATCGAAATCCCCAACCAGGCAAATGCTGATGCAGTTGGGTTCGATGTGTTCAATTCCCGGGGAGGCGGAAGCGGCGTGCTGACTGTTCCAGCGCGGGCTCATCAGGATTTCGCCATCCTGGCATCCGTTGCCGTTACCGACAACGAAGTGATCGCACAAACCCTCGGGCGAGAATGCCAGCGAGCGGGCGTTGCCGCCGGCCGTCGCCGACTGGTGAACGTAAATAAATTTCCACTGATCGGACTTGGCGCGGACGGTGGTTTTAAAAATATCGTCGAGGAATTGGCCGTGATCGGCGGCGGACAGGCTGTTGAGTCCATCGGAGACCAAAGGCGGCGGCGCCAAGGCCAAAAGCAAGGCGCTGGCGGAGGTCAAAAGGGCCATCAAGCTGGTCAAAACGACGATTTTTCGCTTGGATTGCATGGCGTATGCCGGTCCATTGAGGGGCCATATCGGATCATGAGGTCCGATAATAGATTGACTATCTCTTCTGCAAGGTTCATCGGCACATGTACGGAAATCCGTTGCACAATTTTTCAGATTTCGGATAGTCTCGAAAGTCGGACCATGAACAACATCAGCATTTGGCGAACGACTGTTGCTCCCGGAGACGTGACCTACATCTGGGCGCGGAGCGGACGATTGGCCGAGCAACCTGGGGAACGGTCCAATTTACGGGGCGATGCCTATACGCTTGACGATTCGATTCCCCTGAAGCCGTTCCTTTGGGGGGACACTTATTCGCCGAATGACTATATGTATGCGACGGGGCTGGCTATTCCGCCCGAAGCGCCGGCGGGGACGTACCATTTGCACCTGCACGGCGAGGATACGGGGCTGGCCGTCACGGTTGCGGCTCGTGCACCAGAAAAGCCAAGCGTGGTAGTGAAGCCGACGGGCGGCCCGGACAGCGCCAATATCCAGTCGGCGCTGGATGCGGGAAAGAGCATTACGCTCTCGCCCGGTGTTTTCTTGATCGATAGGGGGATCAGGATTTCCGACGGCGTCGCGGTGCGCGGCTCGCACCGCGATGCGACGATCCTCAAGCGGTTGCCCGATCCGCGAGATTATCAAAACTTCATTTTCACCTCCACGACGGGGTCTTTCACATTAAGCGATTTCACCGTCGAAGGGGCACTTGCGCCCGGCGCGACGGTTTACCACGGCGACGAAGCGCCCCATTCCAACGTGGTGGTGCAGAGGCTACGGCTGCTGGAAGCCTCATCCATGATGATGACCGCGCCGGGCGCGTTCGTTCAGGATCTGGAGTTCAAACGATCGGGGGGATGGATCGGCAGAGACCATCAGCTCTGGAAGGACATTTCCTGGGAAGGCAGATGCCTGTTCGCCCACGAATGCATGGCGGTCGGCGATCAATTCGCGTTGATCAACGGCTCGTGGCGCGACACGAGCCGGGGAATGGTGCTGCGCCACGGGCCGACCAATTCATTTTTCAGCAGGCTGGTTTTCGACGGGATTCAGTATTCCAACAACGGCGATGAAGTGATCCTGGTGGAAGACGTCAGTGGGGGGCTCAGGGACAGCATATTTTTTTATGTGCGCGTGCGTAATTGCGATGGGGCGGCAATTCAGTTTGGCGCGACCCCCGCGATGAATAACTATTTCCGCAGCGTCCAGGTGAACGGCGGACAGGGAATCGTAATGTTGCCTCCCTCAACCGACCAGACGGACAACCTTTTCGAAGATGTGGAACTTCGCGGCTGCCAGGGGATCGCACTGAATGGAGCGACCGGCAACACATTCAAGGGGTTAGCGATTATTAGTCCGCGGCCGACCTGGGCCAACCAGGGCTATTTCGCCCAGCAGTTCTATCCGCGAATCAGTTCCGCCATCCGAGGGGCGAGCGGGAATTTTTTCAACCCGGTGATCATCCGCGATCTTCCCGAGGGGTGGACCGCGATGGATTGATTGGGATTTTTGCCGGAGCGCCGATGGTTTTTCTTGCCAGCCGACTGCTCGCGACGGATAGTTCCACATCGACATGGCCGAACTCAGCGATCATCAAGCCTTCCAACTGGCGCTTCAGCAACACCGGGCGGGGCGGGTGGCGGAGGCGATTGCCTCCTACCGTCGGGCCATCGAATTAAAGCCGAGTTTTCCCCAAGCCTATTACAATCTCGCCATCGCTTTGACGGAAGATGGAAAAGCGGACGATGCGATTGCCGCCTATCTTCAGGCAATCGCTCTTAACCCAAAATTTCCCCAAGCGCTGGGTAATCTCGGGGCGCTTTTTATTGACAAAGGTCGGTTTGATGAGGCCATCGCCGTCTGCCGGCAGGCGATTGCGCTCGATCCAAATTTTGCCGAGGCTCACGGCAATCTGGGGACTGCGCTGAAAGGTAAAGGCCAATTAGATGACGCAATCGCCGCCTTTCGCCGGACTATTGCCCTCAACCCCAAGTCATTTGAAGCGCATTACAATCTGGGGACCGCCTTGCAAGAAAAAGATAATTTGGATGAGGCGATCGTGGCCTACCGTCAGGCCATCGCGCTTAATCCCCGTTTTGTCAAAGCCCACACTAATCTCGGCAACGCGTTGAAAGCGACAGGCCAATTTGACGCGTCGATTTCCGCATATCAAAAGGCCATTGCACTGAATTCCGACTTGCCTGAGGCCCACACCAATCTCGCTCTGTCGCTGCTGACGCTGGGAGATTTTCAGCGGGGTTGGCGGGAGTTTGAGTGGCGGTGGAAACTGAAGGAGTTTGTGCCGATTGTACGAAATTTTGTGCAGCCGCTTTGGGACGGCAGTCCGCTGGAAGGCCGCACGGTTCTGCTCCATTGCGAACGGGGCTTTGGAGACACGCTTCAGTTCATCCGTTACTTGCCGTTAGTAGCCCAGCGGGGTGGGCGAATTGTGGTCGAATGTCCGGCCGAACTTCAAAGGCTTTTCAGGACGCTGGAGGAGGCGGTCGAAGTTATAGCGTGGGGGCAGCCGTTGCCGGCCTTTGACGTACATTGCCCTCTGCTCAGTCTGCCCCGCATCTTTGGAACGACGTTGACGGACATTCCCAGCCAAGTGCCCTATTTACATCCCGATCCTGCGCTGGTCCAAGCCTGGAGTCGGACGCTCGGTCCTTCCGACGGGCATTTGAGGGTCGGGCAGGCGTGGGCGGGAAGCCCAAAATTCCAGGGCGATCGAACGCGGTCGCTGAAACTGCTACAGTTGGCCCCGCTGGCCGCGGCTCGAGGCGTCAAGTTTTTTAGCCTGCAGAAGGGTCCCGCTGGCGAGCAGTCGAAAAACCCCCCGGCCGGATTGGAATTGGTTGATCTGGGCCCGCAACTGAACGACTTTGCCGATACCGCGGCGGTCATGACTTTGATGGACCTGATTATCACGACCGACACCTCCGTGCCGCACTTGGCGGGAGGGCTGGGCAGGCCGGTGTGGGTCATGCTTCAGTTTGTGCCGGATTTTCGCTGGCTGCTGGATCGAAAGGACAGCCCGTGGTATCCCTCGATGCGATTATTCCGCCAGCCGTCAAGGGGCGATTGGGACAGCGTCATCGCGGAAGTATTGAAGGCGCTGTCTCACGAGGAGCGCAGTCGCGCCTAATGTTTAAGGTGTTGCTTGCGGTCGGGCCGAACCGGATATTTTGGTTGAAGCATGCCGGAACTCACTATCCAACAAGCGTTCGCCCTGGCATTGCAGCACCATCAGGCCGGACGGCTGCGGGAGGCGGAGCAAATTTACCGACTGATTCTCGCTCAACAGCCGGACCATCCCCATGCGCTGCACTTTTTAGGGGTCATCGCCTATCAGACAAAGCAGAACGATGTGGCGATTGATTTGATTCAACGAGCCATCGCGCTCAGACCGAATTACCCCGAAGCCCATTGCAATCTGGCCAACGCGCTGAAGAGCAACGGGCAACTCGATCAAGCGATCGGCGCCTATCGTCGGGCGATAGCCCTCAGGCCTGAATATCTCGAAGCGCATATCAATCTCGCCGCGGCTTTGAAAGATCATGGACAACTCGATGAGGCCATTGACGCTTATCGAAAGGCGATCGCGCTCCATCCGGATTTGCCCGAGGTGCAAAATGAATTGGGCAATCTTCTCAGAAGCAAGGGGGAACTCGGCGAGGCTGTTGCGGCTTATCGGCAGGCGATCTCCCTGCGACTGGATTACGCCGATGCCTACAACAATCTGGGGGTGGCGCTGAGGGATCAGGGGCTTGTCGATGAGGCGATCGCGGCCTATCGCCGGGCGATCGCGCTCAACGCCGAGTGCGCGGAAGCTTTCAACAATCTTGGTTTTACTCTGAACGACAAAGGGCAACGCGAGGAGGCCATCGCCTCCATTCGCCGTGCCATCGCCCTCAAGCCTGAATATGTTGAAGCCCACCGTAATCTCGCAAACACGCTGAGAACCACGGGGCGGCTCGACGAGGCTGTCGCCGCCTATCATCTGGCGATCAATCTCAAGCCGGATGCTCCGGAAGTGCACAACAACCTTGGAGTTGCCCTGAGCGAACTCGGGCGGCTTGATGAAGCGATCGTCGCCTATCGCCAGGCCATCGCGCTGCGGCCGGATTGCGCCGAGGTCTTTAACAATCTTGGCATTGCGCTCAACGCCAAAGAGCAAGCCGACGAGGCGATCGCCGCTTATCGCCAGGCGATTGCGCTCCAGCCCAACTACGCCCAAGCGCACAGCAATCTGGGCAACACCTTGAAAAATGGCGGAAAAATCGACGAAGCAATTGCCGCCTTTCGGCAAGCAACGGTCCAGGACCCTCAAAATGCAGCGCTCGCCAGCAATCTCGTTTACGTGCTGCACCTGGATCCCAAAAGCACACCAGCGACTTTGGCCGAGGAACACCGCCGCTGGAACGAACGGCATGCGCGGCCGTTGCCAAAATTCAGTCATTGTCCGCCGACGGGAGCGGATGCAGGGCAGCGGCGACTGCGAGTTGGTTATGTCTCCCCGGATTTTCGCGAGCACTGCGCCTCATTTTTTCTCCTGCCGCTTTTATCCAGCCACGACCACAAGAATTTTGAGATCATGTGTTACAGCAACGCCGGACGCCCCGATGCCGTGACCCAGCAACTGCGAGGCTTCGCCGACGGGTGGCGCGATGTCTTTACCCTGTCGGACGAGGAACTGGCTCGAACCATCCACAACGATCACATCGACGTGCTGGTGGATCTGACTCTCCACATGATTAATGGCCGGCTGTTGACCTTTGCGCGCAAGCCCGCGCCGGTGCAGGTGGCCTGGCTGGGGTATCCCGGCACGACCGGGCTGGAGACGATGGATTACCGCCTTACTGATTCATTTCTTGATCCGCCGGAGTTGGACGATGCGTTTTACAGCGAGAAATCCATCCGTCTTCCGGCTTCATTCTGGTGTTACGACCCGCGCGTCGATGATCTGCCCGTCGGGAAACTGCCCGCGCTGAACGAGCGCCGCGTAACATTCGGCTGCCTGAACAATTTCTGCAAGGTGAACGCGGATGTGCTGAAGTTGTGGGCGGCGGTGCTGATGAAGACCTGCAATTCGCGAATCCTGATCCTGTCGCCGCAGGGCACCCATCGCCAATGGGCGGTCGATGAGATGGGCAGGCAGGGAGTCGCGCCGTCACGCATCGAATTTCTGGACCGCCGGCCTCGGCGGGATTATTTGGAACTTTATAACCGCATCGACGTGTGCCTGGATACTTTTCCCTACAACGGCCACACGACCCAACTCGACGCACTGTGGATGGGTGTCCCCACGGTGACGCTGGTTGGAAGAACGGCCGCGGGCAGGGGAGGCGCCAGCATCCTGTCGAATGTCGGACTGCGGGAACTGGTCGCGCAGACAGAGGAGGATTATGTGAGAATTGCCGCCGAACTGGCGGGTGATTTGCCTCGTTTGAGCGCGCTGCGATCGGGGCTTCGCCGGCGGATGGAGCAATCGCCGCTGATGGACGCGCCCGGATTTGCCCGGGATATTGAGGCTTCGTTTCGTCAAATGTGGAGAACGTGGTGCGAGAACCTTTCAGCGCAGAGCTAGAGCGAACGTTAATACGAAAACGATTTGAGTTCCGCTTCGCCGAGCGGGACGAATTTTCCGCCGGAGTTGGAGGCGATTTTGGCCAGCACTTTGTCATTGGGGACGCCGTTGATGGCGAAACAGTCGATCTGCGCCGTCGATGCCCCGCGAAGGCTCGCGACCTGATCGACCAGCGAATCGTCCAGATCGCCGGCCTTGGCGGTGACGAGAATGATCTGGCCGGGGTCGGCGGCAATGGCGGCCTGCAGCGCGGAAATCGGGTCGGTGCTCCCTGACGCGGTCACGTCCTGCAGTTTCTTTCTGGCGGTGTCGATGTTTTCCTTCACCGCGAACGCCGTCTGTTTGCCCGAGGGAAAGCTGTCGGTGTCAGGGTTCCAGAACAGAATCTGGAACCGCGCGTCGGGCCCGAGGGATTCAATGGATTTAAACAGCGCCGCCTTGACCGAATCCAGCACCTCGGCGGAACTGGAACCGTTGTCGATCACATAGATCACAATTTTCTTAGGATCGATCGGCACGCCGCAAAAATTTGGGGTCGCGGGGGCGGGACTGCTCGGCGAGAGCTGCTCGGTATTGTCCGGAGTGGTCGGCGCCGGATTGTTTTGCACGGTGCTCGACTTTAGCCCCGAGCCGCGCATTGCCATGAAGACCACAACCAACACCAGGATGACGATGAGCGCGATGGCGCCGCCGAGCAGTGGCATAAGACTTTTCGCGGGGGCGGGCGGGGGAGCGGTTTTTTTTCGCAGGCGGGCATCGGATAAGCCGCTGCTGCTCTGCACGATGTCGGCCAGGTCATCGAGCCCGCTGCCGCTTCCCATGCCGGGGCTGCGGGCTTTATTTTCAAAAAGAGTTTTCGATCCCTTGCCCGCGCCGGCGGTGGCTTTTTGTGCCGCGCCTTTGGCCGGGACGGTTTGAATGGTTCCACAGAATTGGCACCTGCAAACGCCCCCGGCGAAGGCATCGTCGATGCTCAACACTTTCTTGCAGCTTGTGCAGGTGATCTGAATCATGAATGCATTACGGCTGCCAGAGATAGTAAAAACCGCTGGGAATCCAATCACTCATCGGCAACTTCAAATTGAGATCGTTGCTTTGGGGCAGCGGCGCGGGCATCTCGGCGTAAATCGAACCCGTGTACTCATACGGGTGCTTGTACATGATCACCTGCGCGTTCGGGGCGTTGGCCATTTGCTTGGCCAAGTCGATGGCATCGTCCAGGCGGCCGGTCTGATCAGCCAGGCCCAGTTCGACCGCGCGGGTCCCGCTGAACACCTGCCCGTCGGAAACCAATTGCATCGTCGCCGGGTCTTTGATGCCGCGGCTGGTCGCGACCACGTTTTTGAACCGCGCGTAGTACTCATCAACCAAACCCTGCATCACCGCGCGGGCTTCGGGCGTCAAATGTTTGAAGGGCGAACC
>Ga0364901_10436_pt1 | contig 9850 bp, 10 predicted proteins | sample ExccelJu500002D4_FD_206968 | JGI IMG/M metagenome (GOLD analysis project Ga0364901, IMG submission 206968) | Enriched cells from Trout Bog Lake Hypolimnion, Wisconsin, USA - BchlTB.July09.5000.02.D4 | ecosystem: Environmental > Aquatic > Freshwater > Lake > Hypolimnion/Profundal zone | place: USA...
TGGATTTTAGAAACCCACGCGCATGCTGATCACGTCACCGCCGCTCCTTATTTGAAATCTCACCTCGGCGGAAAGATCGCCATTGGCGACCATATTTCTGTAGTGCAGGGTGTTTTTAAGGGCATATTCAACCTAGAGCCAGGTTTTCCAGTGAACGGCTCCCAGTTTGATCAGCTTCTTAAGGACAATCAAGAAATTCGTTTTGGCAATCTCAGCATGAAGGTGCTGTTTGTTCCAGGACATACGCCTGCATGCATGGCATATCAGGTAGGTGATGCCATCTTCGTAGGCGACACCATGTTTATGCCAGATGTTGGTACAGCACGTTGCGACTTTCCAGGTGGTGATGCGCACACCTTGTATCAATCAATGAAAAAGATTTTGAGCTTTCCGCTGCAGACGCGTTTGTTTATGTGCCATGACTATCCACCCAATGGTCGGCCAGTTAATTTTGAAACGACTGTTGCAGAAGAAAGAAAATCCAATATTCATATGCATGACGGCATTTCTGAGGAGCAGTTTATCGAGATGCGTACTACCAGAGATGCTACGCTAGAGATGCCAGTACTCATTTTGCCGGCGATCCAAATCAATATCAGGGCTGGTGAACTCCCGCCCAAGGAAGCCAATGGGATTTCTTATCTGAAAATTCCTGTTAATGCGCTGTAACAAATTACAAAAATTATATTTAGAACATACATTCAGAGGAAATTTTATTCAATGACGCGAATAGATACAAAGCGAAGAGGCCAGATTCAGCAAGCCCCTGAGAATTTTTTAACCCAAGATGCCATTGCAGACTTAAACAAAAATGGTATGGATGACACCCGTCGCGGCTTTATGCGTAATGGATTTATGGCTGCCCTTGGTGGTGCCGTTGGTCTGGGCGCTTCTATGAATGCACTGGCATCCTCAGAAGGGGATCCTGCAATTCTTGAAAAACAAGTATGGCAAACGACCTTAGGCAAAAATGTAGCGACGATGCCATATGGCACTCCATCTATTTATGAAGCCAACCTCATTCGCCGTGAATCACCAGGCTTGACACGTGTTTCAGCAGCTTCCGTTGCATTCACACCATTGCAAGGGCTCTTTGGCATCATTACTCCAAACGGCTTGCATTTTGAAAGACAGCATCAAGGTTGGTACAACATTGATCCTGAGATGCATCGCTTGATGGTAAATGGCTTAGTTAAACATAATCGTGTTTTCACAATGAACGATTTAATGCGCCTACCGTCTGTATCTCGTATCCACTTCATTGAGTGTGGTGCAAATACTGGCTTGGAGTGGGGTAACGTCGCAGTTCCAACTGTGCAGTACACCCATGGCATGCTTTCTTGCTGTGAATTTACTGGTGTACCTTTATCTGTGCTTTTAGATGAGTGCGGCGCAGATCTTAAAAAAGGCAAGTATCTCTTGGCTGAGGGCGGTGATGGTTCGGGCATGACTCGTACCGTCAATTTAGACGACGTACTAAATGATGCCATCGTTGCTTGGGGCATGAATGGTGAAATGTTGCGCCCAGAAAATGGTTTTCCGCTTCGCCTAGTCGTTCCTGGTGTTCAGGGTGTTAGTTGGGTTAAATGGTTGCGCCGTTTAGAGGTTGGCGATATGCCATATGCCACTAAAGATGAGGCAGTTCATTACAACGATCTAATGCCGGATGGTCTGGCTCGTCAATACACCTCCATTCAAGAATGCAAATCAGTGATTACAACGCCATCAGGCGGTCAACAGTTGTTGGATAAAGGCTTTTACAACGTGAGCGGTTTAGCTTGGTCTGGTCGAGGAAAGGTAAAGCGTGTCGACGTTTCGTTTGACGGCGGCAATAACTGGAAAACGGCTCGATTAGAGACCCCAGTTCTTACCAAAGCATTAACACGCTTCAATATTGATTGGGTATGGGATGGATCACCCGCAATACTTCAGTCCAGAGCCATTGATGAAACGGGTTATGTTCAACCACCTATTAAGTTGTTAAGAGATGCACGCGGCACAAGATCGATTTATCACAACAATGCAATTCAATCTTGGAAAGTAGATTCAAACGGGGAGGTTAGCAATGTTCAGGTTGGTTAAGTTTGCTACTTCCGCAATTCTTCTCTGCGTAACGCTAGCAGTCGCTACTTCCGCTATTGCACAAAAATCGAATACTAAATTTCCGGGAATTGGTAGGGATGCCACTCCTGCAGAAGTCGCAGCCTGGGATATTGATGTGCGACCTGACTTCAAAGGATTACCAAAGGGATCTGGCTCAGTAGAAAAAGGGCAGCAGCTTTGGGAATCCAAATGCGCTGTCTGTCATGGAACCTTCGGCGAATCCAATGAAATCTTCACTCCAATCATTGGCGGCACAACTCAAGACGACATTAAAACAGGTAGGGTAGCTTCGCTTTCCGATAGAAAGCAGCCACAAAGATCTACCATCATGAAGGTTGCCACCGTTTCTTCGCTGTGGGACTATATATACCGCGCAATGCCTTGGAATTCACCAAGATCATTATCGGCTGACGATACTTTTGCGGTAGTAGCCTACCTCTTAAGTATGGCTGAAGTTGTGCCGGATGACTTTGTGCTCTCGGATGCCAATATCGCTGAAGTACAAAAAAGAATGCCTAACCGAAATGGCATGACGCTAAAGCATGGTTTATGGAATGCAAAAGGCAAGCCCGATGTTCAAGCCAGCGCTTGTATGCATAACTGTGTAGCGTTTGTGCAAATTGGCTCTGTTTTGCCTGACTATGCGAGAAGCGCACACGGCAATATTGCAGAGCAAAATCGTGAATATGGCCCTTTTAGGGGTTCTGACTCCACCAAGCCACCGCTAGAGAAGTTGCCTGGCTCGGGTTCCACGCAAACAGTAGCGCATTCGGCTATTGCTAAGCCAAAGACGCCAGAAGACTTATTTAAGGAAAATAACTGCTCGGCATGTCATGCCAAGGCCACAAAGCTGGTGGGACCGTCTACCTCGGAAATAGCAAAAAAATACCAAGACCAATCTGGAGCAGAGAATAAGCTGGTTGCCAAGGTAAAAGCGGGCGGTTCTGGGGTATGGGGACCTATTCCTATGCCATCGCACCCTGACGTTTCTAATGAGACACTTCATACACTGGTTCACTGGGTGCTAACAGGTCAGTAATACAGACTAGACTCAAGTAAGATAATTTAAATTTAATTTATTAATAAGTTTCAAAAAAGGAGTTTTTATGAATCAGCAACGTAGAGCGTTAATAAAGTATTCAGCAGTATTTGGATTAATGGCTTCGGCTGGTTTGATCAGCGTCGCTCAGGCAGAGGAATGGAATAAAGCAGCATTTGAAGGCAAAAGCCTCGATGATGTTTTTAAATCCTTAGGAGCTTCTAGTCCCGATAAGTCATCCGCAGTGACATTGAATGCACCAGATATTGCAGAAAATGGTGCTGTCGTTCCCGTGGGAATTTCAACAACACTCAAGGCCGAGCAAATGGCCATTTTGGTTGAGAAAAATCCAAGCACTCTTGCCGCTCAGTTTTTCCTCCCAGCAGGTACCGAACCTTTTGTGACCACCCGCATCAAGATGGGTCAAACATCGAATGTTTATGCTTTAGTCAAAGCTGATGGTAAATGGTCAATGGCCGTTAAAGAGATCAAAGTGACTCTTGGTGGTTGTGGCGGTTAATTAAGCCAAATCAGAATATCTATTTATAAAATATTAAGGAGTAAAAAATGTCAGATCCAATGCGCGTTAGAGCAACTGAAAAAGACGGTATCGTCGATGTAAAAATTTTGATGAAGCATGATATGGAATCAGGGCAACGTAAAGACGCTTCTGGAAAAGTCATTCCAGCGTGGTTTATCAGTGCACTCAATGTAAAAGCCCAAGGCAAAGATGTATTCAATGCTCAGTTTGGCCCAGCAGTCTCAAAGGACCCATTTTTGAATTTCAAGTACAAGGGTGCCAAAGGGGATAAGTTGGTTGTCAATTGGGTTGACACTAAAGGCGATAAGCGCACCGACGAAGCAACCGTTTCTTAATGATTAAAGAATAATAGGTATATCCATGGCTCCTGTATCCGCTTTATTAAAGAGATGTCTTATGTCATCGCTGTTGATTGCGTTTGGTCAAGGCGCATTTGCGCAAACTGCCGCTGATGACATCGCCAAATACCGAGAAATGATTGCGGACGGCAATCCATCTGAGTTATATGAGATGTCTGGCGAGGAGTTGTGGAAAAAACCTGCTGGCCCGAAAAATGCCACATTAGAAAAATGTGACTTAGGTCTTGGCCCTGGAGTGGTCGATGGCGCAGCAGCAGTACTACCAAAGTACTTCAAGGACACCAACCGTGTGCAGGATCTTGAATCTCGCTTGATGACTTGCATGGATAAGCTGCAAGGCATACCTTCACAGGGCATTATTGATGCTAAGTTTGGGGCTGGCCCTAAAAAGGATATGGATGCGATTGTTGCTTACATCGTTACCCATTCAAAAGGCAAAAAAATTAACGTTAGTACTGCCCATCCAAAAGAAAAAGAAATGTATGCCATGGGTAAACGTGCATTCTTCTTTCAGGGCGGTCCTTTTGACTTTTCTTGCGCCTCCTGCCATGGAGCAAGTGGTAAGCGGATTCGTTTGCAAGATCTGCCAAACATAACGACTCAAGAAGGAGCCGCACTTGGCTGGGGATACTGGCCTGCTTATCGTGTTTCAAGCGGTCAATTTTGGACTATGCAGCAAAGGTTAAATGACTGCTTTAGACAACAACGCTTCCCATTCCCAATTTATGGCTCTGACGTAACCATTGCTCTATCAATGTATATGGCAAAGAACGCCAATGGTGGAATGATTCAAACCCCTGGATTGAAGCGCTAAGAATATGAAGACACTCATGATGACATCGACAAAACACCTTTTCTTGGTATTTCTTGGTTGTGGTGCATTGGCTATTTCCGCTAATGTTTCCGCGCAACAGAAAGCTGATCCCCAGTTTGAAAAGATGATGAAGAATAGTTTCCGAGCTGAAGGCATCGCCGGTCTTGATCGCATTGATCAAGATGCAACGCAAAAGTTTTGTTCGGATCCAATTTTTGCATCCAGTAAGGCTGGCGCTGCTAAAGCTATTGAGATCCAGAAAATCAATATGGCAACGATTAAACAACCGACGGATGGCAAATACGTAGGCGATTGGAAAAGCGGTGAGGCTATTGCCCAAAGCGGACGGGGGGCAACGTGGACAGATACGGCTACAACCCCTATCGGTGGTGGCTGCTATAACTGCCATGAGATCGATAAAAAAGAGATTTCATACGGCAATATTGGACCAAGCTTATGGAATTACGGCAAGAACAGGGGCTACTCTCAGGAAGTGATGACCTATACGTGGAATCGCATTAATAATTCCAAGGCATACAACGCCTGTAGCAATATGCCCAGGTTTGCACATTTCAAACTTTTGAACCAAAAACAAATACAAGATCTTATGGCGCTGCTATTGGATCCACAATCACCAGTTAATCAATAGGCTTTACATCATGTCAATTAATCGTAGGGAGTTTTTACAAACTCTCGCTATCGCTTCGGCTGGTGGTTTGAGTCTCAACTCTGATTTTGCTTTTGCCCAGGAATCGGCTAAGAAGTTTTATGAGCTGCCTAAATTTGGCAATGTTCATTTACTGCACTTTACTGATTGTCATGCGCAGCTATTGCCGATTTACTTTCGCGAACCGAATGTTAATTTAGGAATTGGGATTCAACAAGGTCGTACACCCCATTTAGTTGGCGAATATTTCCTAAAAGCAAATGGCATCCCTGCGGGAACAAGAGATGCGCACGCATTTACGTACCTAAACTTCACAGAAGCAGCAAAGACTTATGGAAAAGTAGGTGGGTTTGCACATCTATCGACACTCGTTAAGCAGATGAAGGCTTCCCGACCAGGTTCATTGCTATTGGATGGTGGTGATACATGGCAGGGCTCAGGAACTGCCTTGTGGACCAATGGCCAGGATATGGCCGATGCTGCTTTAGCTCTTGGCGTCGATATCATGACGGCTCACTGGGAAATGACCCTCGGTGAAGAGCGCGTCATGGAGATTGTTAACAAAGACTTCAAGGGCAAGATTGAATTCTTAGCTCAGAATATTAAGACATCTGATTTTGGTGATCCCGTTTTTCCGGCTTATACGATTCGGAAAATGAATGGTATTCCTGTGGCGATTATTGGACAGGCCTTCCCATACACCCCAATTGCAAACCCTGGTTATATGGTTCCGAACTGGACTTTTGGCATTCAGGAAGAGAACCTGCAGAAGACGATTGATGAGGCTAAAGGGAAAGGTGCAAAAGTAGTCGTCCTCTTGTCCCACAACGGCATGGACGTGGATTTGAAGCTAGCCTCACGAGTAAGTGGGTTGCACGCCATTTTGGGTGGCCATACCCATGATGGTGTTCCTATCCCAGTCCAGGTTAAGAATCCTGGCGGCATGACCTTAGTGACCAATGCTGGCTCAAACGGCAAATACCTCGGTGTATTAGATTTTGATGTCAAAGGTGGTAAGCCCGCCGACTTTAGATACAAACTCATGCCAATCTTCTCGAACCTGATTCCAGAAGATAAATCCATGTCGACGTTGATTCAAAAAATTAGAAAGCCTTATGAATCGAAGTTGCAGGAGAAGTTGGCGGTTACAGATAGCCTCCTTTATCGTCGTGGCAACTTCAATGGCAGCTTTGACCAGGTAATATTAGATGGCTTGATGGCTCAGAAGAATGCAGAAATTGCTTTTTCACCTGGATTTAGATGGGGAACTACCTTATTACCAGGCCAAACTATCACGATGGAAAATTTGTTGGATCAAACAGCAATTACATATCCGTACACTACCGTCAACATGATGACGGGGGAAACGATTAAGACCATCTTAGAAGACGTTGCAGATAATCTCTTCAATCCAGATCCGTATTACCAGCAAGGTGGCGATATGGTACGGGTTGGCGGCCTGCATTACACCATCGATCCAGCAGCTTCAATGGGTAATCGCATTTCTGAAATGCGTCTCAATGGAAATCTCATTGACGCCAATAAATCTTACAAAGTAGCAGGCTGGGCTCCTGTAAGTGAGGCAGCTAAAAATCTTGGTGGTGAGCCAATCTGGGATGTGATTGCCCGGCATTTGCGTGACATTAAAACTGTCAAGGCCGTCAAACTCAATGAACCAGTAATCAAAGGTGTTTCAGGAAATCCTGGCATCGCTCCCATCTAGACCTCAATCAATATGAAAGTCCACATGTCTAAGTTAGCCAAATTATTCCTCAATACTATGTTGGTGGGCTGCACTTTTTTGGGATTTGCTCTCAATGCCCATGCACAACAAGCGGCAAGCCCAACAAAAGTGGTTTATCACATTGATGATGCAGAATCACAGGGTTTAAAGGGCTTACGAAATATCCGAAACCATTTAGATATATCACCAACAACCCAGATTATTGTCGTCACACACGCCAATGGCATTGATATGCTGATGGAAGGCGCGAAAGACAAGAAAAATAATGTGGAATATGCGCCATTGATTGGCGCCCTGAAATCACGTGGCGTTCGCTTTGAGGTCTGTGAAATCACCCTTAAAAATAGAGGCATTAAGAAGGATGTCTTCATTCTTGACGCCGACTTTACACCCTCTGGTGTCGTGCGAATTGCTGATCTCCAAGCAAAAGATCACTACGCCTATATCAAGCCTTAGGTCGATTTAAGTCATCCATTATCTAGCCTTGGATCAATGAAGTATTTTATTGCTTCGATATTGAGCCTCATTCTGTCGAGCCTTTGCTTTGCCGAACCCGTTGACCTTGTTAATCTAAAGCCAATTCAGGTTGCGCAAAATACTTATTTTGTTCAAGGCTTCCCAGAAATGGGCTCGAGTACAAACCAGAACTTTATTTCTAATGCAGGGTTTGTAGTGACGCCTAAAGGTGTCGTGGTAGTTGACGCTTTGGGATCGCCAGCTCTTGCGCAAAAGTTACTCAATGAGATTGCAAAAATCACAAAACAAAAAGTGGTAGCAGTCATTGTTACCCATTACCATGCAGACCACATATATGGCCTTCAAGTCTTCAAAAAAGCAGGTGCAAAAATATACGCACAAGAGCTCAGCAAGGACTACTTAAATTCTGATGCAGCTCGCCAAAGACTGGAATCCTCTAGAGTAGATTTTGCTCCATGGGTCAATTCAAGTACTCACTTAGTGGCTCCTGATCAGTGGATCAAGTCTGAAAAAACATTAACGGTTGGCGGAGTAGATTTTTTGATTTCAAAAGTAGGTCCTGCGCATACGTCTGAAGATTTAATGGTCTATGTGCCTAGTGAGAGGGTCCTGTTTGTCGGGGATCTTGTTTTTAGAGGTCGTATTCCGTTTGTTGGCAACGCTGATAGCAAAGGGTGGTTGGCGTCGCTCGACCGTATTGAGGGCTTAAAACCCAAGATCGTGATTCCTGGGCATGGTGCTTATTCACCGAGTCCAACTCAAGACATCGCCTTTACCCGTGAATACTTACGATATCTGCGTGAGTCTATGGGTGAAGCCGCAAGAAATATGGATTCATTTGATGAGGTCTACACCAAGACAGACTGGTCCGAGTATGAGGGAATGCCTTTATTTAGGTCTGCCAATAGGATGAATGCCTATAACATCTACCTTTCCATTCAGGGCGAATAGCAGTTTTGTCATATAGGCTCTAAAATAGCGCTTTAAACGCTAAATCCCTGATTTGCATGAAGTTTCTAATAAAATCCTTGGCACTTGCAGTGATGGCAACATTTTTGCTGAGCTCATCTGTATTTGCGAATGAGCCACTTGCCAATGGCAAGGTAATAGATCAAGAGAAATGCTATGCCTGCCATGCAAAGAAGACGGGGTTTGGAAACGGTGACATGATCTACACCAGGTCTGACAGTAAAGTCACAACGCTCGCAAAATTAAACTCGATGATTTCAGTTTGTAATACTGAATTGCGTTTAGATCTTTTTCCAGAGGATGAGAGTGATGTCTCAAAATACCTCAATCAACAATTTTATAAATTTAAACCTTAAGCAGAATTTTTAGATCATGGATGTTGTAGATATTGCCTCAATAACTAAATCAGCTTTGCTTGCAAGCTTCATTGCGACGTTTATTCTTGGTGCGACCATGCAAAAAACGGGCTTTTGCAGCATGGGTGCCGTCTCAGATATTTTCATCATGAATAGTTGGGATCGTCTTAAGCAGTGGTTCCTTGCTATTGGGGTAGCCATCATTGGTTTTGCTGTGATGTCCTATATTGGCCTCATTGATCCGCTTACGAGTTTTTATACCGGCAATAAGTTTCTTTGGCTCTCAACCATTATTGGTAGCATCTTATTTGGCTTTGGCATGGTTTTAGCCTCTGGTTGCGGAAGTAAAACACTGATTCGCATTGGCGGCGGCAATCTTAAGTCAGTCATTGTTTTTCTGGCGCTTGGTCTAAGCGCTTATATGACGATCCGTGGCTTCCTGGGCGTTATACGCATCAATACACTAGATTCTGTTTTTATCAATCTTAATACCCCTCAGGACCTACCAAGCTTGCTGAGCGCTTCAACTGGCATGATGCGATCTTCTTTGCATCTTGTTCTCGGCCTAGTGATTGGTTCTGCATTTATTATTTTTGCACTGGCGAAGAAGGCGTTTTGGACTGCTGAAAATCTTTTTGCGGGCATTACCGTCGGCCTCATCATCTGCTCTATTTGGGCTATCTCAGGACACTTTGCCTTTGTTGCGGAAGATCCGAATACCCTAGAAGAGGTTTTCTTAGCTACGAATTCAGGAAAAATGGAAAGCCTTTCATTCGTAGCT
>Ga0364901_10452_pt1 | contig 9827 bp, 7 predicted proteins | sample ExccelJu500002D4_FD_206968 | JGI IMG/M metagenome (GOLD analysis project Ga0364901, IMG submission 206968) | Enriched cells from Trout Bog Lake Hypolimnion, Wisconsin, USA - BchlTB.July09.5000.02.D4 | ecosystem: Environmental > Aquatic > Freshwater > Lake > Hypolimnion/Profundal zone | place: USA...
CCGATGGTCCCGTGAGCAACAGGCAGTTGATGGATCTCTTTTCACTCTCAAGTGATATTTTCACACGGGGAACAAGAGATTCGTGAAGGTAAGGGAATCTCCCAGGTCGAAGCAAAGAAGAAATTGGAAAAATGGCTGAAATGAATGTGATGTGGTCTCCATCTGCATTGGATGATGTTGAGTCGATAGCGGAGTACATTGCAAGAGATTCAGTTGAGATTGCCTCTATTTTTGTTGGAAAAATATTTGACGTAACAGATCGGTTACAGAAATTTCCTTTATCGGGTAGGGTAATTCCTGAAATCAGGGAGTCTGTTTGTCGTGAAATTATATTTGGTGCTTATCGCATTATGAATCGTATTGTTCAAGAGGAGGTCTGGATTACAGGAGTCATGCACGGTGCTCGTGATTGGAAGATAGAGTAACTCAAAAGTATTCATCCATAATGAGAATCGGTGGTATATAATTGTAGTGGGTAAGGTCAACTATTGTCACCGCACTCCCTTTCTTCTCCCTGAATTGCTGAAAAAATAGTAGCTTGCTTCAACATCCTAAAAAGGGTTGTACGTTATTATTCAGCCGATTCATCAATTTATGGAAAACTCTCCAGCACGCTCTCACTCGCTCACCCGTAAAAAGTACCGCAAAAGTTGAGAGGCAGATAAACCCAAAGAATCGAAATGAACGAAGTCACTCATAACAAAATTGTATCATTTCTCTGGGGTATTGCCGACGATGTCCTCCGCGACCTCTTCAAGCGGGGCAAATACCCTGACGTCATTCTCCCCATGTGTGTCATCCGCCGCATGGACGCTGTGCTTGAGCCGACTAAAAAAGCCGTGCTCGACACCAAAAAGCTGCTCGACGATGCACGAATCACCGAACAGCGCGCCGCACTCTGTGAAGCGTCAGGGCATGCATTCTACAACACCTCACCGTTTACCTTGCGCGACCTCAAATCGCGCGGCAGTCAGCAGCATCTGCTTGCCGATTTCGAAGACTACCTCAATGGCTACTCATCAAACGTCCAGGACATTCTCGAAAACTTCAAGTTTCGCAACCAGCTCACCACACTCTCCAAAGCTGATGCCCTCGGCACCCTGATCAACAAGTTTCTCGATCCTGAAATCGACCTCACTCCCGCAGGTATCGACAACCATGCCATGGGGACGGTTTTTGAAGAGCTTGTCCGCAAATTCAATGAGGATAACAACGAAGAGGCTGGTGAACACTGGACACCCCGCGACGCCGTGCGCCTGATGGCCAACCTTGTCTTTTTGCCGATAGAGGACAAAATCAAGTCGGGCACCTATCTGCTCTGCGACTGCACCTGCGGAACCGGCGGCATGCTCACCGTTGCCGAAGAGACCGTTTTATCCATAGCCGCAAAGCATCAGCAGGATATACAATGTCTTCTCTACGGGCAGGAAATCAATCCCGAGACCTACGCCATTTGTAAAGCCGACATGCTGCTCAAAGGGGAGGGTGAAAACGCCGATCACATCGTCGGCGGCGCTGAATGGTCCACCCTCTCGCACGATGCCTTTCCCTCTCATCTCTTCGACTTCATGCTCTCCAATCCCCCCTACGGCAAGAGCTGGAAAAAAGATCTCGAAGCAATGGGCGGCAAAGAGGGGATGCGCGACCCCCGTTTCAGGGTGATGCACCAGGGCGAAGAGCTCTCACTCGTCACCCGCTCCAGCGACGGGCAGTTGCTCTTTCTGGCCAATCTGGCCTCCAAAATGAACCAGAGCTCCGCGCTCGGCAGCCGCATCGCAGAAGTTCATAACGGCAGTTCGCTCTTTACTGGTGACGCCGGGCAGGGCGAAAGCAACATCCGCCGCTGGCTCATAGAAAACGACTGGGTCGAAGCCATTGTTGCCCTCCCGCTCAACCTCTTTTACAACACCGGCATTGCAACCTATATCTGGGTGCTAACCAATCGCAAACCTGCACACCGTGAGGGTTTACTCCAGCTCATCGACGCCACCCAATGGTTCAAACCGCTCCGCAAAAATCTTGGCAAAAAGAACTGCGAACTCTCCCAGGAAGACATTGACCGCATCCTCAAAACCTTTCTTGATTTCGAAGAGACACCTGAATCCCGAATCTTTCTCAACGAAGAGTTCGGCTATTGGAAAGTAACCGTTGAACGCCCGCTTCGGCTCCACAGTCAGCTCACCATCAAAGCCATAGAGAGCCTGCGCTTTGCCTCCGGTGATGAAGAGATTCGTTCCACCCTCTACGAAGAGTGTGGCGACGACCTCTTCAACAGTTTCAGCATCATTGCTCCAGCGCTCGAAAAGCGCCTTGCCGAGTGGGGAAGCGACGACGAGGAGAGTGATGATAAAGAGGGTGGCAGCAAAAAAGGGCTCTCCGAAAAAAAGAAAAAGAAGCTGCTCGACCCGAAGACATGGGAACGCGACGGCAGGCTGGTTGAAACTGCTTATGCCTTGCGTACCATCCTTGGCGAACAGCTTTTTGAAGACCACAACCTCTTCCGCCAGAATGTCACCGCAGCACTCATGCAGGGAAGTATCAAGCTGTCCGCAGCCGACCTGAATAAAATACTGAAAGCAGTAAGCTGGAGGGTAGAAACCGCTTCCCCCGTCATTGCCAAAATGCACAAGCCCGGCAAGAACGAAGCTGAACCGCTCTACGGTCTTTACGATACGGTGACTCCCACAGGAAAGCATGTGATTGTCGAATACGAGCCCGACCCCGACCTGCGCGACACCGAACAGGTGCCCCTTCTCGAAGAGGGAGGCATTGACGCCTTCATCCGTCGCGAAGTGCTGCCCTACACCCCGGATGCATGGATCAAAGAGAGCGCCACCAAAATCGGGTACGAAGTCAGCTTTACCCGCCACTTTTACAAACCACAGCCGCTCCGCACGCTCGAAGAGATTACGGCTGACATTTTCGCCATTGAGCAGGAGGCCGAAGGGCTGCTCGACGGTCTGCTGAAGGGAGGTGCGCGATGAACAAGAAGATCGGAAGCGCCAGACAGGAGCCGCAACTTCCCGCAACCGTAGCGGACAACGAGACACTCCTTCTTACGGATCTGCGGATCCTTATCCAATCCGCCCGCCAACGGATCGCTACAGCGGCCTATTCTACCCAAACCCTGCTCTCCTGGCATCTGGGGCAGCGAATGCTCAAGGAAAATCTGCATGGTGCTCGTGCGGCCTATGGCAAGCAGATTCTCGTAACCGTGTCACGAGAATTGACTGCCGAATATGGGCGTGGCTTCAGTTATCCCGAACTCGCCCGCATGGTACAGTTCGTCCAGCTCTTTCCGGAGGAGTCAATTGTCGTGACACTGTCACAACAATTGAGCTGGTCTCACTTCCATGCCCTGCTACCCATCAAGGATTCCCTCGCCCGCGACTTCTATGCCGAAATGTGCCGAATCGAACGGTGGGATGTCCGCACCCTGCGCTGGAAGATTGGCGGCCTCCTGTACGAACGAACAGCCCTGTCGAAAAAGCCCGCAGCCGTCGTGGCCGCAGAAATTGGGAAGCTGCGCGAAGGTCAGTTGACGCCCGATCTTGTCTTTCGCGATCCCTACCTGCTCGACCTGCTCGGGCTGAATGGTGCCTACAGCGAGCGCGATCTCGAAAGTGCCATTCTGCGCGAGATTGAGGGTGTTTTACTCGAACTGGGCACCGGTTTTACCTTTGTAGCCCGGCAGAAGCGCATGAGCGTTGGCCGAGACGACTTTCATCTCGACCTGCTCTTCTATCATCGCCACCTGCACCGCCTCATCGCGGTTGAACTCAAGCTGGAGTCGTTCCAACCTGCCCATATTGGCCAGATGGAACTCTACCTCCGCTGGCTGGACAAGTATGAACGGCTTGCCGGCGAAGAGCCGCCCATCGGGCTCATCCTCTGTTCAGCAGCCGATGCCGAACAGGTAGAGCTGCTTGAGCTGGACGCCAAATCTATCCGCGTTGCCGAGTACCTGACCGAACTGCCGCCGCTACCCCTGCTTCGCGCCCGTCTTCAGCAGGCAATTGCGCACGCACGGGAGAGTGCCGTCCGCCAGATGCTCAACGAAGGAGGAAAGCCATGATTGCCCACCTCAAATCATATTCCGAATACAGGGAGTCGGGGCTACTTGATGGGCTGCTGAAAGGAGGGGCGCGATGAGTGATCTGCCGATGAAGGAAGCAACTGTTCAGGAATTCTTAACAGTTCACCACGAAAGGGCACCCGGAAGGGCAATCGGATGAGTGTGCGCGGGATAGACAGTTAATTAAACGGTGCCTTTCACAAGGCGATCTTTGAAGTCTATATTAAAGGCTGTGTTTAGTATGTAGCTTTTGTGAAACTATAATAAAGGAAGCTGTACAGATGAGGACTCCTGAAAATCTCTCTAAATGGACAGAGTTATGATTGCGGATCTGAAGCCTTATCCAGCATACAGGGATTCCGGTCTGCCGTGGCTCGGGAAAGTACCGGAGCATTGGATAATAAATCCAAATAGAGCGATTTTTCGTGAGATCAATGATTGCGGCCATGAAGAAGCAGAGATGCTTTCAGTTACGATCAAGAAGGGTATCATTCGCCAGAATACATTGCTGTCTGGCAGTTCGAAGAAGGATAGTTCAAGACAGGATAAATCAGCATACAAGCTGGTTCAGCCAGACGATATCGCATACAACAAGATGCGGGCTTGGCAAGGTGCAATCGGAGTCTCAGAGTATCGAGGCATAATTAGCCCAGCTTATATCGTTATGCGTTTACGATCCAGCTTGAATTATCCACGATACTTTCATCACCTTTACCGTACACCCCTATTTGCCAAAGAAGCAGAGCGTTTGTCTTATGGAATTACCTCCGACATGTGGAGCCTTCGGTCAGAGCACTTCAAGATGATCTATACACCATTGCCGCCACCCGACGAACAGGCCGCAATAGTGCGCTTTCTGAACTGGTCGAACGGGCAATTGGAAAAGGCCATCCGGGCAAAGCGCAAGGTCATTACGCTACTTAACGAGCAGAAACAGGCCATCATCCACCGTGCCGTCACCCGTGGTCTTGACCCCTCAGTGCCCCTCAAACCTTCAGGCATTCACTGGCTCGGCGATATTCCAGCGCATTGGGAGTTGAGGCGAATTTCAACTGCTTGTGATTTAGTCGTTGATGGGACACATTTTAGCCCACCGAATGAATCGGTAGGCGAGTTCCTTTACATTACAGCAAAGAACGTCAAAGAGTATGGAATAGAGACTTCTAACGCAACGTACATTAAAGCTATGGATCACCGCGACATATATCGTCGATGTCCTGTGCGAAAATATGATGTTATCTATATAAAGGATGGTGCAACAGCGGGGTTGGCTACAGTAAACAACTTAGATGAAGAGTTCTCAATGCTTTCAAGCATAGCTCTTCTTAGGCCAAAACCATCTGTGCTATTTCCCGACTTTCTTGCATTGTCCTTGAATGATCGTTTATTTAAGCAAAATGCACTGAGTAAAGTAGTTGGTGGTGCAATGACAAGGTTTACGATAGCTTTAATCAAAAGATTTCCACTTCTTATCCCACCATTAAGCGAACAATTGCTTATAGCATCAGCAGTAAACAATGAATTAAATCCGATTCTAAGCGTTCAGTCAAATATTGAACGTGAAATTGAACTGCTTCGCGAGTACCGTACACGCCTTGTTGCCGATGTGGTAACCGGAAAGCTTGATGTGCGTGAAGCTGTAATGAATTTGCCCGATGAAGCCTTGATTGATCTACCAGATAATAATAGTGTCGAAGGTCTTGAGGATGAACCCTTTGAGGAGGAGGCTATTCTATGACCACCGATACCACTGAAAAAGGGCTTGAAACCCTCATCATGCGCCACCTGACCGGTGTGGACGGTCTTGTTTCAGCCACCGGTCAGGTTGAACAGTCACCAACATCCTACGGCGGAACCGGATATATCGCAGGCACTCCAAAAGAGTATGACCGTGCATACTCGCTTGATGTTTCGCAGCTCTTCTCCTTTCTTCATGCCACGCAGCCCGAACCATTCGCAAAGCTTGTCCTTGCAGAGTCGAATGAACCGGGTGATATCAACCGCCTCAAGTTTCTTGCCCGCCTCTCCACCGAAATCGGCAAGCGTGGTGTGATTGATGTGCTGCGCAAGGGCATTGAGCATGGGGCTCTTCACTTCGACCTTTTCTACGGCACACCCTCTGAGGGCAACATAAAGGCTTCCGGGCTGCACGGGCAGAACCGCTTCTCCATCACGCGCCAACTGGCCTATAGCACTGATGCAACCCGCCGCTCTCTCGACCTCTGCCTCTTCATCAACGGTCTGCCCATTGCCACCTTTGAGCTGAAGAACAGCCTCACCAAACAGACCGTGGCCGATGCGGTTGAGCAGTACCGGCGCGACCGCAGCCCGCGTGAGCAGCTCTTCGAGTTTGGCCGCTGTGTGGTGCACTTTGCCGTGGACGACAGCGAGGTGCAGATGTGTACGGAGTTGCAAGGCAAGGGCTCGTGGTTCCTTCCCTTCAACAAGGGTTATCACGATGGTGCAGGCAATCCTTCCAACCCGAATGGCATCAAGAGCGACTATCTCTGGAAAGAGCTGCTTACTCCGGCAGGGCTCACCAACATCCTTGAAAACTACGCGCAGATTGTTGAGGAAAAAGATGAGCGGAGAGGGAGAAAAAAACGTCGTCAGGTCTGGCCCCGTTACCATCAGCTTGGCGTGGTGCGTCAGGCTCTGGCTGATGTGCAGGAGTTTGGAGCAGGGAAGCGTTACCTCATCCAGCACTCCGCCGGGAGCGGCAAATCAAACTCCATTGCCTGGCTTGCGCACCAGCTTATTGGCCTGAAGCGGGAGGGTAGGGAGCTGTTCGACTCCGTGATTGTGGTTACCGACCGCCGAATTCTCGATGACCAGCTCCAGAAAACCATCCGCCAGTTCATGCAGGTTGGCGCTACGGTAGGCCATGCACGGCAATCCGGTGACCTCCGCCGCTTCATTCAGGAGGGAAAGAAGATCATTGTCTCCACGGTGCAGAAGTTTCCCTTCATCCTCGATGAAATCGCCATGGAGGCAGCTCGAACCTTTGCCATTATCATCGATGAAGCGCACTCAAGCCAGGGAGGAAAGACATCGGCAGCAATGAGCCAGGCACTTTCCGGCAAGAATAGCTTTGATGCTGAAGAGCCCGATCCTGAAGATACGGTCAACGAAGCGCTCGAAAAACGCATGGCTGCCCGCAAAATGCTGACCAACGCCAGCTACTTCGCCTTCACGGCAACACCCAAGCACAAAACCCTTGAGATGTTCGGCGAAGCGCTGCCGCCTGACGCCGAAGGCAAGGTGAAGCACCGCCCCTTCCACAGCTACACCATGAAGCAGGCGATTGATGAGGGGTTTATCCTTGATGTGCTCAAGAGCTACACCCCCGTCGAGAGCTACTACAAACTGATCAAGAAGATCGAGGATGACCCGGAATTCGACACCAAAAAAGCGAAAAAGAAATTGCACCGGTACGTCGAAAGCCACGACCACGCCATCCGGCTCAAGAGCGAGATTATGGTGGATCATTTTCACGAGCAGGTGTTGGCCGCTGGCAAAATAGGGGGTCAGGCGCGGGCCATGGTAATTACAAGCGGCATCGAACGGGCTATCCAGTACTTTCATGCCTTCCAGATCTATCTCACGGAACGCAAGAGCCCGTACAAGGCAATTGTGGCATTTTCAGGTGTGCACGATTATGACGGCGCCCAGGTCAGTGAAGCTTCGCTTAACGGCTTCCCGAGCGGAGAAATAGCCGACAAGATCAAGAACGACCCCTATCGATTCCTCATCTGTGCCGACAAGTTTCAGACCGGCTATGATGAGCCTTTGATGCATACCATGTATGTCGATAAACTGCTTTCAGGCATCAAGGCGGTGCAGGCCCTCTCACGCCTCAACCGCTCACATCCGCTGAAGTACGACTGCTTTGTCCTCGACTTCCAGAACAACGCTGACACCGTTGCCTACGCATTCCAGGACTACTATCGCACCACGCTGCTTGCCGAAGAGACCGATCCGAACAAACTGAACGACCTCAAGAGAGATCTCGACAACGCGCAACTCTATACACCCGAACAGGTGCAGCAGCTTGTTTCGCTTTTTCTTGGCGGTGCCGACCGTGACCAGCTCGACCCGATCCTCGACAACTGTGTTGCGCTTTATACCAGCTCGCTCGACGAAGAGGGGCAGGTGAAATTCAAGGGCAATGCCAAAGCTTTCTGCCGCTCATACAGCTTCCTCTCCTCTATTCTGCCCTACAGTAACGCCGCATGGGAAAAGCTCTCAATCTTTCTGAACCTCCTCACGCCCAAGCTCCCGGCTCCAGTGGAGGAGGATCTCTCGAAAGGTATCCTCGACGCTATCGACATGGACAGCTACCGGGTCGAGAAGAAAGCGATGCAGAACATTGTACTCCAGGACAGCGACGCCGAAATAGAGCCCATACCGATGGAAGGCGGCGGCCACAAAGCCGAACCGGAGCTCGACCGCCTGAGCAACATCCTCAAAAGCTTCAACGACCGATGGGGCGGGCAACTGCAAGACCCCGAACGCCAGACCAAACGCATCGTTGACGACATTGCGCCAAAAGTAGCCGAAAGCACAGCCTACCGGAACGCCAGGGAAAACACCCCCCACACCGCCCGCATGGTGCACGACGAAGCACTCGGCAAGGTGATGCAACTCATCCTGAAAGATGATACCCAGTTCTATAAACTCTTTGTCGAAAACGAATCCTTCCGCCGCGAACTCGGCGATGTAGTCTACGCCATGACCAACGGCTGACCACAGGTTTGGGGACGTTCTTCAGCAGCGATAAAACTACCGGTCAACAGTGACAAGTACTCCACGATAAGCCAGCATTTCAAAACTCAAGGTGAAACAGAAATAAAGCCATACCGAATAGCTGATGATCTCTGTTGGATACCGGTGGCCGCCGAAGGGGTTCGTTTTCTTATCGATAGTCGAACCTTAACGAATTTCATTTTGCTTCTTTGTGGTTGAAATGGCTTTTATGCTTGCGCGGACGAATTCCTGAGATATCCTGAATTTTTGGGCGATCATTGCGATTACGTTATGAGCAAGTTGCGGATTTTGTCTTTCAAATATGGCAAGTTCAGTAATTATCTCTGACCATAATTGCACAGACCTGTTTGGGTCATTGGGAGGGTCAGGCAGGGTTTTTAAGATATTGATATATTTCCAGTGCTCAAATTTACGGCTATGTAACAACCATGGCCCATATTCACAATTATTACGGTCACTATAATAAGGATAATCAAAGGCAAGTTTTTGCGTATCGAGGGTAAGAATACCAAATCCCGATGTGCTTCCATTATCCACATTCTGTTCACTCTGCCAGCCATGAGCGTGGAGGCTCCACTTGCGCCACACTGTTCGCTTTATTTTACCGGATACTATTGATTGACTTCCTTAATTACAATAACTTGGCAAAACAAGGACTTGGGTTATGATATCTTTTTATAAGAATCTGCGATTGTTGGATGTCTCAACAACAGGGAATAGATTTTTGATGGGTATATTGGTGTAATCCGCTTTCTGATCGACCACTATAAGGGAACAGTATAGGTATGAATGTCGACAATAATTACGACACCAGCTTCACGTTTGAAGAACGCTATCACATGCTTCAAGCTGTCTTTGATACCAGTGATATAGCTTTTGTTATGGATCGCAATGATATCATTCTTGAGGCCAACCAAGCTTTCGGCATCATTTTTGGCAAGCAGGTGCATGAGTGCATCGGTAATAATGCTTACGATGTAATCCC
>Ga0364901_10466_pt1 | contig 9763 bp, 9 predicted proteins | sample ExccelJu500002D4_FD_206968 | JGI IMG/M metagenome (GOLD analysis project Ga0364901, IMG submission 206968) | Enriched cells from Trout Bog Lake Hypolimnion, Wisconsin, USA - BchlTB.July09.5000.02.D4 | ecosystem: Environmental > Aquatic > Freshwater > Lake > Hypolimnion/Profundal zone | place: USA...
GCCGCCGCCACCAACGCCCCAGCCGAGGCGACCAACGCCCCAGCCGCCGCCCCGGCGGCCCCCGCGCCCACCAATGCGCCCTCAATCGAGCAACGCCTTGAGTCCGTCGAAGCGTATTTTCAAAATACCGACCCCACCCTGCCCTTCAAGGATACGAACGGCAATTGGGCGGTCAGTTTTGCGGCGGGTCCATCCATCATTAACACCAATTTGTCCAACAGCACGGCGGCGGGGACCAACGTGTCCTATCCCGGTGCCGGGCATAACGCCTGGTTGCTAACCAGTACCGCGCTGGTGTTGTTCATGACGCTCCCCGGTCTGGCGCTGTTCTACGGCGGCATGGTGCGCAAGAAAAACGTGCTATCCGTCATGGCGCAGTGCTTCCTGATCACGGGCTTGGTGACCATCCTCTGGGTGTTCATCGGCTACGGTATGATCTTCGGCGGCACCGGCAACGATGGCACGGATCCGGTCAAACGCGTGGCCGATATGCACGCGGAGGATTGGGTCGCTGGCTGGGTGGGCAATCCGGCTGTGTGCTGGATGCTGAAAAATGTCACCTCCGCGCCCAACGGCAACTATTCCTACTGGGCTTCGGAAAACGTGGTGGCCATGTTCCAATTGATGTTCGCCATTATCACCCCCGCGCTAATCATCGGCGCCATCGCCGAACGCATGAAGTTCAAGGCCATCTTCGTCTTCATGACGCTGTGGATGGTGGTGGTCTATTTCACCCAGGGCCATGCGGTCTGGGGCATTAACGGCGCGATGAATGGAGTGTGGAACGCCGGGGCCAAGATCCATGCAATGGACTTTGCCGGCGGCACGGTGGTCCATATGACCTCGGGTTACTCCGCGCTGGCTCTGTGCTTGATCCTGGGTAAGCGCAAAGGCTTCGGCAAGGAAAACTTCGCCCCGCACAGCTTGGTGCTCACCTTCATTGGCACGGGCATGCTGTGGGTGGGCTGGTATGGCTTTAACTCCGGCAGCGCGCTCGCCGGCGACGTCATTGCGGCCAATGCCTTCACCACCACCACCATCGCCACGGCCATTGCGTCCTTCGTCTGGCCGATGTGGGAGTGGATCGTCAAAGGCAAGCCGAGCGTCCTTGGTTTCTGCTCCGGCGCGGTGGCCGGCTTGGTCGTGATCACGCCCGCTTGCGGTTACGTCACCCCGCAAGGCTCCATCTGGATTGGCATCGTGGCCGGCACCATCTGCTGGTTCATGTGCTACAAAGTCAAGGCTTGGATGGGCTATGACGACGCACTCGACACCTTCGGGGTGCACGCTATCGGCGGCACCACCGGTGCCATCATGACCGGCATGCTGGCCCGCAATGCGGCGAATCCGAACTTCTCCGCCAACATGAGCAAGTACGTCACCGACTCCTTGTTCCAACCGTTGCTCATGGAACAAATCAAAGCCGTTATCATCACGATCATCTTGAGCGTGGTGGGAACCGTCATTATCGCTTACATCACCAAGGTGCTGGTGGGCCTGCGTCCGACGGAAGAAGTTGAGGTCACCGGCCTCGACGAATCAGAACACGGGGAATTGGGCTACCACGATGCCTAAAGTCCTCTGAGGCACGCATGCGGCGGGCAACTCAAGTTGCCCGCCGTTTTGCTTTTGGGTCAATTAACCCGCACCACGATCGCCGTGGTATTGTCCCGTCCGTCACTCTTCACGGCGGACTCCACCAGCGCCTTGGCCGGATTGACGCCCGCTGGGTTCGCCCGCAGAACGTCCACGATTTGATGCTCATACAGTCCTTCGTTCAGGCCATCCGAACAGAGCAGAAACACGTCGCCGCGGCGGCAACTGACCGCCCCCACCTGCGGATCCACAAATTGATTTTCGCCCCCCAGCGCCTTTTGCAGCACATTGCGGCGCGGATGCGTGCGCGCCTCGTAGTCGGTGAGCTTGCCGCGGCGCAGCAGCCAGCCGACATGGGTGTCGTCCTCGGTCAACTGCCGCAATTCCTGGGTTTCTCCGGACCAATGGTAGATCCGCGTATCGCCGACATGGCCAAAATACATCCAGCCCGGGGTGAACCAGCCCAGGCTCATCGTCGTCTGCATGCCCTGACACTCCTCGTAGGCCCAGCCCAGATAGACCAGCGCGCGATGCACCTGGGTGTAAAGCTCCGCCAGCACATCGGGAAAATCGGCGTCCAATCCACGCACGGTGTTTTGGAACGCCCGGGGCAGCAGCGTGGTGATCTTGCTCACCGCAATTTGGCTGGCGTATTCCCCGGCCTTCGCGCCCCCCATGCCATCGCACACCGCAAAGGTGAAGTCATGGTTGGCCAGCGACAACTCGCCATGCTTGCCCAAGAGCTGAACTTCTTGCGCGTCGAAGCGCAGGCCTAAGAACGCGTCCTCGTTATTTTTGCGGACCCGGCCAATGTCAGTCCAACCGAACCACTCCAATTGGGCGACGTGGTCCGGGGGCGGGGCGGCGTTGGTTGACTTCATGAGGTGGTCGGGGTTGCCGGCAGAATGGTGGCAAATTCAAAATCAATCAAACAGAACCGGCCGTCCGAAAACCGGTAGGTAATGTTGCGGGGATCCGCGTCGTCGTGGCGCACGCCGAATTTCTCCAGCTCAGCAAACAACTGCCGGGCCCGCTCGGCATCAATGTGTTCCACGCGGGCCCCGCAGTTGGTGGTGACGATGCGCAGATTCTTCTCGTCCGCTTCCAGCAAGCGCGGCACCCAGTTGCAACCCCGCGCAGCCAGATGACGCAGCACCCGCACCTCGTTGGCAAACCGTTTCGAGGCATCGGGGCCATGATACGCCTTCAGCACCTGGCCATCGAAGCTCAGATGGACGGTGGCGCGGAGCGTGTCTTTGACTTTCAGCATAGGAACATTCCAAATCGGTCCCAATGCGACCACTATTGCCGATTTTTGGCGCGATGCAAGTCCGCCGCGATTTGACCATCCCGGCTAAATTTCCACAGCCAATTGGGCTTCGGGTGCCGCGCGCGGGACTGGTGGATTACGAAGCGGCGAAAAAAAACCTCTCTCGACGCAGTAAAAACGGGCTTTTCTCCGAGCGTGCCGCAAAGAGCTTGCGATCTGGCATCAGCCCTGCTAAAACAGTTTCACACAAGGTTCCGCTGGTGCACTAACGCATCCGATCGGAGCCGGTTTACACCACAACAAGACATCACGCACTGACATGGCAAAATATAAATTAGAATACCTCTGGCTGGACGGCTATGAACCCGTTGCCAACCTGCGCGGCAAGACTCAAATCAAAGAATTCGCGAAATTCCCCAAACTGGAAGAACTTCCGCTGTGGGCCTTTGACGGCAGTTCCACCCGGCAGGCGGAAGGCAAGAGCTCTGATTGCATCCTCAAACCCGTCGCGGTTTATCCCGACAACACCAAGAAGAACGGCGCCTTGGTGATGTGTGAGGTTTTGTTGCCTGGCAGCCTGGAACCGCATCCGAGCAATGGCCGCGCGGGCATTCCCGATGACCCCGGTGCCTGGTTTGGCTTCGAGCAGGAATATTTCCTGTACAAGAACGGCAAGCCGCTGGGCTTTCCGGAAAACGGTTTCCCCTATCCCCAAGGGGCCTACTACACCGGCGTCGGCTATGACAGCGTCGGGTGTATCGCTCGCGAAATTGTGGACACGCACCTGGATCTTTGTTTGGACGCCGGCATCAACCACGAGGGCATTAACGCCGAAGTGGCCAAGGGCCAGTGGGAGTTCCAGATCTTCGGCAAAGGCTCCAAGAACGCCGCCGACCAGGTCTGGGTGGCCCGCTACCTCCTCATGCGGCTGTGCGAAAAATACGGCGTGGATGTCAACTGGCATTGCAAGCCGCTCGGCAAAGACGTGGATTGGAACGGTTCGGGCATGCACACGAACTTCTCCACCGACATCATTCGCGACGTCGGCGGCAAGGAATACTTCGAAGCCCTCATGGCGGCGTTCGACAAATATAAGAACGAACACATAGCCGTCTATGGCCCGGACAATCATCTGCGCCTGACGGGCCTGCATGAAACCCAGTCCATTGACAAATTCAATTACGGGGTGGCCAATCGCGGCGCTTCCGTGCGCATTTCGCAAAAGTTCATCGACACCGGCTACCGCGGCTACTTGGAAGACCGCCGGCCCAATTCGCAGGCGGACCCCTACAAGGTGGCGGGTCGCATTCTGCAGACCATCGCCACCGTGCCGGCGCCAGCGGCGCCCAAGAAGGGCAAGAAGTAGTTTCTGTACGCCAGGAGCAACCGGGAACCAGGACGGCGCAGACTACGGAGTCTGCGCCGTTTTTTGCCTTTCGGCTTGCCGAAACCCCGGCAAACCATTAAATCAGCAAGCGTGAAATTGAACATCATCATTGCTTGGCTATCGGCGGCCGGCGTGGTGGCGGCGGCGGAGACCAATCCGGCCACGGCCACGCAAGTCGAACATGGCAAATATCTGGTCGAGTGCGTGAGCCTGTGCGGGGATTGCCATTCGCCCCGCAACGACAAAGGCGAATTCGACCGCGCGCAATGGCTGCAAGGGGAACTCATCAGTTTCAAGCCAGATCATCCCATGCCGTTCGCGGCCATCGCACCGCCCATCGCCGGCCTGCCTGGTTATGCTAACGACGCGGCGGCGCTAAAGTTCTTGGAGACCGGTACCAATGCCGCCGGCAAACTGGCGATGGCCCCCATGCCCCAATTCCGCCTCAACCACGAAGATGCGCTGGCCGTGGTGGCCTACCTGCGTTCACTCAAGAAATAGACCGCAGATGCGCCCCTCCTTGGACCTGCTCACCGAAGTGCGCGCCGTCTACCATGACCTGTCCCGACGACCGGCGACACGCGGCTGCATGGCGCGGACAGAATGCTGCCAGTTTCAGCTCACCGGCCTCACGCCGCATCTGACTAAGGGCGAAGCGTTGCTCGCCGCGAGAGCCTTCCGGGCCACGGGACGAAAGGAGTTTCCAGACATGGAAGACGGCATCTGCCCGCTGTTGAAGCGCGCGACGGGCCGCTGCCTGATTTATGCCGACCGGCCGTTCGGCTGCCGCACGCATTTTTGTGACGCCGCGGGCGGACCCTACGCCCGCAAAGAGGTGGTGGATTTGATCCGACGGCTGGAAGACCTCGATGTGCGGCTGAAAGGCGACGGCCCGCGCAAACTGTTCCCCGCCGTGGCCGACGCGCTGGCGGACTTGAGCTAGGGCTAACCCGTACTCCGCTTGGCCCACCGCAGCTTCGCCGAGGCGGAGCGCGGATTGGAAAGCTGTTCCGCCGGCGAAGGGCGCAGCACCTCGCTGGCGATGTCGGAATAGACTCCCTGGCTTAGGTTCACCTCAAACGACTTTTTCACCCGGCGATCTTCTCCGGAATGAAAGGTGAGAATCGCCACCCGCCCGCCAGGGTTCAAACATTGCGGCAGGTTCCGCAGGAAGGTTTCCAAGGCGGAAAACTCATCATTCACTGCAATGCGCAAGGCCTGAAAAACGCGGCGCACGGTTATTTCCAAGTCCCCCCGGCCCAACTGCGGCAGCGCGTCGCGCACGGCTTGGGCCAATTGCACAGTGGACGAGAACTCCTTGCCGGCGAGGGCGGGTGCCAGTTTCGCCGCTTGGGGCTCGTCGGAAAAAACTGCCAGCATCTCTACCAGCGCGTCCGGACTGATTTTATGCAACAAAGCCGAGGCCGGCTGGCCGCGCTGCGGATTCATGCGCAGGTCCAGCGGGCCATCGAGCTTCACCGAAAAGCCGCGTGCCGGATCGTCAATCTGCATGGAAGATACGCCCAAATCGGCTAGGATGAGGTCCGCGCCGGGCAGGTTGTGCGCCGCAAGCATCTGCGGCAGCCCGGCAAAATTGCTGCGGTGCGCTGTGAAGACATTTTCGTCGAAGCTCAAGGCCCGCAGGCGGGCTTCCGTCTTGGGCAATTCAATGGGGTCGGCGTCCAAGCCGAGCAATTTTCCGCCGGGCACAATCCGGGCCAGAATTTCCTGCGCATGGCCGCCGTAACCCAGTGTACAATCCGCCGCCACGTTGCCTGGTGCGGGCGCCAGCACCTCGAGAATCTCCGTTACCATGATGGGCCGATGCGTTCCGGCTGGCGTCTTGCCAGCCGCAACCACTTTGGCAATGGTTTCCGCATCGCGACCGTGTTCCTTGTACTTATCCTCAAACCGGCGCGGATTCTTGCCGCCATAACGCTTGCGGCGCTGGTGCGGTACGGTCGTGGCCGGGGCCACTGGCCCATTTGTGGCGGGTTCAATCATTTCTTTCATAGCATGGCATCAAATCGGAACGGGCCCATAGCAAATACACTACCGCCGCGGTGGCTTCCTGTCGAGTGGCGTCAGCAGCAAGACGTCCGGATCGAGGTTTGCGGTGCTCAGGAGAATGGCGGGCTCAGCAACCCCAGAGATCGCTTTCAAAACTCCACACAAAGGCATAGTGTCAGCCCTGTGAAATCAAGGCAGATCATGGTGGTTGGCGGCGGCGCGGCGGGACTGTTCGCCGCCATCGCGGCGGCGGAACTTGGTGCGGAGGTGACCGTGCTGGAAAAGACCGCGCGCTTGCTCGATAAGGTGCGCATCTCCGGCGGCGGCCGCTGCAATGTAACGCATGCCTGTTTCGACTCGCGTGAATTTGCGACCCGCTATCCGCGCGGCGGATCCGCCTTGCTCGGTCCGTTCCACAAGTTTTCCGCACGCGAGACCGTGGCTTGGTTCGAAGCGCGCGGCGTGGCCCTGAAAACCGAAGCGGATGGCCGGATGTTTCCTCTCACCAACTCGTCACAGACAATCGTCAACTGCTTGCTGGACGCCGCCCAGAGATCCGGCGTGAACTTCCGGCTGAATTGCGCACTGCAATCCGTGACCAAGCTGGCGGCCGGCCGGTTTGAGCTGACCCTGTCCCCGGGGCGCCGGTCTCCGACCCGGCTCGATTCCCGGCATCCGCTGCAACCGGCCGTGCCGGAAGCCGGCGCTCCGGACGAAATACTTTCCTGCGACAAGCTGCTCCTCGCCACCGGAGGCTGCCGGGCGGCGGCCGCCGGCCAACTGGCGATTTCGCTCGGCCACACGCTCGAACCGCCGGTCCCCTCGTTATTTACTTTTCAAATCGAATGCCCCTGGCTACGTTCGCTCGCGGGCGTTTCCACAGAAGCGGAAATTTACGTGCCCGCCGCTAAATTCCGAGAGCAGGGATCGTTGCTCATCACCCATTGGGGCTTGAGCGGGCCGGCGGTATTGAAATTATCGGCGTGGGGCGCGCGTGCCTTGCACGCTTTGAATTATCAATTTCCCCTGCAAATAAACTGGCTTCCGGGAGCTAAGGAGCAAGACCTCGTTCAGGAGTTCCGGGCGCGCCGCGCATCGGCGGGCGCGAAACTGATCGTGAACGTTCCCCTGCCCCCCCTGACCCTGCGGCTCTGGGAGCAATTGGTTTTGGCGGCGGGTGTCCCGCGCGAGACTCGCTGGTCCGCGCTGACCCGTCCGCTGGCGCAGGCGCTGGCGCGGCAACTCACGCACACCCCATTCGCAGTCACCGGGAAGAGCCTGAACAAGGATGAATTCGTCACGTGTGGCGGCGTGAAGCTCAACGAGGTCAACTTCAAAACCATGGCAAGCAAACTCTGTCCGGGACTCTTCTTTGCCGGTGAACTGCTGGACATAGACGGCCTCACCGGCGGTTTCAATTTTCAAGCCGCGTGGACGACCGGTTTCATTGCCGGCCGCGCAGCGGCAGCCTGAATCTATTTAACCACAAACTCAAAGAACACAAAAGAAACCATGAAAGGCATCAAAGCCCTCTGCCACCAAGTGCGACAAGCGGCGTATGAAGTCCGTGAGGGATCCTGCTCTTTGCGCTCTTTGCGGTTAACTGATTGCTTGCTTGAGTTTTTTTCTCAGCGGATGTATTTCAAGCAAGTGGGCAAGACGTACCTTTTCGAGTGTCCGCAGTGCCAGTTCCGCGCAAAAATCTCAGGCGGCGTGGACGGCGGGTTGCATTGCGAAATCCAGACCATCATCTGCCGCGATTGCCGGCAATTGTATGATGTGTTCACGCGGCAGCGACGGCGGCAAGACGCCGTTGATCTGGTGAAATTCCCCGGCTTTCACCAGCCCGATATTCCGCCGGTCATTTTGGGTGCCAGCTCGGTGCAACCTTCCGCCCAGCCACGGGCCCCGCTGGTCTGGCGAGAGACCAAACTGACCTGCCCGATTGAAGCCGACCATGTCGTCGAGCCGTGGCGCGATCCGGGGCGCTGCCCCCGCTGCGGGAATTTTATGGAGCGGAACGGAATTCCCTTCCGCGCCTGGGACTGAGGCCTTTTATGTTACAATTCCACAAGAAAAGCGACAATTTTGGTCTTCTTACGCACCGGCCCCACCCCTAAATTCCAGCCGCATTGGGCATGAAATCACCTTACATCATTGACCGGCTGGCAGTTTGCAGTTGGTCGCTGCAGCCGAAGAATCCCCTGGACCTGGCGCAAAAGCTGGAGGAAACCGGCATCCGCCGGGTGCAACTGGCCTTGGAGCCCTTGCGCGCCTCGCCCAAGCTCTGGAGCGAGACGGAAAAGATCTTCCAGGAACACGGAATCGCCGTGGTGTCCGGCATGGTCGGGTGTCTGGGCGAAGACTATGCCACGCTGGACACCATCCGGCTCACCGGCGGCCTCGCGCCCGATGCCACGTGGAAACAGAACCTCAAGAACTTCGGCGCTTGCGCCACCCTGGCCAAGAAACTGGGGCTGAAGCTGGTGACATTTCATGCGGGGTTTTTGCCGCCGGATGAATCGCATCCAACCTTCGCCAAAATGCTGCAGCGGCTGGAAGTGGTGGCGGACCTTTTCATGGTGCAAAACATTCTGGTGGGGCTGGAAACCGGGCAGGAAACCGCGCCCGAGCTGGCCACACTGCTGCACAAACTGAACCACCCGAACATCGGTGTGAATTTCGATCCGGCCAATATGATCCTGTATGACAAGGGCGATCCGGCGCAGGCCTTGCACACGCTCGCGCCGTGGGTCCGGCAGGTCCACATCAAGGACGCCCGGCGCACGAAGATCCCAGGCACCTGGGGTCAGGAAATGCCCGTGGGTTCGGGCGACATAGACTGGCGTGCGTTTTTTTCCACCTTCAAACACGTGGTGTTCAACGTCAACCTGGCGATCGAGCGGGAATACGGCGGCAACCGCGTGGCCGACATCCGCACCGCACGCAAGGTGATGGAGCGAACCTTTTTTTGAAACGCATCATGAGAGCCAGAAAAGTCAACGTAGCGGTCGCCGGCCTTGGGTTCATGGGCGTCACGCATCTGCGCGCCTATCAAGCCCTCCGCCAGGCGCGGATCGTGGCGGTGTGCGACCCGGTGCGGCAGCCAGTCAACGGAGTGCTGGCCAATGTCCAAGGCAACCTCAAGTCCGGCACGGACCTCGCGCTGGGCACGCGGGTCAAAGTCTATCGCGAATTCAGCGAATTGATCGCCGACCCCGACGTCGAGGTGGTGGATCTTTGCACGCCTACGGGGCTGCACGCCGCCCAGGCCATAGCCGCGCTGGAGGCCGGCAAGCATGTGCTGTGTGAAAAGCCGCTGGCCCAGAATGTGGTCGCCGCGCGGAAAATCCTGGAAACAGCGGCGAAATCGGAGCGATTCCTGATGCCGGCAATGTGCATGCGCTTCTGGCCGGGCTGGAGCTGGCTCAAACAAGTGGTGACAGAGCAGACCTTTGGCGCCGTCCAGACGGCGGGCTTCCGCCGGGTGACCGCCAAAC
>Ga0364901_10332_pt1 | contig 9669 bp, 11 predicted proteins | sample ExccelJu500002D4_FD_206968 | JGI IMG/M metagenome (GOLD analysis project Ga0364901, IMG submission 206968) | Enriched cells from Trout Bog Lake Hypolimnion, Wisconsin, USA - BchlTB.July09.5000.02.D4 | ecosystem: Environmental > Aquatic > Freshwater > Lake > Hypolimnion/Profundal zone | place: USA...
ATTTCCCTTCCGGCGGCGACATTGCTCTATGGAGCGATCGTTTCGAACACGTTGAACTTCCAGGCAAAGATAACGACCGATCGCGACCGCGCGATGGCAGAATGGCTGAACGGCACGCTCAGGTTCGGCAAGACATTCACCGACGACCTGTTCTGGGCAAAATCGGACGTCGCCGGCGAGAAGCTGAGCAAACGAATAGAGAGCGATTTCGCATGGTTCCAATGCGGCGACAAGAAGATCGGTTTCGCCCAGCTTGAGATAATGGACGCGATGTCGCTCACGGAAACGCGACGCGACGACGTCCTTCACGTCCTGAAAGACCTGAAATCAAAAGACTGCCTGGACGCCATTTTCATCTCCTTCATCGACCTTGGCGCGGCGCGCAATATTTTTGTCACGGACGATCGACCGACGCAGCTCGTCCTCGAAAAGATCCTCGACGTCCGTTTCGATGGCGATGTCGCGGTGCGACCCGACTTTATCATGCGCAAAGAGGTAGTCCCCCTTCTCAAAAAATATCTGGAGGCGCATAATTAGCTTATGGAAAAGCGCGCGATCATCGTCCACGGATGGGACAACACTCCCGAGGACGGATGGTTCCCCTGGCTCAAAACCGAATTGGAACAGCACGGCTTTGAGGTCATCGTTCCGCAACTTCCCGACGCGGCGGTTCCGCGCATAGAAAAATGGGTTCCTGCTTTGGCGCAGGCCGTGGGCGTTGCCGATGAGCAAACTTATTTTATCGGCCACAGCATGGGATGCCAGGCCATCGCCCGCTATCTCGAGGGATTACCAGAAGGACAGAAAGTAGGCGGCGCGGTCTTTGTGGCCGGGTTCTTTAAGCATCTCACGGGGCTCAATAACAACCTTGACGAGCGACGCGTGAACGACCATTGGTTCGGGACGACGCTCGACCTCGGGAAGGTTCGGGCTCATCTTCCTAAAAGCGTTGCCATATTTTCAGACGACGATCCATGGGTGCCGCTCGACAATCAGGATGACTTCCGCGACACGCTCGGCTCGGAGATCATCATCCAGCACGGCAAAGGCCACTTCAGTGGACAACGCGACAAGACCTTCCAGATTCCAATCGTGTTGGAAAAAGTACTGAGCTTTTAAATTGTAGGTTTATTTTTTTATACGTGATCATGCCCTTTGTGGACCCGCCGGAATTTGTGCCCGGTTCTTTGCTTGTCAAAGGCAATATTTTACTCCATAAACTACGAGCCCAAGCCCACAGGGCATCGTCATTGTGCCAAAATCATCATTAAGAAAAGATAAAATATAAACGGCCACCGAAGTGGCCGTTTATACGACAAGCAAAGATTTATGACCCGTAATTATACAGACCATTGCCTCGACATCAATGATAGTACTTTTACGCGCACAGTCAAAACTCTTTTAACGATTTTTTAATATTTAGAGATTCCTTATCAACCCCTTTATCCCGTCTTTATAAATTTCCCAACGAGGACGCCGATAACGATCGCCGCGCCGCCGAGCAACATCATCTTCAACGCGTGACTCGCGATCTTCACCTTCACGATGCGCGCGCTCACGATCCCGACGACGCCCAACGCGACGATCGAAAGCCCGATGGAAGTCCACAGCGCCGTGGTCAGGCCAAAGACAAGATACGGGACGATGGGGATGAAAGACGCGAGCACGAACGAAATGAACATCACGAGGCTCGCGACGATAGGTCCGCCGTCGGAGACCTCACCTCTGGCCTCGTATTCCTCGGCGGATTGCTCGGAAAGGAAACTGCCCACCGCCATCGAAAATGCCTCAACGAAGGCATAAACGACGCCCGTGAGCAGGATGCCGGCGCGATTGGTGCCGGCGACATCGATGCCGGCGAGAAGACCGACCGTCGAGACCAAGCTGTCCGCCACTCCAAAAATGACGTTGCGAAGATATAACTCTGTTTGTTTGACCATGGGATAATGATAGCGCAAAAGGCGCGATAAAGAAAAGAAAAAATGCGCCGCGCGCAGGAGCGCGGGAATCTATTCCGTAACGCCCTCCTGCTTTTTTGAAAATTTCTGGCGAATGTACCAACGCAAAATATAATATGCCGAGAGCAACGCGAAACCGGCGGCGATGGCGTACTGTGCGTTATCGACGATACCGGTGAACGATCCGCCGAACGCGTCGCCAAAGAAATAGCCAAGCAACAATAAGCCGACGTATTCGACGATCGCTACGACAGCGCCGTAGGAAAAGAATTTAGCAAGCGACATTTTTACGACGCCGGCAACCGCTACGAAGGCCACGGCGATACCATACGAAAGTTTTCCGACGAACATCGTCCGCGCGGGATATTTCTCCCAAAGCTGGTGCACCTCTTTCAGATGCGACTCCTGGATGTTCATCTTCGCGAGCATTCGCTTCGCGAACGCGGTCTTCCAACCGAAATAGCCGGCGTAATACCACGCGGCATCCATGATCATGTCGCGCGCGAAAAAGAACACCATCAGTCCGTACAGGTTGAAATAGCCGATCGCCGCGAGCGTGCCAGATATAAATGCCACGATGGGTCCCTCGACGATCGCAAGCGGCACGAGGATCCAATACCGATATTCAATGATAAGATGGGCGATTTGTTGCGGATTCATCAAAAAGGCTGTCCTCATATACTAACATAAAGGTACGCGGCGACTCACCGAAAGGCGAGCCGCCGCTATGTCTGTCGCATTCTGCCGCTACTTGAGCATCGGACGCAGCAGAAAAAGATACGCTGCCACGAGCGCTGCAAGCGGAAAAAGCACGAAAATATGTAAAGCGAGGGCGAAGCCCCTATAAAAACTTTTCTATATGTCCCCTCACGGCTTCGACTTTGATACGCTCCTGTTTTTTGGTATCGCGATCGCGGATGGTCACCGTTCCGTCCTCGGCGGTCTGAAAATCGACGGTGATGCAAAATGGAGTACCGACCTCGTCTTGGGAATAATAACGCTTGCCGACGTTGCCACGATCGTCCCACGCCACCGGGAAATGCTGTTTCAGATCTTCGAATATCTCCTTCGCCTTTGAGACCAATTGCTCCTTGTTCGCAGACAGTGGGAAGACAGCGGCCTTATACGGCGCCAAGCTGGGCGGGAACGCCATGTACACGCGCTTGCCGCCACCCTCCTCCTCTTCCTCGCGATAGAACTCGAAAAGAGTGACCAGGAACAAGCGGTTGAATCCGCCGGAGCATTCGATGATGAACGGGTTGAAGCGCTCTTTTGTTTTTTCGTCGAAGTACGTGAGATCCTTGCCCGAGAACTTACTGTGTTGGTCGAGATCATAACTGCCGCGATGATGGATCCCCTCGACTTCCTGGAATCCCATACCGGCGAAATCATACTGCATATCCCAGGCGTCCTTTGCATAAAACGCACGCTCGTTTTCTTCATGCTGCCGCAACTTCAAACGGCTCGGATCGACACCCATCATCTTCGTGTAGAACGTCATCCTCCCCTGCTTCCATTCCTCATAATATTTGTCCGCGTCTTCCGGCTTACAAAAATACTGCACGTCCATCTGCTCGAACTCGCGCGTGCGGAACATAAAATTCTTTACCGTGATCTCGTTGCGGAACGCCTTGCCGATCTGCGCGATGCCGAACGGCAACCGCAAACGCATGCTCTCCATCACCAACTTATAGTCGACGTAAATATTCTGACAGCTCTCACCCTTAAGATACGCAACGGTCGATTCGTCTTCCACCGGACCGAGATGAGTCTTCACGAGCAAGTTGAACTTTTTCGCGCGCGAAAGCTTGTTGCCATCCGGACTTTTTATGTTGTTCGCCTCGATAATATCGTCGATCTCCTGCAGTGAAAGCGCCCCCGCGTTCTCCATGATCTTCGCGTCCTCAATAAGATGATCTGCGCGATAGCGCTTGTGCGTGGCAATATCCTCTACCAGAACATCGGCAAAACCGCCAACGTGCCCCGACGCCTCCCATACCTTGGGGTGCAAAAAAATAGCTCCCTCGATTTCCACCACATCGTCACGCATCTGGACATTCCATTTCCGCCATGCGAATTCGATGTTCTTCTTCAACAAAAAACCCAATGGCCCAAAGTCGTAGGTGGCGGCAAAACCGCCATAGATCTCGGAGGATGGGAAGACAAACCCGCGCCGCTTACAAAGAGAGACGATCTTTTCCATCGAAGCCGAGGTGTTTTCCATGCGTCAATTCTAATATATTAACATTCCTCCGTAAAGAACCCGTGTTTTATGATCCCGTCTCTGTTTGAATATAAAGAGCCGTTCTTGCGCATGCGCGCAAGAACGGCTTCATTGGAACACGGCATCATCTGCAAAGAGCTCTTCGGCCACGAATGACGTCCGAGATGTTCTTGAGCGATGCCGAAAGGGCCTCGTAAGGCTGATCGAGATAATACAGCTTCACCGTCGCCGCGGCCTTTATGACCCGGTCGATCTCCGCCGCCTCCTTTGGACACGCCTCTGCGAAAGGAAGGACCGCATTGCCGGAACGCACCAGAAGATGCATACCGCTCTTGGCAGGCGGGTGGGTATCGATGAACACGATAGGCACGCCTGCGTTGAGCAGTTCTTCTTCGCGCTGGCGCGCTTCGTCGAGCGTCGTGAATACGTGCACCCGCTGATCTTCGACGTAGCGACCTACCGCAAGCGGATCTACATCATGCCCGAATTCCTCGTAGATAAGAGCGTCCATCTGCTCGTCGGTCATGCGCAAAAGATCTTCCTTTCGCACGCGGCCAATATCGATCAAATGCCGGACAAGAATGGTTGCCGTCATGCGTTCGACGTATCGAGACCCGGGATGGAAGTAAAGATTCTTGAACATGAGCGCGCGGAGAAGAAGAACATCTCCCAACCACGACGCATCATCCACAAAAACTTTGCCGCCCTCCACCTTGACCGCGCTCCAAACTCCGAGAAGATACTTCCGCCTGGCAATGACCCCGGTGATCTCCTTATATGTTTCGAGATTCTCGTTCCACCTGGTCGGCTGACAAGAACCGACATAGGCCTCAAGATCGCACGACAAATAAGAAAGCTTGTCGGCGATATCGAGGATAGTTCCGAGAATCCCTCTCCCCTGCACGGTATCGACAAGCAACTGCTCATCGATGCGATACTGGTCACGCAAACGCTCCCAGCTTGCCCCGTGCAAAAGTTCAGGATAGTGGAGGTCTTCGTCGAACATCTCCGGATCGATCGGCTTTGTGCCATCCCCGTAGACCGGGGTCAACGTATCGTGCGTGAGCCCCGCGATCTCAAGCGTGCGGGTGTCCAACTCCCCAAGACCATTGTTCACGGCCATAAGAAGCGCGAGCGCTCGCACATTGCAGGAATGCACCAGCCGATTGTGATGGAACAACCCCGCGTACGCGACGTGGTTCTTGTTACCAACCTCCGCGGTGATGGGAGCGTGAAGTTTGCCAAGCTGGGCGATCTTCGCCAGGCGCGACAAGCCGAACGTTCTCGCCGTCGCCTCGGTAAGGCCACCGTCGAGCATGAGATAACCAATGCCGGTATACGGCACGGTGGGGATCGCCCAGTAGAGATCGGTCTCGGTCAGCGCGTAGTCCAATCGAAACGACCGCTGTTGCGTGCGCGTAAGGCGGGACATCCATGGAGGCTCGTCACCGCGATGATCTGCAAGATATCTTACAAAAGCATCACGGACGCGTTCCGCGACCACGAAAGGCGCCATCTCGGCGCTCTCGATCGGGCCCTGAGACAACACGTCGCTCCACTGAGCGCCGTCAAGTGACATCATGGTGCTCCACGGACACGAAGGGAGGTAGAGGACGTCATCACTTAAAGGATGGCATCGCGTGGTATGGCGGAAAAACTGAGGAGAAAACAACATGGCGATGCTCCTCTCTGAGGATCGGATGAGGTAAATTGAAAAGCTGTTACTGCCAATGTTTTACCACAAAATAAGAGAGAAGTAAATGGAAGAAAACCCGCACTCTCGTGCGGGTTTTCTTCCAAATTCTTTAGCGCTTCGCCCACTCGGCTTCTGCCAAGAAGGCTCATGGGTCATGGAGTGCTCATCTAAGCATTGATTCGATGTCTCCGGGCTGCGCAACTGTGATGTGCGCAGTGCTTGTTGCAACTCCGGTTCCAACATTTTTTTCTGCTCCGTTTCCTGTCCCATTCAGCAATCGCTGGTGCATCGCTTTCACACGTTCCTGATTTGCCACTGCGTAGTAGCGCAAGGTAGTGCGAGGGCTGTTGTGCCGCGCGGCAGCGCGAATGGAAACGATGTCGCCACCCTTTTCAAACAGATGCGTTACGAACGTCTTGCGGAACGCATGATGCTTCAAGTGTTTCTCTAAGCCAAGCGCTTTTAGGGCTGGCTTCATGTGGTCGCGCAGAAAAGTACGCGAACTCTGAGGCAGCAGGCGGCCGCGTCCTGACGTGAAGAGCGCGGGAATGTCCTTGTCCTTGCGGGCATCAAGATATTTCTTCAGCCATTCCAAGCTGCGGTCCGTAAAATAGATGGGCTGGTATGCTTGGAATTTCGCATTGAGAATGGTCGCAGTTTTTTCCTCCCAATTGATACTGGACTGGTCAAGAGCGCAAGCTTCCGAAATTCTCATGCCCGTCGCATACAACACTTCAAGAAGCGCCCGGGTGCGCAGTCCTGCAATGGTCCGCAGGTCAATGACGCTCATCACCATTTCCAATTCCTCCTCCGTGAAGTACTCGTTCTTCCGTGCGGGCGACTGCGGCGTCTTGATGTTCCGCCATCAGCACCAACTCCTTTCTTGAAGTCATCAAAGACATTGCCCCGATAGACGACGTAAAACGGCACCGACAAATTGCTGGAAAGGCAATGTTTAGCAAAAAAAGAACATTTTTATTATTATCCTTAATCCACGAGTCCTTGACCACTCAACGAGAGTTTATGCGCTTTTCCATGAATTAGGCCATATCGCCCATAATGATGTTGCAATTAGGGACAAGCGAGATTGCCCACTCAGAGAAATCAGAGCTCAAGAAATGGCAGCGAACCAGTGGGCGTTCAAAGAGATTACTAAAAGGAGCGATATTCTATCCAAGCGACAATTCCTTCGGTTACGAGATTATTTTTATTCAAAAAACATCTTGGTTCAATTTGGGTCAATGAAAGAGCTTGTCGATACTGGCGTGAGCAAGGGAGATTTAAAAAGTAAATTAACCAATTTCTTAATTTCTCAGATGAAATATAACCGCTTAAAGAGGCCATCCGAAATGTTCCCACTATCCTCTTGACCTCCCCTACTGGAACATTCTCTTAGAGCTTTGCGCTACCGCTTTCAGCATGGCGTTCCACTTTCACATCAGCTGCCTTCCATGCGTTTTGACCACAAACTCATGCGGTAGAGCACGGTAACGCTGGTAAATCGCGATTACGCTCCGTGCACATTTAAACTAAGGGTCTGAATGAGATATAAAGGAACTACCGCCTCTTGGTCCGCAGCTTTTAAACAAACGCATGGAACATTATACTTTTCACAAACATGCGGTATGCGAATTTTTTGGCTTCCAGATTTTGGCAAATATTTTTTCTCGCCCGTAAGAACAGTGGTTTTCTCAAGTAATGAATGAGCGATAATATATGGGTCAGCAACTTCCTTTATCGCAGAACCAACCGAAACATTATCTTTAACCAACTCGGGGTTGTCATGCGTTATTTCTGCGGCCTTCACTGTATGTTTATCTTCCGTTTTCCTAACCATTTTTGCCTTACGACCTTCTTCCATCCAGACCAATAAGGGGTCTTCTTTATCTGTATAGTCATGGATTTCCTTCCATGTCTTATCAAGAATATAAATCGTTCCGCTTTCAAAAGCTTTTTCTAGATTCACCCAGATGAGCGCAAAGTCTTTCCTCGGATAATATTTCTCCAGATAGATGAGAGTGCTTGCATCAACATTGTAAATGATAGCCTCATCCATTTTAAGATATCGAGGAATACTTTTTCTCTATAAGCCCCTGTATATTGTTCAGATGCTTAGTCTTGATATCTAAGAATTGAACGAGGTCAAAAGTCGTCATACGCCCTTCGGAAACAGCTCGAAACGCTTTTGAGCTAAGTGAATACCCAATTTTTTGCATCGTTTCCCTCGGAATATTTCTTGCGATGAATGCGTCTGGATTTTTTTCAAGTCTAGCTTTCAATTTCTCCTGCTCCGCAATTTTGAGTTGCTGATATTTTACTTCGAACGCTTTCTTTTTCGCCTCATACTCTGCTTGCGAGAGAATACCAAGAACTTCAAAGCGACGGAAGATAACCAGTTCGCTTACCTTAAACTTGCGAGCGAGCTTCGTAACGAGCGCATCATCTTTTGTGCGTCGATATTCTTTATAGTTATCTTCAACTTGAAAAGCAGCGTACGGCACCAAGAAAGAACCTGCAAATTCGTTTGCGAAAGCTTCAACAATACGATGAGCTATTGCTTCACCCCTCTTTGCTCGTAGGTCATCTATCTCAGATTGCTTAATAAAAAGATGGCAAACTTCATGTATCAGCGTGAAAACCTTTCCTGCTCTTGCATCCTTTGAATTGATGACAACGACCAAGGGCAAATTATCCTCGCGCAAGCAAAAACCACGAAAGTCACTATTTTTAACTTTTTCGCCACCATTCTTTTCTTTTTTGTCTCGCTCTAAATCCATCTGGAAAACACTGATTCCCTTTTCTTCCACTGCCGCAATCCAAAAAGCTAAAGCTTCTTTTTCGTCCTTTAACCCAAACTGCTCATCCATTGAAACGTTAAACAATCTTCTGAAGGCTTGAGCTGTTTCAGCCGTGTTTTCGGTTAGGGAAATAGGGCGTCTAATCTTTAACTCATATTCGTCAGCGAAAAATTCCTTAATCGTCTTGCGATTCGCTTGTGCCCTCCTAATGGCCAGTCTGATTTTTTGCGGAACTCCATCTATTCGGGCACTATCTAAGGTTCTGAAATCAGACGGAATTGGTTTCTCGCTAGGTGGCGTTGGTAAAAAGAAAAACGACACTGGCCGTTTATAGGCAGCGGCTATTTTTTTAATATCAGGGATTGATATTTCTGTAGTTTCTCGCTCCCACTTTTCTAGCTCACTCTTATCAAGCTTAGTTTTATCAGCTGCTTCTTCAAGAGAAAACCCGATAGCATCTCTTGCCCACGCCAGAACTAATTTCTCAATCTTAATGAGTGCGCCGTGCGACATGGCTTCATTATATCAGAATTATTTCTTAAGTTCTTTCTCAATCTGCCCCTTTAGCAATCGCATAACTCTGCTATCCCTAATCTGTGCCGCAATCGTTGGAGATTTTAACTTTTTTGCGGCGGTCTGGGCATAGGTAAGATAGTTCTGCTCGCTAAATATGGAATACTTTTCATAGAGCTTCCTTTTTGGAATTATTCCCTTATTCTTCCTTTTCGCCCATGCAACAGCTCCTCTGATTCCCCTATCCGGATTGACCTGTATCAGCTTCCCTCCTCTGACTTTTTTATGAAAATCGCTTATTGAGCAGTATCGCTGCATCGTACCCATCTTACGCTTATCAATGAATAGCTCATTCATCAACGCCTGCTTTTCAACATAACTGAACTTCGTAACAGATTTATAAATTGCGAAATGGTCATCGGGCAAGCGCTCAACCCCAAGAACCCGCTGCCATTGTGTTTTCAAAATACCATGGTCCAA
>Ga0364901_10401_pt1 | contig 9630 bp, 10 predicted proteins | sample ExccelJu500002D4_FD_206968 | JGI IMG/M metagenome (GOLD analysis project Ga0364901, IMG submission 206968) | Enriched cells from Trout Bog Lake Hypolimnion, Wisconsin, USA - BchlTB.July09.5000.02.D4 | ecosystem: Environmental > Aquatic > Freshwater > Lake > Hypolimnion/Profundal zone | place: USA...
TTAACTTAAAAGCAGGTTTAGATTAAATTATGACAACGCAAAGCAAAAAAATATTGGTTGTAGACGATGATGTTCGTTTACGGGAGTTATTAGAACGCTACCTAACAGAACAAGGATTTAACGTAAAGGTAGTTGCTGACTCTAAGGAAATGGATGCGGTGCTGGCTGGTGAAACCATAGATCTTATGGTGTTAGACCTTATGTTGCCTGGAGAAGATGGTCTATCCATCTGCCGAAGAATGCGGGGTTCTGGCGCTCTACTCCCCATTATTATGCTCACTGCGCGTGGCGATGATGTAGATAGAATTATTGGTCTAGAAATGGGTGCTGATGATTATCTACCCAAACCTTTTAACCCACGTGAATTACTCGCTCGAATCAATGCTGTTCTTCGCCGTCACGAGCGCCTTCAACCAAGTGCCCCTACCCCCACTAGTGACAGCGTAAGTATTGGAGACTTTTTGTTTAATACTTCAACGCGATCACTTAGCCTGAATGGCGAAGCAATTTCCATTACTAGCGGTGAGTTTGCGTTACTGAAAGTGTTTGTTGACCACCCACGTCAACCATTATCACGCGATCGTTTAATGCAACTTGCGCGCGGTCGTGAGCTTGATGTATTTGACCGAAGTATTGATGTACAAGTATCTCGTTTACGTAAACTCATCGAATCAGACCCTGCCCATCCACGCTACCTGCAAACCATGTGGGGCTTTGGTTATGTATTTATTCCAGATGGTGAAAGCGATTAATAAATCACAGTTACAAACTCGCCTGCTACCAAAAAAACTGCTGGCTAGAGTAATGCTTCTCATTGCCGTACTGCTGGCAATCGGTCAATTTGCATCATTACAAATTTTTGAATATTTCGAACGTGAACCACGTGCAGAATCTGCTGCATTGCAAGCTATTACTGTGGTCAACTATACTCGCGCCTCACTCATTGCCTCACAAGATAATTTACGTCTCGCGCTACTTTCTGAGTTAACTGGGAAAGAAGGTGTTCACGTTTACTATGCTGACTTTATGGAGGAGATAGAGCCTCTTCCAGCCGATCCATTTATTAGTCTAGTCGTTAAAAAAATTCGTGATCGTTTAGGTCCAGAAACTATCATTACAATGAATCACTATGGTGTGCAGGGGTTATGGGTTAGCTTTAATATTGGTCAAGATGACTTTTGGGTAGTCATTCCACGCGTTCATGTCGAACATCCCTTCCCTTGGCAATGGCTAGGTTGGGGTGCGTTGGTGCTTATGTTGTCATTAGCGGGCGGATATTTGCTGGCTGAACGAATAAATCGCCCATTAAGTTTATTAGTTAAAGCTGCCAACAGCTTGCGTAACGGCGAACAACCAGAAGAGTTACCTGAAGACAGTGTTACAGAATTGCGCGAGGTCAGCAGTACTTTCAATAAAATGGCAACGGCTTTAGCTGAAGTAGAAACTGAGCGAATGCTTATTTTAGCCGGTGTTTCACATGACATTCGTACACCCTTGGCTAGACTTCGACTTGCCGTAGAAATGTTACCTGATGAAGGATGTGGAAACTTAAAAAATGGCATGATTGAAGATATTGCAGATATGGACAATATTATTCACCAGTTTCTTGATTTTGTCCGTGGGGTCGAAGGTGAGCCCACTCAACTTATTGATATTAACTCGCTATTACAAGGCCTGCTTGAACGACAATCGAGAGCAGGTCGTGATTTAGTCGTTCAAATGTCCTCTACCTATGCAATACCAATCAGACCATTAGCCATGCAGCGATTACTGGACAACCTTGTCGGCAATGCTTACGCCTACGGCAACGGTCAAGTGCGGGTCACCAGCAAAATAACCAATGACCAAATAATTATTAGTGTGTTTGATAATGGCCCCGGCATTCCAGAAACACATCTTGAAAAATTATTGCGACCATTTGAACGTCTAGACACTGCTCGAAGTAATGCCGGCGGTAGCGGTCTAGGCTTAGCGATTGCAGATAGAATTGCCAAGCTTCATCACGGTAAGATTGAATTATTGAATCGGCCAGAAGGTGGTTTGGAAGCGCGCCTAAGCTTGCCAATTATGAGTTAACCTTTAAGGGGCTCGAACCAATTTAACTTCTCGCGCAAGCGCACCACTTCACCAACAATGATCAGACATGGCGCTTTTAATTGTGTAGTTACCACTTTTTCAGTTAAATCCTGCAACGTACCTGTAACCACACGCTGACGCTGGGTGGTTCCCTGCTCAATTACGGCCACAGGCATACTTGGCGCTACCCCATGTTGAATTAATTGTCGGCATATTTCTGCTAAGCCAACTAGGCCCATATAGACCACTACAGTTTGCCGTGGGCGGGACATAGCCACCCAATCTAAATCTAAACTCCCATTTTTTAAGTGCCCAGTAATAAACAAACAAGCCTGCGCATAGTCGCGATGAGTCAGTGGAATTCCTGCATAGGTAGAAACGCCATTAGCCGCAGTAATTCCTGGCACCACTTGAAACGGCACCCCTCGTTGCATCAAGGTTTCAATCTCCTCACCACCTCGACCAAATATAAATGGGTCACCACCTTTTAAGCGAAGTACACGCTTACCTTGTAAAGCAAGACTAGCTAATAACTCATTAATTTCCTCCTGCGGTAAGGTATGTTGGTCACGCGCCTTGCCTACATAGATTAACTCTGCATCACGGCGCACTAGCTCCATCACTTCAGGGCTGACAAGTTTGTCGTATACACAAACATCACACTGCTGCATCAAACGTAAGGCTCTAAAAGTCAATAAATCAGGGTCACCTGGGCCCCCACCCACCAAATAAACCTCCCCTTGGTGTTGTGTTGGTGCAGCAGATAACGCATCCTCTAAATCCAGCTTGGCTGCGGCTTCTTGTCCAGATAAAATACGCTCTACAATCGGCCCTTGTAGAACACCCTCCCAGAAAATACGGCGTTGTTGCGTTGTCGTGAATTTAGCTTTGACCTTATCTCTAAACTCTCCGGCAATATGCGCAATTCGGCCATAACCTGCCGGCAGCATCGTCTCAATTTTAGTGCGGATATAACGTGCAAGCACCGGAGCATTACCTTCACTAGAAATCGCAATCACAATCGGGGATCGATCAACGATTGAGGCCATTGTAAAGGTACATAATGATGGCGAGTCCACAACATTGACGGGGATATTTAAATGTTTAGCATCATTAGAAACCGCCATATTTACAACATGATCGTCAGTAGCGGCTATAACTAGACATGCACCTTGCAATTGAGTGGCTGAGAGATAACAAGTAGCGCTATAATTAATTTTTTTTACGTTTACCAAGCCCAGCAAATCGCTTGAAATCTCAGGTGATATTAACGTCACGGCGGCATTGGCTTTAAGTAAAGTATTTACTTTACGCATTGCGACATCACCACCACCAACCACCACACATAAGCGGTTTGTAATATTAATGAAAATGGGAAGTGCTTGCATATTTGACTTACCTAGCGTGTTCTAGTCTATTGATTTAACGGCATTTTACGTTGCTATAGCTATTTTACATTAAGCAAGTGATGCAAATGCGCTAAAATGCTATTTTAGTTACTGCAAGCTAACACATTGAATAACTCAGAAAAAAATTTGCACAAGAATTCGCCTCCACCCGTTGCCATCTTGAATGGGCCAAAAAAGGTATTTATTAAAACCTTTGGATGCCAAATGAATGAATATGACTCATCACGAATGGCCGATATGCTGAGCGCATCAGATGGAATGGTAGAAACCTTAACCCCTGAAGATGCTGATGTGATTTTGCTTAATACCTGTTCAGTTCGTGAAAAGGCGGAAGAAAAAGTATTTAGTCATTTAGGGCGATTTATCCCACTGAAGAAGGCTAACCCAAATTTAGTTATTGCTGTTGGTGGCTGTGTTGCATCGCAAGAAGGCGAAAATATTATTACACGCGCACCTTACGTTGACGTGGTATTTGGTCCACAAACTCTGCACCGCTTGCCACAGATGATCAAAAGCAGTCAAATTAGCGGTCAGTCACAAGTGGATATTAGTTTTCCAGAAATTGAAAAGTTCGACCACTTACCACCGCCACGCGTAGAAGGTGTCAGTGCGTTTTTAAGCATTATGGAAGGATGTAGCAAATATTGCAGCTTCTGTGTGGTGCCTTTTACTCGGGGAGAAGAAGTTTCACGTCCATTTGCCGATATTCTAACCGAAGCTGTTCATCTGGCAGCTCAAGGTGTCAAAGAAATCACGTTGCTTGGGCAAAATGTGAATGCATACCGCGTGGAATATGATGGTGTAGAAGCCGACCTAGCATTATTAATTGAATTAATTGCCGAAATTCCTGAAATAGAACGCATACGGTTTACTACTAGCCACCCAAATGAAATGAATCAACGCTTGATTGATTGCTTTTCTAATACGCCGAAACTGGCTCTGCAACTGCATCTACCAGTTCAAGCTGGTGCCGATCGCATTCTGATGGCGATGAAGCGAAACTACACATCCTTGCAATATAAATCAACGATACGTAAACTAAGGCTAGCTAACCCTAACCTGACTTTTACTTCGGATTTTATTATCGGTTTTCCTGGAGAATCAGAGGCAGAATTTGAAGCCACTATAAAATTAATGCAAGACGTAGGTTTTGATTATAGCTTTAGTTTTTTATATAGCCCCCGACCAGGTACTCCAGCTTCTTATTTGGCAGATGATACTTCACAAGAAATTAAGCTAGCGCGTTTAACTAGACTACAATCCATTAACGATGCTCAAGGCAAGGCGATTAGTAATGCAATGTTAGGATCGGTACAGCGTGTATTAATAGAAAGTACCTCCTGGAAAGATAGCAGTGAACTTGCTGGAAAAACCGACAACAACCGCATTGTCGATATCGCCGGACCGAACAGTCTAATCAATCAATTCGTCAATGTTCGTATTACTGAAGTCAACAATCCACGTCGCTTACGCGGCGAAATCATCAGCAACGAGTTATAGCATCATCATGGAAATCACCTTAAGCCCCGAAGACAACGTACGACTTGCAAATCTGTGCGGAGCCCTTGACGAGAATATTAAACAAATCGAATCTGCGCTTGAAGTGAATATTGCGCGTCGAGGCCCTCAGTTCAAAATCACGGGGGAATTGCAACACACTCGACTAGCTGCACAGTTATTAGAAAATTTTTATGCGCGAGCCAAAAAGCCAATTGATTTAGAAGAAATTCAACTCGGCCTAGTAGAAATTGATAAATTAAAACCAGAAGATGTTGCCAGTTCGATCGCACCAGTACTCATGACACGGCGCACCGAATTTCATGGCCGCACACCCCGTCAGGTTTCTTATCTACAGCAGATTCAGGATTTTGACATCACTTTTGGCATCGGCCCAGCTGGAACTGGTAAAACCTACTTAGCGGTGGCCAGCGCAGTAGATGCTATGGCGCGGGATAGAGTTAAGCGCATCGTGTTGGTGCGTCCAGCGGTCGAGGCTGGTGAACGTTTGGGCTTTTTGCCAGGGGATTTAAACCAAAAAGTCGATCCCTATTTACGCCCCCTATATGATGCACTTTATGATCTGGCTGGTTACGATACGGTGAATAAAATGTTCGAACGAGGCGCGATTGAAGTAGCGCCACTCGCTTATATGCGTGGACGCACGCTAAACCAAAGTTTTATTATTTTAGATGAAGCTCAAAATACAACACCAGAACAAATGAAGATGTTTTTAACCCGTATTGGCTTTGGCACTAAAGCAGTGATTACCGGCGATGTCACCCAGATTGACTTGCAGCGTCATCAGAAAAGCGGATTGATCGAGGCGCAAAAAGTATTGAAAGATATTAAAGGCATAGCTATGACACACTTTCTTGCAGTTGATGTAGTACGCCATCCCCTCGTTCAAAAAATCGTGAACGCCTATGAAGACTACGAGCTTAAAAACCAAGGCAATTAACCATTAGCCTTGCTGGCTTGCGTTAAATGTATAATACAAATTAAGCACCCTGAGGAGTTAGTATGACCCCGAATAAATTTAGCCGTTTAACCCAAGTAAGTCTTGGTGTAGTTGGGCAAGCTGTTCTGATTGTGATTGCTGTCGCCACGATTTTTGCTATTGTTCAGGCTGTTACACACATTTGGTTAGCGAGAGCAATCAGTGTAGGCGATTTATTGTTACTCTTTTTGTACCTCGAAGTTATGTCGATGCTAGACCACTACCTTGGTTCAGGTAACCTACCGGTTCGATATCCACTTTACATTGGTATTATTGCCTTAGCGCGCTACCTAGTGCTCGATATTGCCGACATTGATGCCTTTAGAATGTTTGCACTATCAGGCTCCATTCTTTTAATTGCATTGGCAATTTTGGTGGTACGTTATGGTCATGTGCGCTTCCCATATACGGACTGTCCTTCACAATCTAAATAATGCGAGGAATTAAATAACCAAGCTCCTCTATGGTCATTTAATGCACTTCAATGCCTAAACTGAATCTAACTCTGCAAAAAGCTTGTAACCATTTACAACTTCCTACTGTAAGCCAATTTCGTCAATGGGCAAGAGTGAGCATTCGCGTGGATACTGAAGTCACTCTTCGCATCGTTGACGAAGAAGAAGGCCGAAGTCTTAACCTAGCCTATAGAGGCAAAGATTACGCCACTAATGTACTCACTTTTCCACTTTGTGAAGAGCCACACTTAATCGGCGATATTATCATCTGCGCACCTGTAGTAGCAGCTGAAGCTCTTAGCCAAGGCAAGCCTTTGACAGCACACTTCGCGCATTTAACGGTACACGGAATATTGCATCTCCATGGTTATGACCATGAAACAGAAGCGCAGGCCGAGCTGATGGAGAACTTAGAAACTGCAATTATGATTAAATTAGGGTATGCTAACCCCTATCTCATTACAGAGGGCGCCAATTAATGGCTACCGAGTCGGAAAAACCTAGTTTATTAGAACGTTTAAGTCATTTTTTACTGCGCGAGCCAGAAGATCGGGAGCAACTAGTTGAACTGTTGCATGGAGCTTATGAAAATAATTTAATGGACTCAGACTCCCTCGCGATGATAGAGGGCGTTCTACAAGTGAGTGAAATGCAAGTGCGGGACATCATGATTCCGCGCTCACAAATGGATGTCATTGACATCACTCACCCGCCAGAAACCTTCATACCCCACGTCATAAAAACGGCACACTCGCGCTTTCCAGTCATTGAAGACAATAAAAATGACGTCATCGGCATTTTACTTGCCAAAGATTTATTACGCTATTACGCTGGTGAGGACTTTGATGTACGGGATATGTTGCGCCCTGCCATCTTTATTCCAGAAGCCAAGCGTCTCAATGTATTGCTCAAAGAGTTTCGTAGCAATCGCAATCATATTGCAATTGTGGTTGATGAATATGGGGGTATAGCGGGGATGGTCACTATTGAAGATGTGCTGGAGCAGATTGTCGGCGATATTGAAGATGAATACGATTACGACGAAGATGAAGATAACATCATCCAGAATGCTGATGGTCAGTTCAGAGTAAAAGCGCTGACTGAAATTGTTGATTTCAATGAGATTGTAGGTACTAAATTTAGTGACGAAGAGTTTGCGACTATTGGCGGCTTAGTCGTCAATAAATTTGGTCACTTACCGAAACGCAATGATGAAATCAGCTTCGATGGCTTGCATATCATCGTGTTACGTGCTGACAGTCGGCGTCTGCATAGCATCCTGGTTAAAGTAGTGCATAAAGATAACACCCTAAGCCAATAAAAAACTTTGCTCTCTTTATAGTGGAACTAAATCGCAAGTTGTGCATTCATACATCTGTTATTAATGTTTTTAATTACAACCTATCTCTCGTTACCTTAGGATGGTGCACATGAAATATCTAGTTTTAGTATTGACTTGTATTAGTCAAATAATGTTTGCAAAGTTAGCGTTAGCAGACACGTCTCCCACAGACAACTCTACAATACCGACGATTGAAAAAGACTTTGTCGGCGCCATTAATGGTTTTGATAAAGCTAAAATTGTTGCGCAATTTGGTGAACCAGCTAAAGCCGATGACGTTAAAATAAAAGGTTCCGATAAAATCGTAGCATCTATTTGGCAGTATCACTTTATCAATACCACTGCTGATGGCACCTATTACGAAACGACAGAACTCGATTTTGTCGATGACAAAGTGGTGACAGTGGTATTCATTAATAATGATGGAACCGAAGTTGACAACAACTCAGAAAAATTTGAGATACCTGCGGCTAAACCATACTCCTAAAACAATTAAAGCATTGATGTAGATAAAGGGCCTTTGGCCCTTTTTTCATTGAATCACCCTAACTGAAAGATCTCGCGATCGTTAAAAATCATTTTTAATGATTGCATAAACTTTGCCACTACAAGTTACAATTTGTCCATGCTTCCATTATTCCGTTATCGCGCGTTTAAATATTTAGTATTACTAATACTTGGAGCAATTGGGGTGCTTGGTTTTGCTCCTTTTTATTTCTATCCAGCAAACATACTGTCTTTAATTGGTTTGTTCTATTTTTGGCATCTCAATAGCTCGCCCAAACAAGCGGCTCTCGACGGTTTTATTTATGGACTAGGCCTTTTTGGCGGAGGCATTTACTGGATCTATATCAGCCTCAATGAATTCGGTGGTATGCCTAGCATGGCGGCCGGAGTGCTGACAATAATCCTTTGTGCATTTATGGCTTTGTTTCCAGCGTTAGTTGGTATGCTTAGTGTTTGGGCTTCTGGTGTGAGCTTATTGTCCAAACAAACGCATACCATGCTGCTGACTATTCCCGTTTCATGGGCGCTTACTGACTGGATAAGAGGTTGGATTTTTACTGGCTTTCCTTGGCTTAGCATAGGCTATAGCCAAGTACCCAACAGCCCTCTTGCTGGTTATATGCCAATCATTGGCGTTTACGGTGTTTCTCTGCTTGCTACATTCAGCGCAAGTTTACTTGGATTTTGGTTAGCCAAAAGCTTTATCCATAAGGCAAACTCAAAGCGCTGGCAACGAAATGTCATTCTCTTATTAATGCTTATTTGGTTAACTGGCGGCCTATTGAAATCAGTGGAGTGGACTTCTCCCATTGGCACTCCAATTAAAGTGTCGTTATTACAAGGTAATATTGCGCAGAATTTAAAGTGGCTCCCGGAAGTTGCCGAACAGACGCTAGGTCTTTATTTAAAGATGGCCGAGGCAAGCACAGCGCAATTGATTGTAATGCCAGAAACTGCTTTACCAGTCTTGTCCAGTGACCTGCCTACTGAGCTAATCTCACGCTTAAAAAATCATGCCATAACGAATAAAGGAGAAGTTCTAGTCGGCTTGGTCGAGCTCGAAAACAGTGAATATTTTAATAGCGTACTCAGCCTAGGCACATCACCGACAAACGTTTATCGCAAGTCACACCTAGTACCATTTGGTGAATTCATTCCATTAAAGTCAGTATTAGGTTGGATCTACCGTGATCTACTAAATATGCCCTTAAGTGACTTGTCTCGTGGTAGCATCCATCAAAAACCGATGCAAATCGCTGGCCAAAAAGTCGCCATGAATATTTGCTATGAGGATGTTTTTGGAGAAGAAATTATTCGCCAATTGCCAGAAGCTACGCTTTTGGT
>Ga0364901_10308_pt2 | contig 9629 bp, 12 predicted proteins | sample ExccelJu500002D4_FD_206968 | JGI IMG/M metagenome (GOLD analysis project Ga0364901, IMG submission 206968) | Enriched cells from Trout Bog Lake Hypolimnion, Wisconsin, USA - BchlTB.July09.5000.02.D4 | ecosystem: Environmental > Aquatic > Freshwater > Lake > Hypolimnion/Profundal zone | place: USA...
CGTCGGAGATGGACAACACATCACCAACCCACTACAACCCAAATCAACCCCAGAAGACTAACTCTCATGTGGCCCAACTTCCCGAGTCCCGTCAGTTTGCCTTCTACAAAAACACTAGAGTTAGGCAATTGTTGTTCATCAACTAGCCCATGACCCCACCATCCAGCGGAGCAATCGGGGAGGGACGGTACGTACCCCCTCACCGGAGCGGACACCTGAACAGCCAGTGAAGGATTCTGTTCAGAAGCAGAAGCCAAGTCATCCGAGCCGCTCATGGTGAAAGCTTGCTCAATATCCGTGATATTGTTGGGTCCAATTTCAACATGGCAGCATCAACCCCTTCCTGATGGACCTTCATTTTTTTTGTCAGGTCGTCCCACTGCGACTGCAGGTTAGGGTCGTCCTGCATAGCGTGAGATTGGGCTCGGAGGATTTGGCTGTTGTTCGCATCGGGCGGATGGGTTCTTGACGATTTTTCCAGCATCGGAGCAACCCTCGGATCGGATTTGACCATGGCAGCAATGAGCACTTTCCGGTAAGCATCAGCCTGTGCCTGAAGGGCATCCGCCTCCGCATCCAGAGCAGAATTTCCCTGGAGTGCCGCACTGTAGACTTGCTGCAGTTTCTCCTTTTCCTCGTTTGTCAGATACGAAATAACCGCACGGGGCGGCTGTCCTGCCCAGATTATGTATGAGAGGGCACGAGGATTGGGTTGAATAACGATTTGCGCAGGACAAAACCGAGGCGTGAGCAATATAACGAGAAGCAAGATCGTTCTCCGCATGTCTGTACCCTTTAAGTCTACGTAGCATTCACGGCAATCACATTCGATCCCCCTAGGGTGCCAATAACGATTTGCCATCCTATCTTCAACGGAATACCAAATGGGCAAGGATTGTCTCCCTGCATGAGAATCAAGAATGCCCTCTGGAAGAACTTAGTTCTGTTTCTTGTTCTGCTTGGAACTGGGTTTGCTGACGAACCAAACGAGCTTGCTGTCCTCAAGAGAGAGTTTAAATCATCGCCAGACAAAAACACCGAAGCTGGTCGTGAAAAGAATATCGTCGACCTCATTCATCTTGAGGAAAAATACGATAAAGTATACCGAGCGAGTGGCAAGAGGGAGGGAGGTGATGATGGGTGGTCTGTTAACCTTGAAATTGTAAATCATCCAGCGCCCAAGGATTACAACCCTTCCCCAAGTCTACTTTTGGGTGACTGGAAATCTGATCGTCATGGGTATCGCTATACTTCTGATGGGAAGTGGATAATGCTTCCAGAAGACACTGGCACCACTCATGGAAAATGGAAAATCACGAAAGATGAGTTCTTCGAAAGCGTCGCAATGGAAGGCGACAAGATTGACTCATCCTCTGGTTCTCCCATTTACCTACTCAATCGAGACTACTTTGTTTATGGCAGCCAAACAGGAGTCTATATCTTGAAAAGAGTTCCGGATGGGACCTATGGAAAAGATTAGATCATCTCCCCACCCAACACCGAAGTGATTCCTTCTGAACCTGCTCAAAAGTGATGAGAATCAGAACCGCCTTCTGGAAGAGCTTGGTTCTGTTTATCATTCTGGTGGGAGTCGGGGTAGTTTATGGGGAAAGCCCAGATACAAATCAGCCCCTTCCTTCTGGTGACAATTCCCTTGAGATCAAAACACAGATTCCATCTTTCCCGATAAATACGTATGCAGGTAACAAAGGGGTACAAGACGTACTGAATAATCCTCTTAGTGCGACTGACGTGACTCAGGTGATTTGAGCCAGTTGGTGTGTTAGTCTTCGGGTACAACCAACCCAAAGACATGAAAGGCAAGAAGTACACGACAGAAGAGAAAATCCGTATCCTGAGACAGGCGGATGGCGGTGAGAGCATCGCAGAGGTATGCCGAGAGCATAACCTCACCCAAGTGAGTTTTCACCGGTGGAAGAAGCAGTTCGGACAGATGGAGGTCAACGAGGCCAAGAGACTGAAGGAACTGGAGAGGGAGAACACCGAGTTAAAGAAGATGCTGGCAGATTCCCTGCTAGAGAACCGAGTTCTCAAATTCGTATGCGAAAAAAAGCTCTGAGCCCGGCCAGTCGCCGGGCATACGCACTCAAAGCAGTCAATGAAGGACTAGGAAGTGGCAGGAAGGTCTGCCTCTTCCTGAAGGTACCGCGTTCCAGCTATTGGTATCATCCCAAGGAGAAGACCACTTGGGAGCAGGATCTCCTAAAGAGAATCATTGAGCTCAGCGACAAGCATCCCCGATACGGCTATCGCCGTATCACGGCGCTGCTTCGTCAGGAAGGATGGCATGTGGGCAAGAGACGCATTCAGAGTCTTCGAAGATCATTGGGGCTTCGGGTTCCACCTACCAGAAGGAAGCTCGTTCGTCGCGGTCACTCTACGGGACTTCCCACGAAGGCTGAGCATAAGGGGCATGTTTGGACTTGGGACTTTATCGCTGATGGAACAACACGTGGAGGAGCGATCCGAATGCTGACCATCTTGGATGAATACACCCGCGAGTGCCATGTACTGCGGGCAGATCGGGCTCTTAAGAGTGCCGATGTGCTTGAATGGATGGGAAGAGCCATCGCAGAACATGGAGCACCCAAATATCTGCGGAGTGACAATGGGAGTGAGTTCATCGCTAAGGCGGTGCAGTCATGGCTCTCTGAGAACCGGATCAAGACGATCTACATTGATCCGGGTAGTCCTTGGCAGAATGGCTATGTGGAGAGCTTCCACGGACGCCTCCGGGACGAATGTCTCAATCGGGAAGTGTTCTGGACGCTCACCGAAGCCCGTGTGGTGATCGAGGATTATCGCAGGGAATACAACACCTTCAGGCCGCACAGCAGGCTGGGCTATCTGAGCCCCGCCACCTTTGCAGCCAGGAGGTGCGCACCATCTCCGTCTTCGGTCGGCCTCCGGCCTCCCTGCGTCGGAGATGGACAACACATCACCAACCCACTACAACCCAAATCAACCCCAGAAGACTAACTCTCATGTGGCCCAACTTCCCGAGTCCCGTCAGGTCACTCCATGGTTCGTCAGTTCTTTCAAAAGCTTGAAAATCCTCCTTCCGATGAAACCCACTGGCTCGGTGACTGATGCTCTCCCATCCTGCAATACTGAATCCTTTTCTATTTGGTTTTAGTGATGCGATAGCAACTAGGATTCTCCATTCCCTCCAACTTATTCCCCGTTCGGGCCTATCTGATTCACCTGCCTCATGTCTCGCTGTGTAGCAGGCTTCCCAGAAAAGCATGCTCTTTAGACTGATGATAGGAGATCTAACACAATCCTCTAAAATCTTGGCGTGCTGGATCTTTTCCTTCCTTCCTGTTTTGTCTCCAAGATTGATACAGGAGAGAGCAGCACCAACAACGGCTTCTGCTGAACAATTGCTGTGGGTGCTTAACTCCTTCGCCTTCGTATTAAATATCTCCTCACCATGTTGTCGCTGGAATCCGATGCCCGCGTTGACGGCAGCGAAAGATGCAGCCCGATTAAAAAAATCTGTTTCACTGGAACACTTGCGTAGAAGGGCAAGCGGAAATCGGAGAAAGGCTCCACTCATCGCCATCCTCCTAGCGTAGCGCCTTGACTTTAGGCGCGGTGACTGCACTATCCTTCATAGTTATCAATTGAAAAAGGTCGAGTGATGCTCCCCAGCAACTCGGCCTTTTTTTCGTGAATTAGGTTATTTTCACATCATGAAAGGATTTCTGCCCGTGTTGCCGTGCGGGTCATAGATCCTAAAATGTCTTCTCGGGTGAACCGGATTAGGCGTGGTCCAAATCTCCGGTATGGCATCAATCCCCCCTCAACGCGGCGGTAGATTGTTTTCTCCGTGACTCGAAGAAGCCTCGCAGCTTCCTTCACATCAAGGATTTCAGACTCTGTGGGTGTTAATTGTGCAGGAGAGGTATTTGCTTCCATACAATAGCGGGAAATGTCAACTTTGTGCCTAACGCCTAACGCTTTTAAAATGGATTACTTGACTCCAAAACAAGCAGCAAAACGACTCGGTATCAGAAGAGAATCACTCCATCTCGCTCGGAGGAGGGGGGATATTGAATCAGCCAAACGGCTACCAAACGGTTACTACCTCTATAAACCGTCAGAGGTTGAGAGGTTTGCGGAAAAGCGCAGAGTGAGAGACCTCCTCAAGGCAAAGGCTCACAGTGAGGCACTGATAGGCCCGAAGTTCAAAGGCATAACACCTAAACACACAGAAGTAGTTGAGCGTCTCCTCAAAGACGATCCAAAAGCACAGGCCAAGATGTTAAAAAACATAGATAAATACCGGCTATCAGTGAAGGCGACGAGACGAAGCATTCATGCTGGAAGGGTCATAACGGACAAAGAGATCTTTCAAAATTTCTCCTCTCGCCGCTTCCGTATCCGTACCTACCATGCTGTGCGCTTCGACTTTGATATGTGGCTCAAGTGCTGCAATACCGAGAAATGGAAGAAGGAGGATCGCCGTGATTTTCTCTACTTCTTCAAGCCCATAGAGGATTTTATTAAACAGCAAAGGGGTATCTTAAACGAAGAGAGTGACCCCTTGCCAATCCCTTCGGGTTCAAATGCTCTAAAGATATTTGATACTTTTTGATACGGTGATTTCGGCAATTAACGACAAATTGTGTCCAAAACCAAAAAATCACTCATCGACTGTAGATGTAGATTTAATGTGGTTCTACAGGCTTTTTTATTGCAAAAAAAATGGCGACCCTAACGGGATTCGAACCCGTGTTACTCCCGTGAAAGGGGAGTGTCCTAGGCCACTGGACGATAGGGTCGTGAGTGAAGTGAAAGAAAATGCCCTAAGCGGACTTTATTTCAAGCTTAGTTCGGCGTTTTTATCGGTTACGGCATATTTCTAATTTAGTTGGTTTGATGATGTGATCGTAGAACCCCACCACAAAGCTTCGGCGATAGTGCTGCCTGGGACGGTCGCCTGCCCATGATCAATTTGCCAAGCGTACTCCTGAATTTACGGGGTTTATTCAGGCCGATAGTTCGCATACAAAGATAAAATCTGCATGATAACTCGTTTCTTCCATTCACAGTTACTTGACGAGAGGCATGGGTCCGTGAAGATGTCCTTATGACCCATCACAACATGGATATCCTTCGCAGAATGAGACGCAATCGCCTGACTCCAGCAGTTCGCTCACTTGTCAGGGAGACGACACTTCATCGCGATGATCTCATCCAGCCCCTCTTTGTCATGGAGGGAGAGGGAATACCGGAACCTGTTGGTTCGATGCCGGGTGTCGTGCGTCATACGGTCCCCACGCTGGTGGAGGAATGCCGCAAACTGGAAGGGAACGGGATTCCTGCTGTGGCTCTTTTTCCATGCATTGACCAATCCAAAAAGGATCATCACGGGTCTCATGCCTGCGATCCTAGTAATGTTCTCTTTTCTGCAATCCGGGCTGTCAAGTCAGCCTGCCCCTCGCTCGCTCTGATCACCGATGTGGCACTTGATCCGTACACGAGCCACGGCCATGACGGGTTGATTGATGACCGAGGTGAGGTGGTAAATGACTCCACTGTGGAGATCCTCTGCCGATTAGCCGTGGCGCAGGTCGAAGCTGGCGCCGATATTGTCGCCCCTTCTGACATGATGGATGGGCGGGTGAGGGCAATCAGAGCAGGCCTTGACAGGGCCGGATTCCAGCAACGTGGAATTCTAGCTTATGCGGCAAAGTATGCATCGGCCTATTACGGCCCCTTCCGTGAAGCAGTGAAAAGCGGAAGCCCTAGTCTTTCACTTGACAAGCGTGGGTACCAAATGGATACGGCCAATGTTCGAGAGGCGTTAATTGAAGTGAAACTCGACGAAGAGGAGGGGGCGGACATGGTGATGGTCAAGCCAGCAGGCCCATTTCTCGACGTGATCCGTGCGGTCCGTCAATCGACGCATCTTCCCTTGGCGGCCTACCAGGTTTCTGGAGAGTATGCGCAGATCCATGCAGCCGCTCGGTTGGGTTGGCTAGATTATGAGGCGGTACGGAATGAGTCTCTACTTGCGATCAAGAGGGCAGGTGCCGACATGATACTAACTTATTTTGCTGCTGAGGTCGCGGATTTGTACGATTGAGATGAATCGTAGAGGCCAAGTAGCTGGATTAGTGCTTTGCACTGGGGTTATTCTTTTTCTTTCTGGGTGTGCCGATACCCATCATCGGTTGATCGTCAGCATTCCCGATCAGAAAATGCTTGTTCTCACTGATGATAGACCGGTGGCTGTTTACAAGGTATCGACTTCTAAATTCGGCACAGGAGATCGTGAGGGAAGCTATGCTACACCCTTGGGACGTCTCTGCGTACGAAGCAAAATAGGCGAGGGGGCACCTCTTGGCGCTGTTTTTAAATCGCGCAAGCCCACCGGCGAGGTGCTTCCGCCGGATGCAGAAGGAAGGGATCCGATTGTTACGCGAATTCTTTGGCTTGATGGGCTTGAACCCCACAACCGCAATGCCTTTAACCGATGCATCTACATTCATGGAACCCCACAGGAATCACTTTTGGGAAACCCTGTTAGCTACGGATGCATCAGGATGCGCTCCTTGGATATCGCAAATCTCTATGATCTCGTCGGAACCGGAGCCAAGGTGGACATAATCCAGTCTCATCTGCCGTGGGAAAATCAGCAATCCCAACGGTAAGATTCGCCGTACTCAGCTGGTTGGTTTCCGCAGCACAGGGTGGTAATGAGGGAAGGACAGATTGAGGTAAATGACTCAACCGCGTCTGGAGAGTACATCTTTCTCGTATGATTTAACCTCCTGAAGCCACGCCGCTCCTGAAGGGACATTGTTCCTAAGACAGTATTCTTCCCAGACAAGACCGAAGGGGAGTGCCTTAATTTCCTCAAAAAGCGCCAGTCGTGATGTGTAATCCCCTGCTTGCTCATAGCCACGAAGCAACGGGAGTGGTTCAAGCATGGCTAGGAGAAGCGCCTTGAGGGTGTTACGGGTGCCAATGACCCAAGCTGCTATGCGGTTGATGCTGGCGTCGAAGTAGTCGAGGCCTATATGGGTGCGATGGAGAAAGTCGCCCCGCACCAACTCCTCCATGATTCCGCGGGTGGGGTCATCAAGAAGGACGACATGATCGCTATCCCACCGAACACCACGGCTGACATGGAGAAGGAGACTTGGGACGAATTGAAGTATCGATGAGATCTTGTCTGCTAGCTGCTCGGTCGGATGGAAGTGTCCTGCATCAAGGCACAGGGCGGTCCGTTTCTTCATCGCATAGCCCATGTAGAATTCATGAGACCCAGCAACATAAGCCTCCGAGCCGATCCCGAAGAGCTTCGACTCGACCGCATCAAGATGAAAACGATCATCAAGGTTTTCGCAGAACAGTGCATCAAGTGATTTTTCAAGAAGTTCCCGAGGTCCCTTACGGTCTACGGGGATATCCTTGTATCCGTCAGGAATCCAAATATTGATGACGGTTTTAGAGCCGAGTTGGCGCCCCATTTCTTCGCCAATTTTCCGACATGCAATGCCATGCTCAATCCAAAATGAACGGATCCCATCGTCTGGATGCGTCAGTGTGCGTCCGTCATTGGCGAGTGGATGGGAAAAAAAAGTTGGGTTGAAGTCCAGCCCGAGGCAGCGTCCTTTTGCCCAGTCAATCCAACTCTGAAAATGTGCAATATCGACTTTATTGCGCTCAATAGTTTTTCCCCCGCTGAAATCCGCATAGCATGCATGAAGATTGAGTCGATGCTTTCCGGGGATTAGGGAAAGGGCTTTCTCAAGATCATCGCGCAGTTCTTCGAGAGTGCTAGCCTTTCCGGGATAGTTACCGGTTGCCAGGATGCCACCCCCAGTTATTTTCCCTTCAGGGTTTTCGAATCCTCCGATATCATCCCCTTGCCAACAATGAAGCGATATCGGAACAGTGGAAAGTTTCCGGATTGCAGTTTCTGTATCGACTCCATACTGTTGGTAGGAGTCTAAGGCCAGCGAATAATTGCTCATTGTTGGAACTTAGTTAGTTAAATTAAGTGGTTGGGATAGGGGAGGTGGAAAATATCAATCTGCAGGCTTTTAGTTACTCCATCGTTGTTCTTTGGCAACCCTGATAGGCTAGGATAATACCGGTGCTGATGTGTATTAGCAGCACCCAAATACAGATGGACGTAGCGGAAAGGCCCGTCTGGATGACGGTGCTCACAATGTCATAGTAACGCTCGCCGCGAAGCGTTTGCAACATGCCCGACCAACTCCAATAAGCTGCTATGACCGGTCTGACCAGCGGTCCGAGCCAGGAAGGCAGGGCCAACACCGCTCCGGAGAGAGGTAACTGAAAACCTACCAGATAGATGGATGCCAGAGAGGCCTGCTCCGATGTGGACATGAAGCTGGAAATGGCAAGGCAGACGGAAGTCATGGCCGCGTTAACCAAGAAGAGAAAAAGGAGTTGAGATGCCAATTCTCCAGGGAAGGCACAGGTGAAGTGAATGAATAAACCCATCCAGAGGGATTGGATTGCCGAGAGGATGCCGAGAAAAAGAACCTTGCTCAGGATATAAGCCCCGGAGCTAAGCCCAGAAAGTTTCTCCTTCTCAAAAATCTGGCGTTCCCCCGCAATTTCACGACCAGAATTGTTGGCTCCCATGAGAGTGAGCAAAATCACCTCGAACATCACGATTCCCGATACAAGACTTCCTACCTTGCTTGCCTGAAGGAGAAATTCACGAGCTTCTTTGAGTTGCTGGATCACGTTCAGGTCAAGTCCCATGCTCAGGTTTGTTATCTGCGGCAGACCATTCCATCCGAAGATGGCGACCATGCATGGGAATCCAAACACCAGACCTGCCTGAAGCCAGAGTTGGGCATGACTTCGGAAGAAAATCCGAAATCGGCGTTCCACAAGGGTTGCAAACTGACGAATGGAACCCGGATGGTCGGAGGCACCTTCCCCAAGTTTTACGGATTCCCCCCCGCCAAGAATCTTGCAACCGCATTCCTTGCAAAATCTCATTCCGTCCGGGGTTATGGCTCCGCATTCGGGGCACTTTTTTTTCCCGGTGAGGCTTGTGGAGCTCGATATTTTCTCCCTTTCCTTGAGTTCGAATGCAGAAGCATGCTTTTGCCATGAGTTCTTCCATCCCTCGGCGTCCCGTGTATCCAAGCGACCGTAGACAAGATTTGGATCCCCAATCTGAAAATAGTGGGTGAGGTGTTGCGGTTGCCCGGCATAGGCGAGCATTCCCTTATAAAGGACTACCACGGCATCGTAAGAAGTGAGGTGCTTGAGGCTGTGTGTAACGGAAATAACCAAGCGGTTCCCCTCTCGGGCGACCTTGTGCAGAAGAGTGACAATTTCATCCTCCGACTGGGGGTCGAGGCCGCTTGTCACCTCGTCGCAAAGCAGGATAGGTGGACTGCTGACGAGTTCCATGGCTAGAGCCAGGCGGCGTTTTTGACCACCAGAGAGAACTTTTACTCGACGGTCGCGGAACTCTTCCATGCCAACCTCTGCCAGAAGTCTCGATATCATGGCCTCACGTTTTTCAGCAGACAGGGAAGCCACTCTTAATCGAGCCGAATAATCAACGCATTCCTCAACGGTCAGTTCCTCGTGAGCGATAC
>Ga0364901_10312_pt1 | contig 9546 bp, 9 predicted proteins | sample ExccelJu500002D4_FD_206968 | JGI IMG/M metagenome (GOLD analysis project Ga0364901, IMG submission 206968) | Enriched cells from Trout Bog Lake Hypolimnion, Wisconsin, USA - BchlTB.July09.5000.02.D4 | ecosystem: Environmental > Aquatic > Freshwater > Lake > Hypolimnion/Profundal zone | place: USA...
TGGCATGCCAATTGTTGAAAAGCTTATCGGTTGCTGACATTGCTGTATCTTCTTTTTATATTTCAACCTTTGTTGTGAACGTATAGCAAGGTTTGTGAGGCAATGGAAATATCCATCAAGAACAACGGGTTCTGCAGTTCATGCGGGCTCTGCTCCATTCAGGCGTGGCCGATTGAACAGAGTATCAGGAGCTGTGTTTTTAAAAACGGTTGGCTCGGCGAGAGGGAAAAAAAGCTTTTCGGACGGGAACGAAGCCTGAATGATCCGGTGGAAATGCGTTTCGGCATTACGCTAGATCGAATTACTGCTCAACTGAAAAAGCCGATACCCGGATCGCAGTGGAGCGGCATTATTACCCGCATGGCCATCAGGGCTTTTGAAGAGAAGCTTGTTGAAGGGGTTGTGTCGCTGCAGCACACTCCTGACCATCATTTTTTCTCGCAGCCTTTCCTGGCCCGAAACAGTGACGAGATCTATTCGACGAGAGGCAATAAACCGGTGCTCTCCCCTGTGTTATTCTCGCTTGAGAGCGCGTATCGCCAGGGCTTGAAAAAAGTGCTTGTCATCGGGACGGCTTGTCACCTGCATACACTCAGAGATTTCCATGAGAGATTCGAATACCTGAGAGATATGGAAATATGGACTATTGGGATTCCCTGTGTAGACAATGTCGCGCGGTCAAAATGGCCATGGATTCTGGAAAGAATGTCGCAATCGCCTGAGACCGCCTGCCATATGGAGTTCATGCAGGATTTCAGAATTCACATCAGGCACGATGATGGGAGCGTTGAAAAAATTCCCTTCTTCAGCCTTCCGGAAGAGCTTTCAGACCCTGCTATTTTTCCTCCTGCATGCATGAGCTGTTTTGATTATCTCAACAGCCTTGCCGATATTACCGTTGGCTACATCGGAGCTCGACTGCTGCCGGAACAGAAACGGCAGTGGCTCCTTGTCCGTACTGAAACAGGGAAAACACTTCTGAAGCTGATTGAAACTGAACTTGAATATTTTCCGGAATCCGGCAAGTGGGAGTGCAGCTCATTTGTTAAGAACACTTCAACACGCATCATCGAAAGCATGAAGGGAGTTAATAAAGAGTATGCGGCCACAAGAACAATACCACTATGGCTTGGCCATATAATGGCTAGTCTTCTTGCCATGATCGGCCCGAAAGGGATAGGGTTTGCCCATTACTCTGTTGATTTTCACTTGATCAGGCACTACTACTACGTCAAATTCCGCTCTCCTGAACAGCTCGACAAACTGGTTCCGCAACATGTCAGGGTTATCATTGCTGAATATGGGTTGCCCCTTTGAAATTGTTAGGGTTGTTTTGTGTAAAGATAGTGCAGATGCTCTGTGTCAAAGCCCAGGGATTTCGCACGAAGAACCAATTCCTTCAAAAGCCGGGAATCCAGTTGAGGTTCCCTCGACAAAATCCAGAAGTAGGCTTTGTCGCGACCGCAAACCATAGCCCAGCGGTAGCCGGTCTTGTCAAGTGCAATGATGTTGTAACTGGCATAAAAAGGGCCGAAAAAGGAGACCTTCAACGCCCCTTTGTGGATATCACCAACAAAAACACCTCGCCCTTCAATGGTTTGCAACTCTCTTTTTTGCGCGTCATACCCTTTGTTCAACACCGTCACACTCCCATCCTCGGCAAGTTTATAGGAAGCCGATACCTGCCCGAGATTCTTTTCAAAAGAGTTATCAATACGGGCAACTTCATACCATGTACCAAGAAAACGATCAAGAGAAAAATCATCTACAACCGTAACGCCCTGCGGAATACCCATACATCCAGCGAGAAGCAGGATTGAAAGTAAAAAGAGTTTTTTTATCATGGCTTGTAACGGTTTTTATGATTCAAAAACACTGTTCCGGCAGGCCTCTCCGGGATATTCGATTTCAACAGTTGAGTGATAAAGCCCATGGTGCTTCACCACTATTCTGATCTCTTCCTTGAGCTGCATATAGGCTTCAACATCGAGCAGAACATTCAGTTCAAGGTGTGCTGTAAAAACGCTGTGCTCACCATCAAGTGACCAGATATGTGCATGATGTACAGCATGAATATGCTCGATGTGCTCGATTTCCCTCGTAATAGCGGCAAGATCAAGTTCTGCAGGAACTGCCTGAAGAAAGACGGGGATCATTGCCTTGAGATTTTTCAGAACACCGCCAAGAATATAGAGGGTAATCATAACGGCAAGAACGGGATCGAGCACAGGGATATCCCAGAAGAAGAGAATAACGGCAACGATAAGCACAGTTACCCATCCAAGCACATCTTCCAGCAGGTGCAGGGCAACAACTCGTGAATTCATACCCTTATCTTTTGAGAGTCTTGCCATTGCAATGCCGTTGACCGTAACACCGGCAACAGCAAGCAAAATCATCCCCCCGGCGTCTGGATGATGCGGTACAAAAATAGAGGGTATGGCTTTGGCAAGAACAAGGATTGAACTGGTGAGGAGCACCACTGTACTTATAAGTGCGCCAAGAAGAGAGAAGCGCTTATAGCCATAAGAGTAGCGAGGGCTGCTTTTCTCAAGAGATTTCCGTTCGAAATACCATGCCTGGCCAAGAGCGAAGGAATCTCCAAGGTCATGAACTGCATTGGCAAGGATTGCCGTACTGCCGGTTAACACTCCACCAGCTATTTCGATAACGGCAAACCCAAGATTAAGAAAAAAAGCAAGCTTTATGTTCCCTGATGCATGATGGTGGTGGTGACTATGATGATGGTCATGATGGTCATGATGGTCATGCGCACAAGCTTCTGATGTTGTATTGCTCATAAAATAGGGTAAATAGGGCCTGTTTTCTTGTAAGGATTTATGCCGCTACAAAATTTAATGTATTTTTACGATCAATTGGCCACTCTGTTAAAAAAAAGAGTATTAGATCCCCTTATGAACAGACTTTTCAAGTGGGGTATAGCAGTTGCTGTGGTTATGCTGCTCTGCATTCTCAGCTATATCGTTACGGATATTAAAACCGCATTATGGTTCCATACAGTAAATATAGGATGGTCAAATGATCTGTTTAACATAATAACAGACTTTGGTGAATCACAATGGTACCTTGTTACAGGAGTAGTGCTTTTTGTTGTGTTTCGCAAAACCAACCAGTCCAGAGCGCAATCAGGCCTTTTTCTCTCCTCGTCCGTGGCCCTTTCGGGAGTGAGTGCGGATATTTTCAAATATATAGCGGGAAGGGCAAGACCCACACTTTATTTCAGCGAACAACTCTATGGGTTCAACTTTTTCCATTATGAATATGAGTGGACATCCTTTCCATCCGGCCATTCAGCCACAGCGTTCAGCGTCGCAATAGTCCTGACTACTCTTTACCCCAGATGGCGACTCCTCTTTCTTTTTGGAGGGGCGCTGATTGCTTTCAGTCGAATTTTTCTTACCCAGCACTATATCAGTGATGTCATTGCCGGTTCATTTTTAGGCATCGCCTCCTCAATGCTGCTCTATAATTTCTATTTCAAAACAAAGCTTGATGTCTCAGAATAACGCGAAATCTGAAACCACATGGTTTCTCTTTGCACTCGGAATCCTTATCCTTGCCAGTTTCTTTGTAGGCCTTGGCTCCGCACCGCTTTTTGATGTTGATGAAGGGGCCTTCAGCGAGGCAACGCGCGAAATGATGTTGAGTAAAAATTATCTGACAACCTATCTGAATGGCGCACCACGTTTTGATAAACCAATTCTTATTTACTGGGTGCAGCTTGTTTCGGTCAAGATGTTCGGCATCAACGAATTTGCATTCCGACTACCCTCCGCCCTTGCGGGAACAGCCTGGGCAACCTCGATCTTTCTTTTTTTTCGTAAAGAGTCCGGCAACCGTCAGGCATTTTTTGCTGCGGCAATGATGGTACTCTCGCTACAGGTCATTGTTATCGCTAAAGCTGCCATAGCTGATGGATTGCTGAACTGCTTCCTTGCCATCACCATGTTTGCCCTGCTCCAGCATTTCAAAACAGGATCAAAACATGCACTGCATCTTGCCTTTGCCACCGCAGGCTTCGGGATGCTGACCAAAGGGCCGATAGCGATACTTATACCTGCAGCTGTCTCTTTTTTGTTCGCCCTGCATGAAAGAGCCGTGAAACAATGGATCCGGATGATTTTCAACCCTATCGGTATCCTGCTCTTTCTCTGCATTGCACTTCCCTGGTATCTGCTTGAATACAGGGATCAAGGGATGGCTTTTATCGAAGGTTTTTTCTTCAAACACAACCTCAGCCGTTTCAACTCCTCATTTGAAGGGCACTCCGGTTCCATGCTCTATTATATTCCGGTTATTATTGTCGGAATGATGCCCTTTACCGGCCTGTTCTTTACCGTTCTCATTAAAATAAAATCACTGCTTGCCGACCGCACAAACCGCTTTCTTCTGATCTGGTTCCTCTTTGTCTTTGTGTTTTTCTCCCTCTCCGGCACAAAGCTTCCACACTACACCATCTATGGCTATACACCTCTCTTTATACTCATGGCAAGAGCACTGCCGTTGAGCAAGCATCCTCGGCTTTTTGCTGTGTGGCCTCTCCTTTTCCTTGCGGTAGTTGCCTGCCTCCCTTTTCTGCTGCAGATTGCCTTGCAGAAAATTGATGATGACTTTATCAAGGCAATCCTTACCGGGGGAGTCGAGCTTACAGGGCTGAACCATCTACTCATCATCATTGCCACCATGCTCTCTATCACGGCCATTCAATTCATTCCCCGTTTTTCAGCCGCCAACAAACTTCTTGCAACTGGAGTGGTATTGGCTCTTCTCATCAATCTCTACCTCATGCCCCTTGTGGGAAATCTTCTCCAGAAACCGGTGAAAGAGGCTGCACTTCTGGCTAAAAAAGAGGGATATAAAGTCGTGATGTGGGAACTCTACAACCCCTCCTTTTTTGTATATTCCGAATCTTTTGCTGAACAACGTGCGCCAAAACGGGGCGAAATTGTCTTAACAACAGTGAAAGATCTGAAAAATCTTCAACATACCTCTTTGCTCTATAGCAAATACGGTATTGTGCTTGCAAAACTAACAGAATGAATTCGATAACATGAAGCTTTCAGTCGTCATACCGGTCATGAATGAGGCTGAAAACATCAAACCACTGTTTGCGGCTCTCGCATCCTCGCTCGCCGCTGTTGAGCATGAAATCGTTCTGGTTGACGATGGTTCTACTGATGGTACCGTAGCTGAAGTTCAGAAATACGCACCATCCAATGCACATCTGGTTGTCCTGAACAAGAATTACGGCCAGACAACCGCGATGGCTGCCGGTATTGATCATGCAGAGGGCGAGCTGATAGCCACAATAGATGGAGATCTGCAGAATGACCCGTCGGATATTCCAATGATGATGCACTACCTTTATGACCACGATCTTGATGTTGTGGCGGGCAGGCGGGCAGGACGGCAGGACGGGATGATTCTGAGAAAAATACCGAGCAAGATAGCCAACGCCATCATCCGGAATTTAACCAATGTGCACATCCACGACTATGGATGTACACTGAAGGTATTTAAAAAGGATGTTGCAAAAAATCTTGGTCTATACGGAGAGCTGCATCGCTTTATCCCAGTTCTCGTGCAGCTCTACGGTGCAAAAATGGAAGAGGTTGATGTACAGCACCATGCAAGGAAATACGGAAAATCGAAATACGGTATTGGCCGCACCTTCAAGGTACTGAGTGACCTGTTATTCATGGTTTTTTTCCAGAAATACAGTCAGAAGCCAATGCATCTTTTCGGAAGCCTTGGTTTTTCCTCGCTATTTATAGGCTTGGCCCTGAACATGTACCTCCTTGCGCTGAAAATATTGGGCCAGGATATCGGAGGACGTCCACTGCTCTCGCTTGGCATTATTATGACCTTTATCGGAATTCAGCTCATTACCACCGGATTCATTGCCGAATTCATCATGCGCACCTACTACGAGTCTCAAAACAAGAAACCCTATATCATTAAAAAGATCGTTGGCAAACAATAACACCGGCCTGAAAAAGCTGCTCAAGCCACTTCTCCAGCTTCTTGTCACCGCTCTGGCACTCTATCTGGTGCTGAAAAAAACCGATGTTGCAAAACTTGCCGGTATCATTCGGGGCGCCAACCTCTGGTATCTCCTGCTGGCCCTCCTGTTTTTCAATATCTCCAAAATTTTCAATGCAATACGCTTAAACCGGTTTTTCAAGGCTATCGGCATTGAGCTGTCAGCCCTGTACAACCTTAAGCTCTACTATCTTGGAATGTTCTATAACCTTTTTCTTCCGGGCGGCGTCGGGGGCGATGGGTATAAAATCTTTGTGCTGCAGAAAAACCATGGTCTGAAAATGATCAACGTCTTTCATGCTGTGTTGTGGGACAGAATCTGCGGAATCTTTGCTTTGGTATTTCTCTCCATTTTACTTCTGCTGCCGAGCAGTTTCGCCTTGAAATTTCCCCACCTGATACCCTATTCATGGATTGTGCTTGCTGCACTCTATCCAGTTGCACTCTTTGTTAACAAACTGTTCTACAAGCAGTTCATCGAGGTGTTCACCATCACCGCCATAGAGTCGATGCTGGTACAGATAACCCAGGTTATATCGGTTTTTTTCATTCTCAAAGCCATGTCGCACAGCGCCAACCTCATCGACTACCTGGCGATATTCCTGATCTCGACAATAGCCACCATTATACCAATTACCATCGGGGGAGCTGGCGCGAGGGAGATAACCTTCTTTTACCTGCTTGGCGCAATAGAACTGGAAACCAGCACAGGCGTTGCTCTGTCGCTCATATTTTTCGCCCTTTCAGCTCTTTCATCACTCGCAGGTATTCTGACCAGGATCAGCCACGAAAAAAAAGTGCCCGACCAAAAATCTGCCATAACGATGTAGATTTCAGGCTTTCTGCGGTTTAGAGAGTTCAAGGTCACGGAGTTTGATCTGCCACTGCTCCCTGTTATTCCATACCCGCTTCTCGATTGAATAGACCATGGAAAAAAGAGGACGGGAGGGCCCGGTGAGTTCTTTATAGAGATCCGGACGATCAAAACCTATAACATCGAAGGTTCTTCCGTTTTTATCCCTGACAAAAAATTTCACATGCCTCTGGTGAAGAAGTTTTGGCTGACCGAAAAGCACAAGCTCCTCAGAAAGAAAGAGAGGCTCGCGGTTGCCATGACCGTAGGGGGCAAACTGCTCAAGCACATTGATAAACTTGGCTGTGATATCCTCAAGGGCCAGTTTTGAATCAACAACAAGCTCTTTCTGACGCTGCCCAATCGAAAGTGAGTTGCTGCAAACCTCATTGAATTTCTTGCGAAATCCGGCAAAATTCTCCGGTCGAAGTGTGATACCTGCGGCCTGGTGGTGTCCCCCGAACTGATCAAGATAGTCACTGCACTCCTGCAGGGCTTCGTAGATATTGAACCCTTCAACACTTCGAACGGAACCCTTGATGAGACCATTCATGCCACCAAGAATGACCGTAGGCAGGTAATGTTTTTCAATCATTTTGGAAGCTACTATACCAAGAACTCCAAGATGCCACGATTCATCATAGAGTACTATCGAAGAACAATATGAGGCAAAATGACCTTCAAGCATTTTTTCAGCCTTCCCCATAATATCAGCATCAGTTTCCCTGCGAAGTGAATTCATGCGGTCAAGTTCATCGGCATGTCGCTGTGAATCAGCTGACGAGGTCGAAAGAAGCCATTCAACAGCAAGGTGTGCCGAGTGCATTCTTCCCGCAGCGTTGATACGCGGAGCAATGCCAAATCCAATATGAAACATGCCAAGATCTGCCGGCGCAACCTTCATGAGCGAACACATCACCGCCAAAGCGCGTCTTGGCTTTGTTCTCATCCTCTGCAGCCCTTCACGAACCAGCGTCCGGTTCTCTTTTTCAAGTGAGACCATATCAGCCGCAGTGGCAATAGCAACAAAATCAAGATATTGCTGCCAGCTTTCTGGTTCGGCATTCAAATGCTCAGCTATTGCCTGAACAAGCTTGAATGCCACACCGCACCCGCACAACTCCCTGAAAGGATAGGTAGAACCCGCAAGTTTTGGATTTAAAATCGCATAGGCTGGGGGAAGAAGATCCGGTTCATGATGGTCGCAGACAATCACATCAATACCAAAACCTGCACATCGGCCTATCTCCTCGTTCTCCCTTATACCGCAATCCACCGTAATAACAAGAGCGACCTTCTGCTCAACAGCTGAATCTATACCTTCCGTCGACAGGCCATACCCTTCACTGAAACGATCATTGATATAATAGCATACCTCAGCACCCCGCTCTTTCAGAAAAAGAAAAAGCAGCGCAGTCCCTGTTGTGCCATCAACATCATAATCACCATAAAGCATTATTTTTTCATGACTCTCAATCGCGCGTAAAACTCGTTCCACAGCCTTTTGCATATCCTGCAGAAGCAGGGGGGATGGAAGATGCCCGATTGAGGAGCGGAAATAATCCTTTGCCTCTTCAAAAGTCTGAATACCACGGTTAAAGAGTGCTCTTGCAACAGGCAATGTTACATTGATTGCGTCAGAAAGAGCAAGAACGGCCTGTTCATCAGGAGAACAGAGATTCCAGCGGTATCGTTTCATGAGAATATCCAGAAAGGCTAATAAAAATTGTCTCTGTATATAACACTTCGACCCCTCTTAACAATTAACAATAAGCATCTGCCATTCGCCTATTAAAGAAATTGTGAAAATATTCTACATTAAAGACCAGGATATATGTTTTATCACTCTATCAGACAATAGATACACTAACCATCAGGAAAACAGAGCATGAGCAATTTGATCACCATTGAACGCCACATTCTCGAACAGCAGAAGTTTTTCCCGGAAGCCAGCGGCGAGCTTACAGACCTTCTCAACGATGTTGCCTTTGCAGCAAAACTGGTCAGGAGAGAGGTGGTACGCGCAGGACTGGTCGACATTCTCGGTTTCACAGGAAACATCAATGTTCAGGGTGAAGAGGTCAAAAAACTTGATCTGTTCGCCAATGAAAAAATCATCTCCGCTATCGGCCAGCATGGACGGTTTGCCATCATGGGTTCAGAAGAGAACGAAGGAATCATTATTCCTCCAAAAAATGAGACCGGCAACTATGCACTTTTGTTCGATCCGCTTGACGGCTCATCAAACATTGATGTCAATGTCAGCGTCGGCACCATCTTCTCCATCTATAAACTCAAGGGTGACGATCCCTGCAAGGCAAGCATCAGCGACTGCCTGCAGCACGGTTACGAACAGGTTGCTGCCGGCTATGTCATCTACGGTTCATCGGTAGTCATGGTCTATACAACAGGCCACGGTGTTCACGGTTTTACCTACGATCCTACCATCGGAGAGTTCCTGCTTTCCCACGAAAACATCACCACACCGAAGAGCGGTAAATATTACTCAATCAACGAAGGCTCTTACGCACAGTTCAACGAAGGCACAAAAAAATATCTCGATTACATCAAAGAGGAAGACCCTGCAACAGGTCGTCCCTACAGCACCCGCTACATCGGCTCACTGGTGG
>Ga0364901_10476_pt1 | contig 9491 bp, 6 predicted proteins | sample ExccelJu500002D4_FD_206968 | JGI IMG/M metagenome (GOLD analysis project Ga0364901, IMG submission 206968) | Enriched cells from Trout Bog Lake Hypolimnion, Wisconsin, USA - BchlTB.July09.5000.02.D4 | ecosystem: Environmental > Aquatic > Freshwater > Lake > Hypolimnion/Profundal zone | place: USA...
AGGACGCGCTTATATTGATTCAATTCCCTATATTCGAGGTAAATGGATTATAATGGGAGATGCTGATCTAACCTATGATTTTAGAGAAGTTTCTGAATTTATAAAAGAATTCAAGAAGGGATATGAGTATGTAATGGGAAGTCGATTTGCCGGTACTATAGAAGATGGAGCAATGCCACCACTTCATAGGTACTTTGGTACACCTTTTACAACTTGGATATTAAATAGAATTTATGGATCAAGTTACTCTGATATACATTGCGGTATGAGGGGTATAACTAAGGAAGGATTAACAAGATTGGCTCTAAAGTCTCAATCTTGGGAATATGCAAGTGAGATGGTACTTAAGGCATCAAGACTTAATCTTAAAATTTCTGAAGTCCCTGTTAGATTTTACAAAGATAGAGAAGGCAGAGTAAGCCACCATCGCAGAATGGGATGGTTTTCTCCATGGAAAGCAGGATGGCTTAATTTAAAAGTCATGCTAGTTTATACACCAGACTCTTTCTTACTTAAACCCGGTTTTTTTATGGTACTAGTAGGACTTTTTTTAGTGATTGGCCGTGCGATAGGTCCAATGAGCATCGGTCCTATTGAGTTTAACTTTTATTGGATGTTACTTGGTCTTACATCTGCTACATTAGGATATGGTTTTATACAAGTTGGTGTTGCTGCGCAAATGATGCATGGATTAAGAACAGTCCTATCTAAGAACCTACAAAATATTTTATCATACAATAGAGGCTTCGCTATAGCAGTATTAAGCATAGTCTCTGGATTAGTATGCGTATATACACTTGTTAATGAATATTTGAACAATAACTATAGGTTGAGTAGTCTTTCAGCTACAGCAATCTTGGGCCTTTTTCTTATCATTATTGGTTTTCAGACTTTTTGTTTTACCTTAATGCTTGAAATGGGCAAACGTGTCTACCGAACAGACTAGTATTGATTTATAAAATAATTATAAATCAATTTGTATTTATTATTATTGCGCAGTCTTACTTATCGCTAAGGTTAGAGGAGGATGGTTGCTTGCCCATAAAGTTGGATCATTTTTCATACCAATTGCATCGTAAGTGTCCGGCTGGGTACCTAATATACAAATGTAAAACCTTTGATAGTATGAGTGGATGAAAATAACCGCATTGGAAGTAGTTGAGACAGACATGAGAAAAGATCTGCGTGGGAGGCGCTACTATAGCAGTAAGCAGATCCAAGAAATTTTAGAAAATTACGATAAGAGTGGTTTAACCCAGCGTGCCTTTGCAGTGCGTGAGGGTGTTAGTTATAGTACATTAACGACCTGGTTGATGCACAGGAGATAAAAGTAGTAAGCAGGGCGTGAAATCTACACTATACCGAGCAGTAACCCATCCAAGACTTGCTATTAATATACATGTAACAATTGAGCTAAGATATATACTAGTTAAGAATATATTTAACGGTTTACCAAATTTGAAAATCTTATGGTTTATGATAGGAAATATTAAGCCTAAAATAAATATAGGTGCTGTGTATAAGATTCCGAAAATAGGCTCAACTTGGAAATCTCTTGAGGTAAACGCTTTAGCTGATAATTCAAGATTTCTAATATTGGATGTAACGAAAGGGAATTGTCTTACAAAGCTGATTGGTTCGACTAGATAATATTTAAGTGTTTCTATAGCACCTTTTAGATGAAATGCATAACCAAGTTCTATTTGTTTATTAGCTGGTCCAGCTAGTATGTAGTGTTGTCCGAATTCAAAATAACTATTGAATCTAATTTTATTATATTTAAGCAAAATTAATATACATATACATAATGGTAATGCTGCTGCTAATCCTTCTTTATAGAAGAATACTTTAATCCAATATTTATCATTAGAACCATAAATATTCTTATGTCTAAGGATTAAAAATCCATAAACTCCAATTAATATTACTAAAGATGGAAAAACTAAATTAGGTCTACAGCCTATTGATAAGCCATAACATAACGATCCTAAAGCTAAGTGATATACATTAAAATTGTCGGATGTAATATAGTACACACAACAATATAAACCTATCATAGAGTATGCATAACCTGAAACAATAGCTAATTCGTATATATTAGCCCACCGTAATAAAATTGGAGACTGGATCGCAAAAGCAAATACTAAAAAATATAGTAAAACATATGATATATTTATATTTTTACAGGTATTTTTTATGAGTAATAAAAAAGTAAGACAGCTAAAAATATATCCTAGTAAAACGAATAATACACATGCAATATTTATAGGAAGATAAGTCCCTGTTAATAATGCATAAGGTAGCAAAAGTGTTATTACTGGAGTAGCGCCAAAGTATAGATAATATTTCTTATTATAAAGAGATAGGTCGTGTAATCTGTATTGTGAGTTTGCAATTGGATCGTACGGATTAGCTAACGAAAGTAGTTTTGGATCTGGTGCTTTGAGTATAGATGTTTGTCCATGTAGAAATGCTTCAGTTAGTAGATTGTAGTAATCAACTGGTTTATTTGTTAATATAGCGGGAGCATTAGATGAAGTTGTTGTCCAAAAAAGAAATATACCAAAAATTATACTAGAAAGCGTAATTGCTAGGTGATTCTTTTTAATGATAAAATTCATTATATGCTTTGGTAGATAGTTATTTATTTAAAAATATGATAAACGTATGGACGAAAGGATAAACCGAGTGTTTTGTTAATACTAAAATCAGGATTTGTATTCGGATATGTGAGACTTAATATACTATCACTTCTAAACTTAGATTTTATGTGAAAGAATTCAGCAATTTTAATAATAACCCAAACTAGCTTCCAAGGGATATTAATAAAGTAGGACTTTTTATTTAAGCTATTTGATATGTTTTGAATTATATATTTAAATTCTACTGGTTTTTGATGCCCTGCTGTTATTGGAATATCAGGTGCTTCAAAACTATTATTGGCATATAATAGTATATTTTCACATAAATCATCTATATGCAGAAGGAACACGGTTTGACGACCTTTGCTTATGATAGGAATGAATTTTGAACGCTTTATGTTTTCTGTTAAATTACCAAACATTCCTCCTGCGTTATCACCATATATTAGACATGGTCTTATTACTAAAGCTTTATATCTAAAAGCTATTCCTTCAATTTCTAGTTTAATTTTACCATATATTGATTTACAGTCATTGTATGCGGCTACTGAAGATATATATATTATTTTTTTTACACCTGCTTTATATGCAGCGGAAAATAAACAACTCGATCCTTCTACGTTTATCTTACGTAATATATTAGTATTTATTGGATTAAAATCATATGCACAGTGTATTAATACATCTACATCCTCTAGTAGTTTAGTATCTAGATTAGAATTTAGACTGTAATGTCTATGATTAAAATCAGTATTTGAACAGCGACTTAATTTTATGACTCTGTAGTTGTTATTTGCGAAATATTTACATAAGTGTGATCCTAAATAGCCATTACTGCCAGTGATGGCACATGTTTTTAATTTGTTTTTTGTGTGCATTGCATGTTCTAGGATTTAATAACAAGATCGAATAAAACTATAGCTTTGCAGAATTGAATCCAATTCTATGAGCGTTTGCCATAACAGGGAAAGTTATGGTAGTAGCAGGTATACTTGGTAGTATACTTGCATCAACAACGTGAACTTTTTTTAATCCGAATGGGCGTCCTAAAAGATCACTTTCATTCATTTTTGGATTTAAGCTCATTGCCATAGATCCTCCAGAGTGATATCCATGACCTGGTTTGTATATGGCAAGTAAAGGAGGCAATATTACTCCGCCTATTTTTCTGGAGTGTTTAAACAACTCATACATTAGTTTATATATTATTCTTTTAGAATTTGGATTTGTGATTCCTTTTAAATCTAGGGTTTCAGTTTTATTATCTCTTTTTAACGTTATTTGAATTTTTCCGGATTCATCGGAATGTAAATATCCTTGCAATACTATTAGCCTTGATTCTAAAAATCCCGATAATCCATTCATTAAACCAAGTGTGGATTTTAAAACATCACTCATAGTGCTGTTATATGTATATAACTGAAGATGAATGCTTCGTTTGCTAATGTCAGATTTATCGATTTCGATAAATATCTGACTTAATGTATGCATTGCTTCTGATTGTAAACTTTTGAAGCCACGTTTTAATAGTATTGGAACTAAAAAATGTTGGCTATCTTTCATTTCAATAGTTTCTTCATACCGATTGAGTGAGCGGAGTAATATTTGTGCCGTTGATATAGTACCTGTAGCCATGTATACTCTATCAACTTCTAATTTAAATTCTTCGCCGGAATTAATATAAAATCCATTAATTATTACTCGATCTTCGTTTTCGTTAATTTTTCTTACTATAATTCCATTTTTATATTGAAAATTATTATCATTCTTTAGTTCCTGAACAGTATAAGATGAATTATATATACAATTATACACACATCCATGCATGCACAATGCACAGTATGTGCATCCAATTTTATGATTAGGTTTTGTTTTAACGCCTACCCGTGATTGTCCAAACATCCAACCTTCTGCATTAAGTTCAGACTTGAATCTATTTAGATTACTAAGGATATGTTCTGCTTGATTACTTTGTTTTAACTCGCCTAGTTCATCGCAGTATATTGGCAATATATTTTCTAGATCATCCCTTTTGCCTGCTAATCCAGTAAACTTTGTTACTGCATGATAATGATACTTGAGTTCATCATTATTGAATGGCCATGTATTTATATCAGTATCTTTGAACGGTAACATAGCAGCACCCCAAGTGTTGCTTAAGCCACCTAGCGCTAGAGATGGTCTTAGATCAACATTCTGAGCAACCCAATTTAAATATTTTGTTGTATCTCTATAGGGAAAATCAGATCCAAATAATAATTTCTGAGGCATTCCTTGTTTATTGGCTTTCATGCCACCTTTTAGCGTGCGAATTTCATCGTCTGTCCAATCGCTAAAGTTTTTTGTCGAGCAATTCTCTACAACTGCGGATCTTTTTTCATCTAACTTTAGTCCTGCATCTAGCATGATTACTTTAGCACCACCTTCGAGTAATCCCTTAGCTACAGAAACTCCTGCCGGTCCAGATCCTATTACGCAATGAATTTTATCATTAAGCATATATTTGAGATAGGGTACCGTTATTAATTAAAATAGTATTATGATTTAAATTCATTTAAATTTGAAATTATTTTAACATATTTAAAGGTGACAATTAAAGTAGTTCATGTTGTATCGATTTTTCGGTTTTTTTAATCGTAAAATTCTCATCTCGTTTATGATTTAAATGTTTAGGGGGGTGAGCAGTCTTTTGATTCATACTGTGCTCGCGTGAACTAACGATTTGGTCGGCGATTTTTTGTATATGTAATTTTAACCAATTTGAAGTATTGCTAGAGTTTTGGTAATCTGCTGGACCATAGTGATCTATTCTTCCGGATTGTCTCATTGCATCATTCTGTGCGAATTCATCTTGTCTATCTTGATTATACACAGCGTAAGCTTTTCCTCCGTTACTCTTAACAACAGAAAAGCTCGGAACATCGCTTGGACCATCTGCTATATAAATCATATTTTGAAAAGGAATTCTTCGATCTTCATGCCTAATATTGGCATTAACATCAATTTTAGGATTCTTGTTAGTTCCTTTATTTATTTCAAAAAGAGCACGAGTCTTGGTTGTATTATCTATTACCATTCCAATTTGTGCTATTTCAGCATCTGAGGCTATATTGAATTCACCTTGACTTAAGAAACCTGGTTGTAACGGGCTTTCTATAAATTCACATCCCCAAATTCCATCTACCTTAGTTGCAATGTTACTTCCTCTAATTATTTCGGCTAGTCCAGTACTTACTATATAATGTTCTAATGAAATATCATGTTTTTTATATTCCTCTTTTTCTTTAACCCATTTCTTTGATATATCAAAAAATTCAGGAAGACCTGGGTAGAATTTAATTTCCTTACCTACTTCTTTAAGAATCTTGTTATTAAGACCTGCCATTTTGCCTGATAAAACATAGGTCAATAAATGATTAAGATATCCTATCTCGCCTGATAATCTATAGCCGCGTTTATGATACTCTTCAACAAGTGCATTAGTTTCGTTCCAGAAATCTGCTTCATTAATTCCATAGCGCTTAAATAACGGGGATTGCATGTATTCAGGTATTAGCGTCTTGTCGAAATCCCATATGCAAGCTATCGTATTTTGTGTAAAAAGGGGTGTAGGCATGTTATTTTATAATTTATTATTAAATAGATCTAATGAGCCAGACTGTTATGGATACTATTGTACTATAGGGGTGCTTGCAAGTAGCCTATACTCACTATTTTACTATAAATACTTTAATGGATCAATTACCTGACATATTACCTTTTAAGCGGCGTCTTGAGGAGCTCGCTGCGCATATGGCAGAGGCATCTTTTTATAATAATCCGCGTAAGGCAGCTGATATTACTAAAGAGCATCAAAAGCTGCAAAAGATGGTTGAAGACTATGATAGTTATAATCGACTCGAAATAGAGGAAATCGAAGCAAAGGCTCTTTCTAAAGATTTATCTGTTGATGCTGGATTTAGAGAACTTGCTGCAAGTGAGCTCTATGAAATAGATGCAAAAAGAAGGGCTCTTAAACAGGGTATCTTACTCTCAATGATTCCACCTGAGGGAACTGATTCACGAAATACAGTCATGGAGATTAGAGCAGGTACAGGAGGAGAGGAGGCTGCTCTTTTTGCTGCTGAACTTACACGTTGTTACCAGCGATATGCCGATCATAAAGGATGGAAAATTCAACCTATGAGTAGTAGTATTTCTGATAGGGGTGGTTTTAAAGAAATTATATTTCTTATTTCAGGTACTGATGTATACAAACAATTAAAATATGAAAGTGGAGTTCATCGTGTACAACGAGTACCTCTAACTGAAGCAAACGGCAGAGTTCATACTTCGACAGTAACAGTGGCAGTACTTCCAGAGGCTGAGGAGGTTGATATTCACATCGATCCTCAAGATCTAGAAATTACAGTAACGCGTGCTAGTGGTCCAGGTGGACAGGGTGTGAACACTACTGATTCAGCTGTTCAAATAGTGCATAAACCTACTGGTTTGATTATAACTTGTGCCGATGAGCGCTCTCAAATAAAAAACAAAGCAAGGGCAATGACAGTTTTAAGATCTAGGCTTCTTAAATTAAGAGAAGATGAAGAGAAGGCGAGATATGCTGCAGAACGAAAAAATCAGATTGGCTCTGGAGATCGTTCTGAGCGTATTAGAACTTACAGTTTTCCTCAAAATCGTGTTACGGATCATCGTATAGGACTTACACTATATAGTTTACCACAGATACTGGAGGGAGCTTTAGATCCTATAATAAACGCATTACAAAAAGCTGATTATGAAGCTAAATTTGCAGCGCTAACTGGTCAAATTTATAGTCCTGTATCAATAGATGGAGAGGATGATTAATCCTTTAAAATGATTACGATTTTAGAGGTCATAAAGAAAAGTTCAGAATTTCTCTTATCTAAAGGTATTGAATCTTCGCGATTTAATGCAGAAACACTCGTCGGTCATGCGCTTAACTTACCTCGAATGAAACTGTACATGCAGTTTGAGCGTATACTTAGTGAATCTGAGCTTGAACTTGTTCGCCCTATTATACGACGTAGAGCCCAAGGTGAACCGCTGCAATATATTACAGGCTCAGTAGATTTTGGAGGGTTAAAATTTAAAGTAGACAAAAGAGCCTTAATACCTAGACCAGAAACGGAGTATTTAATCGAATTGGTTCAGAAGCGTTTAGAAGGTAAAGCAGTTTCAAATATTTTAGATTTAGGAACCGGTACAGGTGCCATAGCTCTAACTTTAGCTAAAATATATCCCACCTCTCATGTAGTTGCGGTTGATTTAAGTGAATTAGCTTTAGATCTAGCTAAAGAAAATGCTGATAATTTAGGTATGGCAGATAGGGTTACATTTACAAAATCCTCGTGGTTTAATTCCATATCAAAATTAACTAAGTTTGATGTTATAATTTCTAATCCGCCCTATCTTAGTGAAAAACAATTAGAATCCACGCCTATTGAGGTAAAAGGTTTTGAGCCACATACTGCTTTAGTATCCAAGGACAACGGTATCTCAGATATAATAATAATTTTAGAAAATTTTAAGGAATACATAAATGCTGGAGGTCTTTTAGCATTAGAAACTGGCGACACACAGCATCAGCGTATATTGTCAATCGCATCCGATCGAAGATTAGCTCCGGCTGAGTCAGTGAAAGACTTAACTGGTCGAGATCGTTTTATATTTATTCAGAATTAGAAACCTGGCTGATTTGCTTTTAGTTATACAATTATCAAATAATTTCGGATAAAATATAGCTCTATTTTGAGTTAATAATCGTATCTTAAGTCATTGTAATAGACGCAATTTTATACTATAAAACTAAAGTTCACTTTTAATCTAACTATGTATACTTTAATTATTTATGTAAGGGTTAGGTAAAAGTGTAATTATTTAAATTTAAAATTATGAAAACCTCGCATGCAATAACAGCATCTAGTGCTTCGGAAATTTTTATTTCTGGAGGTGCTGGATTTATTGGCAGTCACTTTACACGTCGTATTCTTAAATTTAAATCATTACAAAAATTAACAATATTCGATAATTTTTCTAGTGGCACAAACTCACATTTGAGTGAAGTTGATCATGATCCTAGGCTTAATATAGTACGTGCTGACTTAAAAGATAAAGATGCAATTATTAAAGCTATGAAGGGTGCACAGGTAGTTATTCACTTAGCTGCCAATCCTGATATTGCCAAAGCAGTTACACAGCCTGATATCGATTTTTGGGAGGGCACTTATCTAGCACAAAATGTATTAGAAGCTATACGTATTAACGGAGTTGGTAGATTACTTTATACTTCAGGAAGCGGAGTTTACGGAGAAGATGCAAATGTTTCATTTAAAGAGAATTATGGTCCATGTATTCCTATCTCTACCTATGGTGCGAGTAAACTTGCGTGTGAGGCCTTGATTTCTGCATATGTGCATATGTTTGGCTTAACAGCTAGGGCTTTTCGTTTTGCAAATGTAGTTGGCCCAAGGCAAACGCACGGTGTAGGTTATGATTTTGTTAGGAGACTTACCTCCGATCCAACTCAATTAAGAATTCTAGGAGATGGTTCACAAAGTAAAAGTTACATTCATGTTGATGACATTATGAATGCTGTACTTCTAGCTGATGAAAAATGTAGCAAACCTTATGATGTATTTAATGTAGCTACAGGTGACTACATAACTGTAAAAGAAATTGCTGATATCGCAAAAGATGTTTGTTTGGCGCCTAATATGAAGTACCTTTTTACAGGAGGAGATCGTGGTTGGAAAGGTGATGTACCTATTGTACGTTTTGACTCATCAAAAATTGAGAGCCTAGGTTGGAAGTGTGAACGAAATA
>Ga0364901_10478_pt1 | contig 9448 bp, 12 predicted proteins | sample ExccelJu500002D4_FD_206968 | JGI IMG/M metagenome (GOLD analysis project Ga0364901, IMG submission 206968) | Enriched cells from Trout Bog Lake Hypolimnion, Wisconsin, USA - BchlTB.July09.5000.02.D4 | ecosystem: Environmental > Aquatic > Freshwater > Lake > Hypolimnion/Profundal zone | place: USA...
TCCCCTCGCGAAGACTCTGACGGCCTCGGCCCCGACACCCCCCGATCCGCCAGAGACTTCGTGCCGTGTTAGCAATCCGGCCTTCTGGAATTCAAAAACAAGCACGCGGAGCCTGCGGCCCCGCATGAGTACAATTGTCCTATGGGGAACCACGTTTCCCCATGCCCCTCCTCTCGGGGGAACAGATCTACCCTGCGCTCTCAACGTCGAGGTCACCGGCCAGCCACTGTGAGCGGCGTGTCGATCTGGCATGTTTGTGTTCTAGTCATAGTTTGTCTCCCCTGAAAGAGCCGCGCTGTGGATGGTTCGCGTGCACCGATTTGTTAGCTCTACTTCGTATAGTGAAAATCGCCCGCCTCATCCCAAGAAACCTTCAATTGATTTGGCGAGCGAAAAAAAGACTCGGCAATAGACTCAAGAAATTGAAACGGCGCCGTTGGCTTTGGCTCCGCGATATCTGCAGCGCAAATCGAAATAATGCGGTCATCGGAACGAAAGCACAGAAAATAGTGCTTATGCGTGGTCCCATTCGGAATCATGCTCCATGTAATGCAAGCCTTTCCGTTGGGAAGCGTTGAGATCTTCATTGGGGCGTTCTCGGGTGAGGTTTTCTGAAAATCAGTCTCGTATTTGTACTGAGCTGCAAGAATATCCCTATCGGACGCGTTTGCAGACATTTTGAGTTCGGCAACAGTGCCAGGCACGATCTGCAAAAAGTAGCCGTCCGCCTCAAGCGCCGGATAGGGGGCCTCGTTCACTCCAACCGGCCTGAAACTCTCGCCCGGGACATCCAGCAAGAAATGCAATCCAGGATTATTCGACACGACGAGCATTCCTTTTCGTGATTTGAACATTGTGTACTCTGCGGAGGCGACAGAACACGTAAGCAATAGAATAATAGCAATGCGTTGTAGGGTGATCATATTTCTTAGCTAACGTCAGCCGTCAGGAATCGCCGGGTGACACCGGCTCAACCGGAGAAAATAAATGACCGATCAAAACCCAGCCTCGAAAGTCTCAAATCCCGGCGATTCCCTGCACGGCATTGTTCGACTGGCTTCTTCTCGCCACACAGCAGACCGCGCTAAATTCGTCTTCGGACAGGAGATGAAGGCGTGCCCGAAATGCTCGGGCTACAACCTCGGATACAGCACTCCAATCAAGCTGGATGAACCAATGCCGACGACGGCAAAGGGAATGCTCGGCGCATGGGCTCGCGCACGGAAAAACGGCCAGACACCGCTGGAAGGAACGTGCCGGATCATGTGCCGGGAGTGTGGACATCTCGGGCCAGCCGTGGACGTGACGGGACGAACCTCGGAAGATGTGGGGCGCGACAAGGCCGTGGCGGATGAAACGAAACGGCTCTGGAATAGTCCGTCGAACAGTATTATTGAACCACACGTTGCATTTGCAGGTAAATTGCCACGTGTTGTATAACCACTACAAAGGCAACCCGAAAGAGTAAAATCTGCCGATAGTGTTGCATGAAGGCATCTTGCGCTTCGGGCACACCTGATCAAGAAAATTCGCGTTGCGCGTTTTCTGCTATGGCATTACGACAAATCCAAGGGGCTGGGACCACCTGCTCCAGGGCGTTTCATGACGTGGAGGTAAATCATCGTTGTGGACACGTCCGAGTGGCCGAGCAAATCCTGAACAGTCCGGATGTCGATGCCGCTTTCGAGGAGGTGGGTGGCGAAGCTGTGGCGGAGTGTGTGGCAGGTGGCGGGTTTTGAAATGCCTGCCTTTCGGGTCGCTTCCTTGAACTGGCGCTGCATGGAGAATTCGTGGACGTGGTATCGGGCGATCCTTTTGCTTCTGGGATGCGGGCACAACGTCGCCGAGGGGAAGAGAAACTGCCAAGGCCATTCGCGGGAGGCGTTGGGGTATTTGCGCATGAGGGATTCCGGCATGTGAACGTCCCCGCATCCACCGGCGAGGTCGTCGGCGTGCTTCTGTTTTTCTTTGGCGAGGTGTTCTTTCAGGCAGGATTCCAAGGCACGCGGGAGGGGGACGACCCTGTGCTTCGCCCCCTTGCCATCGTTGACGATGATGGTTCCCTGGCCGAAGTCGATGTCCTTGACCCGCAACCGGAGGGCTTCCATGAGACGGAGGCCGGAGCCATACATGAGCTGGGCGGCGAGTTTCCAGGGATTTTCCAGATGAGCGAGAACGGCCTGGATTTCCTCGCGGGTCAGCACGATGGGCGGTCTGCGGTGGGTGTGGCCGGGGGCTGGTTTTTCCAAGGTGAATTCGGTTTGGCCGAAGACTTTGCGGGCGAGGAAGACCATCGCGTTGAGCGCCTGTTTCTGGGTGGACGCAGAGACGTTGCGTTCGAGCGCGAGGTAGTTGAGGTAATCGGTGATTCCCTGTTCGCCTGCATCCTGCGGGGTTTGTTTGAGGCGGATCAGGCAGAAGCGGGTGAAGCGGGCATTCCAATGGACGTATGTTTGTTCGGTCGCGTAGCTGAGTCCGCCGAGACGGATGGCGCGGCGGATTTCTTCGCAGATGCGGGCGACTTCCCCGGCCGTCTCGGGCAGCGGGCCTGCGGGAACAGCGGGAGCCGACTTTGCCGGTGGAACTCGGATGGCTTCGCGTCCGAGGGTCCGGTGATCGGGTTCAAGCGGTTTCGCCTGGTCGGCGAGCCCGCGCCAGTCGAAGGATTCCGCCCAAGGGATGTGGAGGATGTCACGGGCAAACCATGCCACGGCGCGGACAGCCTGCTGAAACTGCCAGGCCGGGAGGCTGGAGCGACGGCCAAGGCATTGGAAAAATTCCAAGGTGGCAGGCGGGTTGTCCGGGGTGACGGTGGTGAACCACGCTTTGGCCCAGCGCGAGTAATGGGACTTTGCCTTGGGCGGGATATTCCGCTGGTCAAGCAACTGCTCATAGGCCGGAAATAAATCCGTGGCTGTGTCCTGCACCAGGTTCACGCAAACAGTCTTGCGCAGCGAGAGGGTTTTACAAGGAGAATAAGAGGAACGAGCCAACAAGAGGCTCATTGAGAAGAGGGACTATGCGGCTTTGCCGGTAGGGAGCGCCACGATGCGGCCCTTTTGGACGACGATCAGCGGGAGATCAAAACGAGCGTTCTCGCGGGCTGCGTGGCGCTGCGCTCTGGCCAGGGCGCGGGTAGCCACCCGTGCCAGCTCCGAAACGCCGCCGCCTTCAGCGTGCTTGGATTGCTTGCTTGATGTGTTCATAGGTCTTTGCGTCACGGATAATTTGCCTCTCTTTTTGAATTTCAGCCACAAGTTTCGGCGGGCGGCTTGAACCGTCGAAAAGCAGCGCTTTCTCGGCAAGGGGCAGATAAAGGCGAAAAAAATTCTCCAGGCTGGGACGGAATCGCCGTTTGACATCCGCTGCCGGAACATCGTGGCCCCCTTTGGTCACACGCTGCCGGATACGCCGCAGCGCCACCGTCACTGTGGGCAGCCAGAGGTAGTAAATATTCACCCGGTATCCCCGCTCGCGGGCTTGCAGGAGCCGCGCGACATAAACCCGGCCGCTCAGGGTGGTTTCAAAACCAAAACTGGCCTTGGCTTCCACGAGCGCTTCCCATTCCGCAAGCAGAAGCCTTGCGGCGCGAATGGCCCCCGCAGTGGGAGAAAGCGGCGACAAGCCAGCCGCGATCAGATCGGCATTGAGGAAATGGGGGCACCCCATTTCCGGCAGGAACGTTCGCGCGAAAGTGGTCTTGCCCGACCCGTTCGGACCGGCAACAACGTGGATCGTCGGGTGTTGGTTTTTCGCCATCGGCAAATGTATCATGCACCGAGCCTGTCTCGTGCCAAGTCAAAGCGGTGGAAGGGCAGCGTCATTTTCCCGGCTGCCCGTGGAATTGCACCGCGTCGCGCCATTGTTCCACGTCCTCGACTTTCTCCCGCTGGTAGATCTGATGAATCAAGTCGGACGAATGATTCACGAGGCGCATGGCCGCCTCGCGGGGAACCCCGGCGCGGCGCAGCCGGTTGACGTAGGTCACGCGCAGGCAGTGGAAGCACAGATGCGGCTTCTTGATCTTGAGAAAGAATTGCTGCCAGCGCCGCGACGGCTGGAACGGAAATTCCACCGTGAATTTCCGCTTCGCCTTGTGGATCCCTTCCAACAGCGGGCGCAGCGCGGTGGGCATGGGAACCGAAAACGCCCGGTCCTCGCCGCCTTTGGGTGCGGGAAACGTGATTTTGTTCTCCACGAAATCGATGCAGTTCAGCGGAATCCTTGTCTCGCGCAGGCGGCATCCCGTGTGCAGGGAGATATCGAAAGCCGTCTGCATCCACTCCGGCTCGATTTGCAACGCCTCCCGGATTTCGCCGATTTCCTTGTCGTCAAGTTCCGGCTTCCTGGCGGATTTATCCCGGCGCAGCTTGAGGCTCACCAGCGGGTTGGCATCGGCATGCCCGAGCCGCACCGCTTCCCCCATGATCATGGCCAGGAGCTTCAATTCCATGATGGCCGTGTTCCGCCCCACCGTCCTCCCGGTTTTCTTTTTGTAGGCCGTGCGCCAGTCCAGGTATTCCAGGGCATTGCGGTAGGTGATGGCCCGCGGGTTGTTGAAGCGCTTTTCCTGCAGCCACAACGCCAGCCACGACCAGTTGCCGGTGTATCGCTCGAGCGTGCGCGGGCTTTCGCAGTGCCGCTCCAGGTATTTCGGCACCCAGCTCTCCCATCCACCACCGCCGACTTCACCCGCAACCCGGTTCAATTCCTTGGCTTCCATTTGCGCCCGCAGGGTGCGCGCCGTGATCGTCTCCCCACGGTCGTCCGCCCGCAGTCCTGTCGATTTGTTGCGCCGCGTGCCGTCCGCGTCGATGAACTGAATGAACCAGAACGGCGATTTGTCTTTTCGGTAGAGCGAGGCCATGCGAGTGCAGTAAGTGCAGTAAACTTACTGCACTCGCTTTCCATTACCAGAGTAAAATGAACCACTTGCTACCACTAAAAAACACTAGGCCCGTAACGAGGGTTCGATTCCCTTCACCCGCTCATCTCTTTAAAAAACAGCGACTTACATAAAAGTAACGTCCTCAAAAAAGGCCAAGTGGGAAAGAGAGTGGGAAAATGTCTCGCGATGTTTGCTGATGTTTCGCGGTGTGAAAGGCCCCATTTTTCTGCACTGTCCTCATCCGCCTTGACGGGATTCTCGTTGCCTCCATTTCATCCTGCAGATTATTTTTGGCGGTCTGCTTGAGGCTTTCCCCGACCGGAAGTAGCACCTCCAACTACCGCTGATCATGCCGCCGGTATTGGACCAATACCGTGCGCTACGGGGCGATGGGACCCGTCAGAATTGCGGGGGCATTACGCGGAGATCGACTTTCCCGGGATGCTGAAAAGCGGTTCAATGTGAAGCCGAGGTGATTCAAGCAGTCCGCCCGCTGCGGTTGATTCGCGCTTCCAGCTCCGAAAGCACGGCGAGGACTTCGCTCCACGGGGGCGGCTCCCGGAAAAACATGTCCCGCATCGCCGAGTAGTCTCGGGCAAGGGCCTCAAGACGCTCTGCCGGCGGGACGAGGCGAAAAGTCCCAGGAACGGCCGTTTCGGTGTGCGCCCACACGGCCGGAAAGAACACCAGCTTGTGCGCGACGACGCGGGCGCGCAGGTCGTCGCGCTCCAGCGCTCTTGCCCCGCTTTCACTATTTTGGCCAGAGCAGCCAGGTCGGCGTAGTGGCGCGAATAGCGCTCCGGAATCGGCTTCTCTGCCGGGCGGTGCGCCTCCGCATGAAGAATCGAAGCCTTCTCCCAAAACGTCCTTTCGATGTCGAGCACGGGGATGTCAACGCCGGTCGTTGCCAGCGTGTCAGGAAACGCCTCCGCAACATAGGCGGTCACGTGCCCGCTGCTGACCGGCCAGCGATCCGAGCGGGCGCCGCACTCGATTTTGACGACCGGGCGAATGTAGGCGCGGCCCGTCATCTCCCCGAAAACCGTCGGGTAGGCAAAAAGGAGCGTCTGCTCGTCCTGAGGGTCAATTTCCAAACTCCATCCTTCCGCTCCCAGGACCCCGGTTAATGCCGAGCGCAAAGCGGGAGCCACCTCGCCCCTCAGGCGATCACCGCACGCGGAGGAAAGTGCTTCGAGCTGCTTCTTGCGCTGCTTGCGCGTGCCGGCAGCCTCGGGATCGCGGTCTCCGCCGAAGCCCAGCCACTCCCGGCTCAGCGAGATGTCTATGTCCTCGGAAAACCGATGGATGGCCCGCCACACTTTCGAGAGCGACGTGCCTCCCTTGAAAATGAAATGGTCCCGGGCTCCGGGCAGGCCGAAGAGATGCTTCAGCGTCAGGCACACCCAGAAATCCTTTTCGATCATCAGATCCGAGAGCGGGGGCAGCCTCTCTGCGGTGCGGCTCCAGAGCTCGCGTCTGTCCCCGTGGGAAAACCGCGCGATATTATCCATGCGCATCCTTTCCCGCAATTTTCTGAATGACCGGCTGCATCCATCGCGGCATGGAGGGGGAAAGCTCCACCAGCTCCGTTTTCACCCCGGCATCGAGCTTGTCGCGCAGGTGGGCGATGCGAGTGGCTGTTGCCCCTCCCGCGCCGAGATACCTCAGCGCCTGAAAGACCAGCCCGGCCGGCCGGCCCGCACCAAGCAAATTGCGCGGGGCGGCGTGCCGAAACTCGACCTCCGTTTTGCCAATGCGCACCTTGCGATAGTCTCCGCTCGTGACAACCACCCAGCGTGCCGGAACCTGATCCGAAAGCCCGAGCAAATTCGCGGCCGAGGCACCCGTGACCTGCCATTCTGCCGCACTGCGCTCCATCAGCTTGCCGATGACCGCCAGCGTGTCGGGTCCCGTGGTCCCGACGATCGGATGCGGACGGGGCTTGAAATAGACGCCCCGGCGTGCGCGGGCCAACTTGCCGCGTTCGACTAAGCGCCGCAGGGCCTGCCTCACCGCCGCGGGCTTTCCAAGCCCCGAAAAGTCAAACGCAGTGAAGCTGGCTGAGCGGCCGCTTGCAGCCACCCGCCTGAATACCCTCTCATCCATCGTTGCCGGAACGCTCATCGTATCTGTCACAAATACTATACAGTAATTGTGACAGATCAAGCGCCTTCTTATGGTTTGGAAGTAGCTCCCTGTAAGGCGGATGCTCTGGATGTTGAAAATATGCGCTCATGTTTTCAACATCCAACCATGTATCCCGTAAAAACCAATCATGCCGTTCTTGGCCGCATGCGCACATACTTATGAAGCCACCAGGTTGAGATTTTCGATATCGGGGCCGGGGTGAGGAGGTGTAACTTTCCCCGCCTCCGACACTCCGAGGTTTTTAGGGAATTTGAGTCCATTGCGCCCTCTGAAACCTTGTGACGTAAAAGGGAACAGAAACCGGCGATTACAAAAAAATGCCTGCCGCGCAGATCGACCGCACGGCAGGCATGTTACTTCTGATCCCTTGGCTTAAGCCGCCTGGGAGGAGAGACGGGGCACCGGGAATTCATCCCATGTGCGGCCGTCAAGGATGCGACCGGCCTCTTTTTTCTTCAGGCCACCCCATTGCTTGAAGTGGAAGGCCACTCCGGCCGCCACGCACTGGTCGCGGATGTCCCTCACCCAATTCGCGTCCATCGGACGTGGGGATTTTCCGGACTCTCCGCCGACGTCTCGGTCGCCCGGAGCGCCTTGGACCTGTCGTGCAACGTGCCTTGAGCCGTGCCGCGTGGTGTTCGGCAGACCCAGTTTGCTCTGAGCATCTCGGTGGTCAGGGATCGCGTCTGGCCAATCTTGCTGCGTGTCACGCATGCGTGCTGTTGCCCGAAACATCTTGTGAAAACTATCAATCAGGGTTTGGACAGGGCAATGGTCGTGGGCACACCAGATGATCGAAACCGTGGCATCATGGCAGAGCTTCTTGAAGGTGCATATTCCCTCGGCTGAAGCCGACCATAAATCCTGATGGACACGGCCGACGTATTCACAAAATCCAAGCGGTCCGAAGTGATGTCGCGTATCCACTCGTCGGGGAACCGAGAGACCGAACTGGCTTTGATCCGGGTCTTCCATGAACGCGGGATCACCGGTTGGCGGCGTCAGGCATCTCTTTTCGGGAAGCCGGACTTCATATTTGCCAAGCTACGTTTAGCAGTTTTTGTCGACGGCTGTTTCTGGCACGGATGTCCTATGCATTCCACCATCCCGGTGGGTAACCGGGCATTTTGGGAGAGAAAGCTGGTGACAAACAAGTTGCGGGATCGCCTCGTGAACCGGACGCTCCGTGCGAAAGGATGGAAGGTCCTGCGTATATGGGAGCATGAACTGTCCCGTAAGCAGCGATTCCTCGTACTACGCAAACTGCGACGGATCGGACTACTTTCACCATGAGACACGATTTCTGGATAGTCAGCCGAACTGTTCTTCACCCGAACAAGTCCGGCTCATCCTCCTCCATCCCCGGCGGCAGAGGTGCAAACCGGGGCACCTCCAGCAGCGGCATGCGGGGGTGCTGGAAACGGTCACTCTCCTCCGGGCTTGAGGCGCGGGTGACGACCTTGATGAGCGGCTGGGTGGTCTGGATGTCCACCAGCCCCCGGATGACAAGCCCTTCTGCCACCTCATCCCAGATCAGCTTCCCGGTGACCTCGGACCTCTCGGCAAACCGATCTGCCGGGATGTCGATGAGGACCGCCCCTCGCTTTTGCCACCAGGACAGGATTTCGCTCCTGGCAAACCCCGCCCAGGCATGGCGGACGATCCCCCGCTCGCCGGAGCCGGTGACCTCGCTGCCGGGCTTGTAGGTTTTCCCCCGGAATTGGAAAGTTGCGCACATCTCGGGCCTCAGGTGGAAAAATGGAGGGCCAGCCAGACGGCATCGGCCGACACGGATTCCACCCGGTGCCGGGTATTGGCTGGGATCAAAAGAAAGTCGCCGGTCTTCAGCGTCTCCCCGCCGGGATCAAACCGCAGCACGGCCTCACCACGGACCAGCATCACCCATTCCGGCTGCTTCTGGTCATACCAGATCCCTTCCGCACTGGCCTGGCCGTTGGAGACGATCTGTTCCAGCCGGATGCCCGGCAGGTCGAGGAGGGTACGGAAAATCTCCGTCTCTCCCGCCGGAGAAGCCATGAGGTTTTTGACGACGGGAGGCATCTGCTCCCCATACCAGACAACGGGAACCACTCCAAGCCCGATGGGGATGCATTCTTTTCACGGCTCGGGCATTTTCGTTCTGTCCCGCGCCGCCGGGCGGGCGGTAAACTGCCGGCATGACCACCGAACAGATCCACGGACTTGTGACACTTCTGCCTGCAACCAGGACCGACATGCGACATCTCCTTCTTTTTTTTTCTTCTTGCGTCCCCGCTTGCAGGCTTCGGCGCGGACACAAAGACCGACGCAGATCAGGCGGGGACCGTGGCGACGACCTTCATCAACGGCTACGTCAAAGCGTCCAGGGCCCGCAGTTGGAATTCCGAAAAATGGGTTGCCTCAAACCCGCTG
>Ga0364901_10491_pt1 | contig 9234 bp, 6 predicted proteins | sample ExccelJu500002D4_FD_206968 | JGI IMG/M metagenome (GOLD analysis project Ga0364901, IMG submission 206968) | Enriched cells from Trout Bog Lake Hypolimnion, Wisconsin, USA - BchlTB.July09.5000.02.D4 | ecosystem: Environmental > Aquatic > Freshwater > Lake > Hypolimnion/Profundal zone | place: USA...
CTGTAATCTAAGTTGAGATTTATCTTTAATTTGGCTGTATTTATCGCATAAAGTCCGCATCTCGTCGATAACTGAGGTTAAGACTTAATATTCTATTTAAATCAATGAATTAGAAAAAATATAGCAATTGGCCTGAGCAGAAAATCAGTGGCGTAACTTGAGATTTTTAATAGCAGATCATCCCCATCTTTGTCGATATTTTTATTATTAATCTATTGCATTTTTAATGGCCTTTAAAATATTTGAATGCTAATTAGGTAATGGGTTGAGAATTTTTTTCAACGCAGCGTTTTAATGAAAAGCGCTCCATTTTTTTGACTATTCAAAGCCGTGTTCTTTTTGGAGAGATCCCCCACTCAAAAACATCCCTACCTATGCTTTCCCACGCTTGATGATTGGAGTCGTTTTTTGATATTTCTAATGATTTATGAGGGCTTTGCCTATCAAGTAGATCCAAAACTCTTTTGGATAAAGCTGGCCCAAATCCGTTAGCCACAATACAGTTGCAGGTAGGTTGAATGCAAGCATTTTGGCTATCACATGGGCTGAAGAACACAGCCCCATTGGTGAGGGAGTCTAGGATTGACATCCAATATTTCCTTCTTGGTGAGCCATTCGGTAGTGAAAGCAAGCGCGATAGTTTCAATCCTTCTTTTAAGTCAACATAGAAATGTAAATCATTTCGACAGGCAATTAACTTCTCATGGTTTTCCCATAATTCAATATGGGTCGGCGGTATTGCTTCTTTGATAAATGAGAGCGGAACCAGATTTTCAATTTCCCTAACTTGAAGGTCTATATGTTTTGCAACTGCTTTAGTTTCTGATGCGAATTTTTTGCAGCGTGCCGCCATCGCCCCCATAGCATCATTTGGGCATTCTCGATCGCTATCAGTAATGCAAAAGCAAAATTTTTTTTCATTGGAGGTAAGGTTTTGGAGGCATTCCGGTGTAGTGGATCCTCCGCCATGCGCTCGTTCAATCGATTGTTCCGCATTAATTTTTTTTGCAATTTTATATTGACGTCCGGCATGAATATATAAACTCGCATCATCTAGATTTTCTGCCAGTAGAATAGATTTTGAAATGCCGGTACGCCCAAGATGCTGAAGAGATATATTCCAGGTGTTTTCAGTGAGTCTTATGTAATCTATATCCGGGTTGTTTACCACATTCACTTTTATTGATACCTGATTTTTTAGGTCACCGAATGTGGGAAGACCATTAATTATTTTATTTATCGTACTATGAGTAACCGTGCCAAATTCAACCTGGTTTTTTAGCATAGTTAGGGTTGATCGATCGCTTAATACAAAATGATCGCCAAGATAGAAGGCTCTAAAAACCGCTTCAATTCCTGAGCATGCATCAGCGTCATTGTCCCAATTTATTTGTGTAATTGAGGAGTCTATCCAAATTAACATGAGCTTTAATTGGTAGAGTTCGGCTCAAAGAAGCCAATTGGCCAGTTTTTTAGAATGCCATCCTTATCAAATTCAGCGGTTTGTATAGCCGAATTACTTTTTGATTGATTTTGTTCAAAGAGCAAAATCTGAACATCATCTTTGCTTATTTTATTTTCAGATATCAATATTCCAAGTTGATTTATCAGGGCCGGACTATGGGTTTCGGCAATAATCTTTAGTCCTGTAATTTGCCCCCCAGGTACATCATCTTTTTTTACAGCAGCAAGAAATATGTCGGCAATTTTTGCTTGATATTCTGGATGAAGATGTAATTCTGGCTGCTCAATTACGACAAGTGAGTCAAGAATTTTTTGTCTTCGTGGGTATCGAATAAATCTTGAATTTTTTGCGGCCCATAATTGAGCTGCTATTGGAAGCATCTGGGAAAACCCAAAACCCATATCCGCAATATTTGTTGCAACACCCCCGTTAATTTGCTTAACAGTTAACGAAATATGACCGCCAGCTTTCTCAGAGTTAACTTCAATTCCAAAGTATTGGGATGTCCATTCTTTAAAGCTGGCTTGTTGATCTTTTGGCAAGCTATCAAGAAAGACGGCAATATTTTCACCCTTTGAATCAATTTCTTCTACTGCCAAAGATTGCTGACGGTAGTACCGTTGTGCCGTTGCCCTTAGCGGCTCTAGATATATAGTTCTAGTTAAAAATGAGTGCATTGAAACATCCACCTGATCCAGTAGAACATCAAGTTGAGATAAGAATGCGAGATCATACAAACGCTTAAAAATTTCTGAATCACCACTGCCGAGCTCATGTAGGTGGTCATGAAAAGAGGGGATGGCCTCACTATCAAGCAGGGTGGAATACACTTCACTTCTAGACCCAAGGGGTATTTTGCTAGCAAGTCGACGTATAGGCTCGTTAGATGTATTTCCATGCACAAGTTGTTTGATTAGCTTTTCAAGTTCTAGGCTTATTGGATCAGCATTTTCAAGGCGCGGTGAGCCATCTTCTTTATATAATTTTGCGAAAGCAGGGACCGGAATTAGTCGATCTTGAAAAATAAAACAAATAAGTTGAGGAGTTGGTTTCCAGGTGTATGTTGCGGTTTTGATTTCAATTACGTCTCCCCTTGGGTCAAATGTAAGGGTTGCATTGAAGTCAAAAGCCGAAATATTGAGGCTTGACGTATATGTTCCGGATGGATCATTTTTAAATTTTAGTGAGATTTGAATGGATCCTGACTGAATAAATCTCAGTGTAGATATGACTCCAACACCCCTTCGTTTTGGGGCTGTAAAGTCATCCGCCTCAAATTCTAATTTGAAATCAATCCCGATTTCCTTGTTTTCAGCATCACGATTTATCGCTTCGTCAAAACTGCCAAAATCAACAAGGCGACCCCACCATAATATAGGCCCGCGTTTCGAGGCTTCTGCGCTTTGGCGGAGAAGCGGAAAAATCCGGGCTAGCGTGCTTTTTCCAGAACTGTTCCTGCCTACAAGTATTGTGATGGGCTTAAGTTTGATGTCTCCAGAATCGCATATGCTGCGCAAATTTTGCACGCGAAACGAGTTGATAGAAATCATTAGGGATCTTTCCGTGGTTATTTTTTAATAATGCCCATTAGAAAATAAGTTATATATTTTTAACATTATTTAATTATGTTTTAGGTCAATAATATACGGTTATTTTTCATAAAAATAGATGATTAACTTCTAAAGTTTCCATGTAAAAGCTAACATTTAGACGAATGTATCTTTAATATTTATACACCACAAAATTGCCCTATCCAAATCTTCAGGTGTAGCCTTGTGAAAATTCTCAAGACCGCCAACAGTGCTTTCCCACCAAATCGTGGCTCCATTTGGCGTCTGATATTTAGAAATCTGTAGTCCTAGATAGGGGCTTATAAAGTTAAAAATGCTTGGACCATCTAAGGCGATGAAGATGCCGTGCTGCTTATCGGTATAGGGCTTTAAAAAATGTGGTCTTAGATGAAGCAGTTTTTGAAGTGCAATTGTGTTATTGCGCTGCACTAAACCAAATCCATTTCGTTCTCCAAAATTTTCAATGTATGCACTGAGCATAATTTGGGCATTCCCCACACTCCAATTTAATTTGGATGGGTATTGATCACTCAGGCTTTCCGGGTGCTCTGCAAATTGCGATGGCATCCAGTATGACGAGGTACTACGGATTAAGTTCTCTAATTGTTCTTGCCTAAAAAAGACATCAGACAGAAATCTCCTATCGATAACCTCATGCGGGCTTTCTCCCAGCGAAGTGCCACATTGATTGCAAAATAGAAGGGAGGATGGGGCGATATTGTCGTCGTGCCCCCTGCCATTTGAGCTGAGATTAATTCGGTTATTACACTGATGACAAGAATCCCGAAGAATTACTCGATGCAATGGACAGATATAGGTGCTAGCCAGCCTCCAAGATTGTCTAAAGTATGGTGTTTGATCAGAAGCTAGGCAAACTGGACAATATTTATAGATTGGCCTTTTATTAAGGATCTCCACAGTGAGACAGCTAAAGTTAAATTCTGAAAGCACCGAATCAAATGGCCAATTGATGTGAGTAAGGGATGACTTATCGCACATCGTGAGACGCGCAATCTTCTCAACATCTAGGGGGGCTTTTCCAGCGTCCACCCAAAAACTAGGAATGCGAATATCCATTGATTTGAGAATCGCATCAATTGAGATTTTGCAACTTCCCGAGATTCTGGCGCACCAGGAGCTAAAGGCTTCATATTTCAATATAGGTGGCACGCCATAGATTCTGGGATATTTTGGTTTCCAGCCCTCTCCAAGCATGTCCATCTGAAATTTATGAGATGTATGAACCTCATAAAAAGTTTTTTCAAGATCTTTCATATTGAGTCCCATGCAAATTCAAGCTGGGCTTTATCTTCCCTGGGAATATGTTCTGGGTAGAAACCTTTCCAAATTCGGGTAATGAACTGTACATAGGCTGTGCGGATGAAATGCAACTCTTCACTTTGCAGTGATTCATGAAGGTAGTACTGAGCAGGTCCAAATAGTTTATTAATCAGCGAGTCCGTGCTGTTTGATGATTGGCGAAGAGAGAGCTCCTCTAGCCTTGCCCCGAGTCTGTTTGGCCATGCTTGAAGTAAATCGAGCGCTTGGGCAATAACTGTATTAGCTTCATGTAAAGACAATATCTTGCTGCCGTGACCAGATCCATATTTCCCCAGGTTACCTATACAGTGACCAAGAAACCAGATGGCCTTGCATAACCCATCAAGCGATAATTTGGATAGTTGCTCTATATGTTTGTAGTCTAGGAGGGAGCTGTGAATGGGTTGGATGTGCACCAAACCTCTTTGGGCAATCAGCTGCGAAAGTATCAATTCATGAGGGCCTGCCTTTTCGGGCGACACTAGGGAAAGATCAGTTCCGCATACGCAATGTAATACGGAAGGGCGATCCCACTTGATTTTTTTAAGACAGGCTGGGCATTCGTCAACCATCTTGGTTTTATGGATCGCGCACACTGTATGGAGGGTAAGGGACCAGTGACCTCTAGTGTAAGTTTCATCCGCAAGACATTGCGGGCAAACTCTGGAATTACGAGAACAAAGAAATGCAGTTTTACTAATCTGCTCGCCGCTCACTCGCCATATTCGATTTCCTTCTGACCTGGCAAGCTCAATCCCGGATAACTGGGAAATCTCGCTAGTAGTATTTAGGCAAAAATAGGCAATCTTAGAAATATCTTTATATTTCATTGTTCCGCCACTATTGCCAGCACAGTGCCCAATGATTTGATAGGCATCCTTAAGGTGATTGGCAGTCGCAACCCGACTGAGGAACCCAAATGCATCCTCATGTTCATAAGGGCTTACTCTTTGGAGGAGTCGCTGATTATGCATGGGCATTCTCCTCAAAAGGATTATGCGATTGACCGCAGATCATCCGACAAGCCAAAGATAGATGAGGCGTAATACTATTTGAATCAGCTTCAGCGGCAAAAAATACTGCTTGAGCTAGAAAATTTTTGAGCACTCGAAAATTTCCCTCGCATACCTTATAAATTTTTGCGGAAAGATCTGCCTCATGTAAGTTTGATTTTTCTGGCATAGGCAAACACTCGTCTAAAGAGGCCAGCACACTGAGAAATTCCACGTCATAGGAAAATGCGCTCAGTCTAAATACGCCATTCCATCGTGTTTTTGCTTGGGAGTCCATCATGAGAATACGTTCCATCCCAGGCATCCCACAAAAAATAAGCGCGACGCCGGTGCGGTCATAAAGGCGCTTTAGAAAGTCGCCAACTTGACCGCCAATACGGTCAGCAACTCGAGCGGCATTGACATTGAGCCAAACGTGGTGCGCCTCATCCATCAAGATGGCCAGCGTATCGGCAGAGCGGATAGCCAAAACCAAAATATGCTCAAGTTCAGATAGTGTTTGAAAACGCAGCATTGAAGGGTCTTGTCCAAGCTGCATGAGAAGCAGGCTAATAATCTCTTTTTCAGTTGGTCTGCTCGAGAAGGTGAGGCTGATCACTGGACATCGTCTAGCAGTCGTTGTTTCGCTGGGAGGGTAGCTATCGCGAATGTATTTGAGAACAAAACTTTTGCCAACGCCCCCATCGCCAAGAAGCCATAGACCACCAGGTTCTTGACTTCTGGCTGAGCGTGCTAATAGGTTATCAACATACTCTACAGCCGACTTATAAGCTCTAGAGTGAATGGCAATATGTTTTGTGTAGTGCTCTCGCTCGGCTGGACTTCCCTGCATGGCCTTAATGCGCTTTTGCTCGGCACTTAGATCTGCAATCTGCTCATCAGGCGAATCATCTAGGGGTAATTGGTCATCGTTATATGGATTGGTCATGAATTAACCCCAGCGCAGCTTGGTAATTTTTTGAAAGTCAGGGTAGACCAGAACATTGCTTGGGGTCGCTTTGGGTTCAATGGTTTGCCCTTCAAAAGGCTGGGCAATCGTTTTGGGTTTATTAGCCATGACGGCATCTGAGCTAATGCCTGCCAATTTGGCTGCTTGAGAGTAGTTATATTTGCGTTTGGATGTCATCTCCCCTTGAATCACCTTCTGGGTATTGGCACGTGTCTCAATGAGGGTATCAATCGCATTGCGATTGTTTAAGTCAATTTGATTGACCTTGCGCAAATACTGATGTTGATAGGCGGTAAGACCTGATGCGTAATCGGGCCTTGTCGAAGGAATTTCTTCGTAGTTGCCAGTAGTTGGATTTTTGACGTGAATAAAGCCCAAGTTCTCGCGATTGACGATAAAGTCCACCTTAGTACCTTTGCCAACCTGATCCATGATGTCGGATAAAGTTTCATTGGCATAAGTGATCCATTTATACCGAATGCCCTCCTGGGAGAGCGTTCCAGTATTGCGTTCGCCAAAGATGATATTAAGTTCATCCATCGAATTTGGGTAGGGTGGTGGCGCAATAGCAATACCCTCATTCCATAAGTCAATTGGCACCGCTTGCTTGCGAACATCAGGAAAAATATTGTGGTGGTCACATATCCATTTGTGAATCAAATAGACCAGAGTTGAAACTCGAATAACAGCATCTTTAGCTGGATCATAGTCACCGCGATCCTTAAGGCTTGAAAAGGTTTTTCCGGGTGTCGTTTCAAATAAGGTCTCACTTAAATTTTTAAAAAACCGCTCAATCGATCCCTTAAGCCATGGAGAATGAACGGCACAATATTCATAATGCGCTCCAAGGGAGTTGATGGCAGTTTGGAGCTCAATGGAGGTGAAGTCTGTGCCGCGATCAAACACGTAATAGTGACCAACACCAAAAGCAGGCCAGGGGTTTTGAATATCAGGCCACCTTTCATGAATGTCGTCATGTGGCGTTATAGAGTGTTTTAAGCAGGCAAAGATACTTTCTATGCCAGTCTTTCTAAACGAAAATGAAAATCCGAGAATGACTCCAGAGTAGCGGTCTTTGATAACCGTAATCCACGGCCTTCCCAGGGGGAGAAAATTTTCATCATCTAAAACATAGAGATCTAATGGTGAATGATCGACCTCGACAACATCCAATGGATATTGGGCTGGCAAATGGCCTTGGACCATCCGAAAGTGAGCTTCTGCATGCGCCCTTCCATAGCGATCGACCATGAGTTCAAACTGCGGCCTTTTTTGGATGCGCAGGCGAAAGGTGCGCTCACTCGCTTTATCAAGCAGGGGTTTGCTAGCCTTCTGAAGTTTTACATTTTCTGCCTTGAGAGCTTGTAAGTAGCCTCGATATGCGCTGGCAATCCCCGGCCTTGTGCGAACCGCATAACATTGATCGATTTGCGCTTGAATAAAATCTTCGCTAGCCAGGGAAAATTTCAGAATTTTCTTTTTTAAAGCGTTACCATTGACTAGGGCATAGGCTTGGCCGCCGTTAATTTCAAAGCGGTGCCACCATCGCTGAACGGTGGAGGCTTTAGGGATGTTTGCATCGTGCATTTGCCTACCAATGCGCCCCAGTTCGTGAGCAATGTATTTCCGTTGCCCACGAGTAATACCTTGTTTTTTTAACTCAACAATGTATCGCTTCATGCGATCTACGTTCAGCTGCTCCTTTTCATCAAAGCTAGCTAAATCAGTTGAGCTGCTAATCGCTTCTTGAGGTTCAGTAGTAAGTAGCTCTTTGGATGATGAGAAGGTATCGGGAATCTTAATTAGTCCGATTCGATGATGAATCCAAAAGTCATCGTTGGTAATGATCGTTTTATTGCGAGTATTGATTTCTTCAAATGTGAGGCAGTTATTGTCTATAGTCATTAGCTCTAGAAATTCTTCATATTGAGAAATCACTAGGCCTGGTTTTAATTGGAAGGTTTTCATATAAGTCCTTAATGCCCGATCCATCGAATCAAGGCATATATTTATTTGGGTTTAATTGGATGTTTTCTTGCTAGGGCGGCGACCAGGAGCCTGATCCGCTCGATCCCAAGCGCTTCTAGCTGCTCGCTCATTTGGTTTGAGATCACGAATAGGCGCTGTTCTTGGAAATCCCGCAACAACACTGAAGGCTCCTGCAGAACGATCAAGTCGTCTCCCAACCTGCGCACTTGCGATAAGCCGTTTATTCTCCGGCCTAATACCCATAGCCAGTTCTGCCAGTAAATTACTGAATTGGCCGCAAGATAGAATGTCGTCAATTTCAAGCCCCTTAAATGGTTTGTTGGGTAGGCTCACAAAGGCGTCTTTATTAAGGGGCTGTGACCAATCAATAGATAAATGTTTTTGCGCAATCAGTGCGTAGATGTCACCAAGACCAACCTTGGATAGCCTCATAAGTTCAGATATGCAAATGGGCTCATTACCTATGAAGGGAAAAATAGTGTCAGCAAGAGATTTTGGGATATTGCTTGTGACATATCTAAACAATAATTTGACGGAGTTAAATCGAGGCTGATCCTCAATCTGTTTATCTACACAAAATCGAAAGATCTGAGATTTAGGCAGAAAGTGGTTGGCAATCGCAGTGTGAATATCTAGCGCCTGCTCACTAAACATAAAGCGTAGGCTTTTGATTTCAATAACCAGTTCTCTGCCTTGCGTGGTTTTGATTAAAAAATCAGGTGTGTAACTTCTATCCTTACCAAAACTATCTTTGTAGTCTTCGGTAAAGGGCTGCGAGAGAATAGTCTGCACATCATGGCAAAGCGCAAAGGTTGGAATGGCATATCGCTCTAGATAAGACTCCCATTGGGCCGCATAAGGTGTGAGACCAGCAATAAATGCTCCCCCAGTTGTGCGAAAGGGGGATTTTTTAATGAGGTTGCGAGC
>Ga0364901_10498_pt1 | contig 9138 bp, 13 predicted proteins | sample ExccelJu500002D4_FD_206968 | JGI IMG/M metagenome (GOLD analysis project Ga0364901, IMG submission 206968) | Enriched cells from Trout Bog Lake Hypolimnion, Wisconsin, USA - BchlTB.July09.5000.02.D4 | ecosystem: Environmental > Aquatic > Freshwater > Lake > Hypolimnion/Profundal zone | place: USA...
GCTGTAATAAATGGCTAGATTGCCGTTCCAGTCATCCCAAGACATATGCTGAGTTGTACATGGAAAAAACTGCGGAATAACGTTTTGCTTAGGGGCGCTCATCACCGTACTCGGCCGTAATGACTAATTTACCCATCTCAAAATTACCGCCAAGGGTATTAGATTCAAACTTTAACTGAATTAGGCGATGCTCAACACGTAGGTCAATTTTACCAGTGTTTGGGTTAAAATAATATGGGCCTGAATCTTGCTCATCTTCAGTCATCGTGCCACTGGCAAATTTACGACCCAAGATAGTCATTGACATTTCACCAGATTGTAAAAAGTTTGGCTCTACACGACGGATGTGCATACGACGGTTGACACCAATTAAAGAATCACCGCCTGGGGTTCCGGAAATCCAACTAATATCGCTGGTGGTGATACTGGAGTAAATTGCTGTCTCGCCGTTTAGTGCAATTTGGTTTTGGCCATATTCATGTTGCCAAACGTTATATCCGCCAGTAATATAATAAACTGGTTGACCAACAACTGGCAATGGCGAGATTGCAGTTGACACTGTTACTAAAGTAACCCCAGGGGGTTTAACCGTAGTATTATAAATGTTTTGACTGCCAGTGATTAAATAGGTTGGGTTTTGTGGGACATTTGAAAACGTTACACTATCGCCAGGACTAAATGTTGCTGTTTGATCGCCAGGTAAATAAAATTGATTTGAAGCTGGGGCCGATAAACTGGCTGGGTGTGCAATCACATCAACTGCTGTACCGAGTATGGGGTCGTAATTCCAATCAATCCAAATTGGATTAGGAAACAATTCTGTGGTGTATCCACAAGAGCGTTGCGCCCCTACCGCTTGGCCAGCATCGTACCAGATCTTATCTTTGACATTATAGATAATAGCATCAGTACACTCAGTAGCGGTGCCACGGGGATAAAAGAACCAAATCTCATTGTAGCGGGGCACTTTAGTGGCCCATACTTTTTGACGTTGCTCGTAGTTGATGTTATCAAACAGGTAATTTACGTTCTTATCATTAGGGAGAACCTGCACGCTACCGTTGTATACATAGAAACGGTCAATACCCATCCACCAATAAGCGCCGTCCATTTCAACCACAGCATTGGAAGACATGATTGAGATTTGGCTAGAAACAATATCGTAGTTCCAGTAGGTTGATGGGACAGTAGAAGCTGTTGAACCCGCCGGATTAAAGGTAACACGAATTAGACTATCTGTGGCCCAGAACAAACCGGACGGAGCATTAGTACCTCCGCGCATTGGTAGGCCTTTAACAATCTTAGAACTACCAACGTTAACTTGGTTGGCTAAAGGTCCGTTCCAATCATAAAAATTTTGATTCCCATAAGTACCATTAACATTATTGTTAGCGATAAACCCATGAGAGCCATACACGAAAATAAATGGATACAGGACACAGACACCTCCGTCAACAGAGATTGGTTTGTATGTTGGGAACTGTCCTTGGCTATCTGACAATCCAGTAAATGACCAACTATAATTGTTGCCTGGGGTAATTTGCCCAATCAGTACTTGACTTGCAACGCCACTATCAATATTAACTAAATCTTTAGCTGGATGCGCGAGCACATACAGCTGTCCGCCATATGGACTAAACTGCGCATCAAACTGCCAGTTGTTTAAGTAAGGACCGTTTACTGGGTCTGGTGTAAATACGGCATTGCTTGTTAAATAAACAGTATTTGCGTTAGATGGAACTGTGCCACCAGTCAAAGTTACTGTTGTAACATTTGAGCCATAAGTTGCAGATGAAACAGTAAAAGTTGTAGCATTACTGGTTTGCTGAAATATGAGATGGCTAGTATTTGGGAATGTGGCTACTGCGTTACCACTGATAGTAATGGTAGAGGTGATTGAGTTACTATTTGCAACCGGGACAAAAGAAGTACCAGGTAAAATAGTAACTGGGAATGGGCCGCTGCCAGTAGCAAAGGTTGTGCCGGTGGTAAATACATCTAGCTCTTTGTAGTTGCCAGCAAAGATGTAGTTAACACCGTTGTATGGTTGCGCCACCATGCCTCGATAGATACCAACCAGGCTGGTAAAGATTGAGCGATAGCCACCCATCTTTTTGGGAACACCACGCTGAAAACGACACCACACACCGTCGGTGTACTCGTCGGTTTCAAAGTAAGTACCGTCACGTTTAATGCCCGGTGGAACTGCTAATGTATAGATCCGGGTAAACTGTGAGGTATCTTGCTGAACATTATCAGCTGCCATTTAGAACGTCCCGCCACTAATTGATTTAGCGTTTAATGATGCAAGTACATTGACTGCAGGTGCAGAAGGATTTGATCCATCCATATTGACAATCTCAGAACCGTTTGCAGTTAAACCTAAAACGCCAGTACCAACTAAATACATACCGCTGGTTGTATCGTTATTGAACGAATACGCTGGCAACGATTGTGTACCATTAGATGCGTAAAATAAACCAGTAGAAGAAGCTGTCAATACATACAAATTTGTACCGTCACTTAATACAGTAAAAATATTACCGGCTGATAAAATGATTGGAGTCTGTGTGCTGCCTTGACATTGGAAAGTAATATTGTAACCCGTTTGATTAGTATTATTTACCAAGATATAGATCTGGGTAATGGCTGGCAAGGTTACTGCTAAGTTTTGTGTACGAGTACCAGACTGTGCAATGTAAGTCTGGATGATTGGGGCATATGATGTTAAATTAAATGTGTTACCAATAATGGTGTCCACATCGTATGTTGCTGAGTTAAATGTTACAGCAGATGGAGCAACCCAACCAACAGTAATGAAACCACCCGCAGTAGCATCATAGAAAATAAATCCGGAATCACCTGGGTTGGTAACAATTTCGCTTGTGTTATTAATTAAAGCTGGAACTGGGGGGATAATAGCAAGACTACCAGTACCATTATTTCTAAAGCCAATATACCAACCGTAAGTTAGTGTCTGTGGTGTTGGTAGATTAAATGTGCCAGCGCCACCATTCCAAACAAAGGTTGCGGCACGGCTGGTGTCGCTAATAACTGGTGTAGATGTTACATCCACAGTATTTTGTGAGGTGGCTAACTTACCATTAACGGTAGTTAAACCAGCACCAGCTAGTGTGGCTGCATCGGCATATGATGTACCAGCAGCAAAAGTTACATTTCCCCAGATACCACCAGGAGTAGTATTATCAGTAAGATAAAAATACTTTGAAATACCACTAGGTACACTAACGGAGTTTGCACCCGTATAGTCTTTAATTGTGAATGTATTTGAGCCAAGGTTACGGAACAAGATATCCGCGCCAACTGTTCCCTGATCAGCTTCCGGTAAAGTAATGACAGCAGCATTTGCATTAGCACTAGTACAAACGCAATCGATAATGCGAGCAGCAGGTATTTCACCCACACCTTGATTAACAATGGAAGGCCAATAGAGGGGCGTAACTGAACCAAAAGAGAGTGCATAATAAGATACATCCGTTGGGGTAACAACGGTGCCTGTAAAGGGCGATGTGTAGACTGGAGTTGTCATATTTTAAGGTTCCTGAACCGTAGTATTGCGATCCACGCGGCGGGCATCGTCTTCTTTTTTGAGCGCTGCAAGTGCATCAGTGTAGTATTGTTTCCAGACAGGTAATTTATCCAGTGCTTTTAAGTAACCTTGGGCTTGCAACAATGAACCATAAAGCATCGCTTGTGGTGCAATTTGTGTCCACAAGTTTTGTTGATTGTTTGCGTCCAGGGGTTGAATTTCAGCAAAGTAAATAATCTCTACTGGATAATTTTGGTCTGGTTTTGGTGCAAAATTCCAGTTACTATAATCGTAATCAGAATAATAAATTGGCTGCGCGTTAGTTGATTCAGATTGATACTGGGCCACGTAATCTTGGCTACGTAACAAAATAGGCTCGCCGTTAACTTTCATTGATACTGTCTTGCGCCAGCGTGATGGTTTATTGAGAACAGTTTGATTTGTTGCTAGGCTAGTCTCCACCACAATTAACTGCATGAAAGTTTTTAACTCAGCAGCAATTGACGACTCAGTAAGTGCAATCAGATTGGGGATCTGCGCAATAAAGTCAGCATCGTCCCGCTCCATGTATTGCTGGATGTTAAGAACGAGGCTGTCGTAGGTCATTATCACTGACATTTAATTACCTCGTATAGTAAGAAATATTAGGTTGGAAGTAGATCGGAGACTTATCACGATCCTCATCTTCAAACTCTTGACGTGCCTGCATGGCCAGCTTCTCTAAGTACTGAACACGTTGCAGATCAATACCAGGTAACTGCATCGCTAACTTGTGCGACAAGGCAGCCTGCATGTAAGGAATGACACGGTCAGGCATGTATAGTTCATTTGTCAATGAGCCAACATCTTGGGGTTGCAATTCCAGGATCATTTCAAATACCTGGAAGTTGTTGTTTGGTACTGGCCATAGCGCCATCTGTGGCACGATCTGACGATCGAACCAGTATTGCAGTGTGCGTTGGCTTGGGAATTGTTTATTAGGCAAGTCAAAGTAATCAGTACGGTTCAGACGAGCCATTGGGATTACTTGTTGTGATTGCGCAAATTGGATAGCGCGTAACGAATAGGTTGAGCTAGTGTTACGGTTTTGAAGGCGATAATAATAGAAACCCTGAGTTGGGTTTACTTGGAAGTATTGCCATTGAAAATCAGACAGCGTGGCGTCTGGGAAAGATTGCCAAGTTGTCCAATTAATACCATCATTACTGACTTGTAAATCCAGTGAGTAGGTAGTGGTGGTGTTTGGTGAGTAAGCATTAAAACCAATGTAGAACAGACGAGTACCTTGGCCATAAGCTGCGCCAAAGTAGTTTTCTGATAACGTGGTTGTTGCGTGTAGCAACAAGTTGGCGTTATTGGTCTGATCAAACAACGCAGGAACGTTGCCATTATCGGCAGGCAAATAACCAGAGACCGCAGGGTTTGTGATATAAACCCAGTTTGCTTCTAACACATCCACGCAGTTAGCAGGCATGGTTAAAAACTGCTGGTTGGTTTGTGCGCCAATAATCTCAATCTTTTGCAACCAGATATTGATGCCGCGGTTGACTGAGTTTTGCAAGACATAAAACAGGGCCTGCTTACCAGCGTTAACTAACTCGGGCGTCATCTCTTCTGCGGTTCTACCCGCATCACGATAGGCGTACGAAATTAGTTGATCGACATTAACTGTTGTCTGGTTGTATGTACCTGAGTAGGCCATGGATTAACGTCCTCGGCCAGCGGCCTTTTTCATTACTTTTTGTGGTAGGTTTGCTTTGGCTTTACCGGCCTTAACAAATTCTTTACCCACTTTTTTGGGAATGCCTAGTGTGCTTTTTCCAGCAGCGGCTGCATACATCGCAGCTTGCTGGTCTTTGGATTTGATTGGCATATTACTTTTTCTTTACCTTACCGCCGCGTTTTTGGCCGCCAGGGATAGTTGAACCGCCGGGCATGCTGCCTGGATTGCCTGCACCAATGTTAGATGTCATTGGGCTTGGGCTTGGGTTCATACCACCCTGGTTAATAAACTGAGATTGCTGTGCTGGGCCAAGATATTTTAGTGCATTCTTGGCACGATCAGCCATACGCTGGTTTTCTAAGTCTTTTAGGATAACAGCATTTTGTACAGCAGACGGCACACCCGTTGAGCGGCCGTCAGCAAACTTTTTTACTTCACCGCCTTTTTTGTACTTGTTAGCCATTTCTTTAGCACCAGAAGCGGCAGCAGCTTTTTTGTCGCCAGTGGGGGCTACTTTTTTGATTTTGTCTTTGTCGCCAGCTGGCATCTTGTTAGTCTTGCTAACGTCGCTGCCCTTGAAGGTTGGTTTTTCTTCTGCCTTGGAAGGAGCTGCAGCCTTACCTGGTTTAATATCTTTAGTCTTTTCGATACGATCTAAGTCGCCAGCTTTTTTCTTGGCACCATAAACGTTTTCTACAGAACCACCAGTTTTGTATTTTTTAACTGTGCCGACTTCTTTTTTGCTACGGCCACCTTTTTTGAGTTTGATCTCGGTTGGTTCAGACTTGTCATGCTCGGCTTTATCGTGTTGCTTAAAAGCCTTTTTAATCATTTTCTTGTCTTGCTCGATGTCGCCTTTTTCAACTTCGCCGCCCTTTTTGTATGAGCCGCCGCCGCACATCTTTTTGACCTTTACGTTGCCGCCTTCTTTGAAGCACTGCATCTTAGGTAATTTTGTAAAGCCTTCCATGGTATTTCCTCGAGTTTGGTTGAGTGATGGATTGATCAGATCCTATTAATATTAATGCACAAATACTGCCCAAAACGCCCTAAATTGCTGTCAGGAATAAGGTTCTTTCCTTTTCTCTACGTGGCCGCAATACAGGGGGTTTGCTCCAGTTAAGGAAGGCATCGGCCGCTTTTGCGTAATCTAGCTGGTTAATGTGCTGGACTACCTCAGATTGCTTAAAATGGTCCGCTCCAATATTGAAGCAGAGGCTGTATAGGGCGTCGTATTGGTTCTGGTTAAGGGGAGCCCTCACCGAACTCGAAACGGCCTCGTCACACCACCTTAAATCGCTTCTAAACAGCTCTTCTACCTGTTCGTCTGTCAGGGTCGCGTGGAGTAGGTACTGCTCATCAGGTTTGATGAGGTGGCCCACGCCAATCGTCCAAAGACCCTTAGAGTCCCGGTAGGCTGTGTTTTTCTTACCTTCAAAGTGGGTAATAAAGTTAAATGTCGATTTGGTGATGGCCACGATGTCTTGCTCAATCGTCCTGGTAATTTGTAACTGTTGCACTATCCAGATAAGGGTGCACAACCAAATAGCTAAAAATAGCCTTCTATTCATGATAACTCCTTTGCAGTATATTAATGCAAATTTACTTGGCGTTTTCGAATGCCTGTAAATCTTTTAACTGCTGAGCTACTTTGAGGTATTTGGAGTTGTTTTCAGCTGCGACGCTGAGGATGGTAGCAAGGTCAAGGGAGGTGGGGGCTCCATCAAGGCTGCTGGGGGCTGAGGCTTGACCAGTTGCACTTGCGTTGTACAACCTAACATAAGCATTAGGAACAGCACAAGTACCGTTGTTATTAAAACGTACCGTACTAGAAATTTGTTGCTGAAGACTGGCATTGACTGAACCCAGTTGTTCAACTTGCTTAACGTAATCTGCAACCAGACGGTCACCTTGTTGTTGAATATCATTTACTTTTTGCTCCGCTTCTAAATTGGACTTTTCTATTTTAGCAATATAGTAGTCCGATGTCCAGCTATATGCTCCATATCCAGCAACTACACCAGACAAGCCAGCCACAATGAGGTAGATGTAAATACCACCAGCTAGGCTGGTGAGGTTAGTTAGGAGGGTTTTCCACATGGGGTTCAGTGTCCTTCTTAAGCATCACAGCCGCGCCATGGGCGCCAGCTATAATACCAACTGCTTCAGCAAAGTCTTTAAGGGCTGGCATGTTGTTTTCAATCATTTCATAGCCCGCACCAAACATGACTGCTAAAAGTGAGAGCATCCAAGACCAACGGCCAATGTCGTGGGTCTTGTTATCCTCACCGGTGAGCAGATCATTAAAGATCTTGCTGACTCGTTTCATTTGTTCAGAAAGCCTTGGAACAGATTGGCCAGAATGGCACCTAAAAGAGCCGCAGCACCGCCAATACCGAGGAGCAGTCTCCAACCACCATGAGCCTCAGCTAAGGTCTTCTGGATGGCTTGGATGCACTCCTTGATCTCTTTCATCTCCTGAATCATCTTGTCCATGTCGGCTTGTAGGTGCTCAATATCATTAGCATGGGTGGCAAGCTCCCTTGCCGTGGTGATTGGGTCCATTTCGTTCATTTAATTAACCAATGAGTGCGTTGATTTCTGCTTGGGTTAAACCTAAAGCGGCGAGTTTGGTTGAGGCAGATTGCTTAGCTGCGGCTGCGGCTTGTTCGGCTTGCGCTTCGGCTGCTTGGAGTTCTGCCTGTTTGGCTTCTGCTGCTGCTAAATCGTATGTCACTTCTTGTTCATTGGCATCATAAGCAACATCGCCACGAATGGTTACGATAGCGGGATTAAGTGCGTAAATGGCTTGATGTAAAGTAATCATTGTGCAATTTCCAACAGAGTAATGGTTGTATATGAATATGGGTCGCCACGAACATAAGCAGTTCCAGAATCAGCGCCTACATACAAGTTATATGTTGTTGATGATGTTGTAGCAGGGGAGTCTAAATAGCACAACGCAGCAGAGGTTCCTAAAAATGCAGTTGCTTGAACATACCCTGCAGTAAGTCTGTATCCAGTGGGTGTTGTATTTCTATAAATAAAAAAATTGTTATTTGCACCCGAAACAGAAATACCAGCATTAAAATTCATTAAAATTAAAATTTTGCTAGTGGAAAATAAAGGCGTAATTGAAGCACTAAAGCCTGAAGAAACTGGCGAACCACTTGTTGTTGAAAATTGTGAATTAGTAGAAAATTGAACCACTTGCAACACTTTACTAGGTGCAGCTTGTGCGTTAGTACCGAAAGGGAATGTTACCCCTGCGGTGCTATCTACCGTCATCGAGCCGGAGTTACCGGATAAAATTAAGCTCATTGATTATGCTCCTGTGTCTGCTGGTAGGGGTGTGTTGCCGGCTTCGAGCCATTTGAGGTAGGCTTGGTAGTCTGTGTTGGCTGGGTCAAATGGGATAAATGCGTTATCTGATAAACGCTTAACCGAGGTTATTTGATTTGTGTCCAAGTCTTTTATAAATTTATACATTTATAACTCCGCAGTTAACATAATTGGAACTTGTAACAAATATGCACCAGCATTTGTTACATTGGTTAAAAATTGAGTTCGCATTGATTGATTATCATTTGAAGAAATATCTTGAAAAGAACTGCCATCTACGCCACTAACTGCCGCAGGTGTTCCTTGAGATGTTGTTGGATTTGCTCTCATTGGCACAGTATATTTTGTTTCTGTTCCCCAATATGCGGGAGTTGTTGAATAAACTCGCCTATCTACCAAAAACTTTTGATAATACCTCTGACACAAAGCTAACTCTGTTCCATACTGTCTATACTCATATCCAGTAGCACTACTTCCTACTTCTAATTGCACGCCTGTGATATAGAAGGTTGCTCCGTTTGTT
>Ga0364901_10285_pt3 | contig 9053 bp, 8 predicted proteins | sample ExccelJu500002D4_FD_206968 | JGI IMG/M metagenome (GOLD analysis project Ga0364901, IMG submission 206968) | Enriched cells from Trout Bog Lake Hypolimnion, Wisconsin, USA - BchlTB.July09.5000.02.D4 | ecosystem: Environmental > Aquatic > Freshwater > Lake > Hypolimnion/Profundal zone | place: USA...
GACGGAGGTTTTTCTTTTTAACTTTTCCGGTGAGCGCAACAGATATGAAGACGGCCCCCGGGGACTTTACCGTCTCTCCGCCAACAACGGATATCCCGTATGCCCTGGCTGCTTTGCCGAAGCCACGGTAGAGAGAGATCCACTCTGAGTTCTTCCACGTTGCAGGCGCAGCAACGGTGATCACGGCATGGAGAGGAGTTCCACCCATGGCAGCGATGTCGCTGATAGGACGGCAGAGAGCCTTCCATCCGACCAGTTCCATTGATGTTCCCCTTCTATAATGAATTTCCTCCACGAGGGCATCGGTTTTCAAGAGGTGGAGGATCCCGGTTTTTGTCGTTGATCGAATCACGGCGCAGTCATCGCCGATTCCTTTCACAACATCCAGTGCGGGTGGAGGGAGCTGCCTCTGGATTAACTGAAGAAGAGCTTCCTCAGAACATGGACATGGATGTCCGGTATGTTTCATTTAGGTGACTGCCTCGGGCCAGAGAATTAGCGCAACAATTGTTGAAGCGTTGAAGGCTGCGTGCATGGTGATTGGAGCCCAGAGAGAGCCCGTGCGCTCATAGAGAAGGCAGAGGATGATGGCTAGGATGCCAAGCCCCGGAAGTGACGGAAGGTGGACGTGTATCGCTGCAAACAGGAGTGATGATGTAAGGAGTGCAGGAATCCTTCCTCCATAGTGCCGGATGACACCGTAGAAATATCCCCGAAAAATCACCTCTTCCGCCACAGGCGCCACTATCAGGGCCATGAATATAACTGCGGCTCTTTGACGCGGGTCGGGATGCTCCAGAAAGTATCTGACAATGAGTTGGGAGTCATCGCCAGTGGATGAAAAATCTTGGACAGCCACCTGAATTGCCATGATCAGTGGATAGGTAATGATAAGCCAGAGAAGCCCCATGATGGCGGCTTTGGGAAATTGCGAAGGTTGGAGTCGAAAAAGAGAAGGAGCTGAGATTCCTTGAAATCCGATCACGCCGAAAATGCCGAGCACAAGAGAAATATAGACGACCGAATTGGCTGCAATGGCCTTTGGAGTGATTATTTGTGTCGAATCAATGGACTGACAAATGACGGAAATCATCCAAACGGCCAGAACTCCTGAACAGATGGCATCCGGAAGTCCAAACGGTTGGGCGCCCAGGGCGGCATGTGAGGAAGTTCTGAGCGCCAGCCACCCGTAGAAGGCAAGGAACGCCAGCAATATCAGGCTTGTGAGCCAGATAGGTAAGGAGGCAGGAGTAGAGGAGGCGAGAGCCGCCGCAATCTGGGAAGGATACATCAATACGCGTAAAATGAGGGGAGGAGATAGAGACGTCCGCTTTCAAGTTTCATGGCACTGGAAGGTCCCAGATTAAGGTCGAGACGTATGTTGCTTTTCTCGGAATTCTCAAAAAACCGGAGCAGTTGGGCGAATCCCTTCTTTTTTTCATATCGGACGACTTCAGCCCCCTGGGCGTGCCCCAGATTCATTGCCTTGTCGAAAGAGTCCTCAATGTAACCGAGTTGATCCACAAGTTTCGCTGCATAGGCATCCTTGCCGCTAAGAACGCGACCATCGGCAATGCCATTTTTCAGTGTTGAGGGATCAAGGTGGCGCGCTGTGGCAACAATTCCGAGGAACCTGTCATAGGTCTGCATCACGAGGCCTTGAAAATAGGACTTTTCCTCCTCGGTGAGGTCGCGCGCCCCGTTTAGTGCGTCCTTGAATTGTCCGCTCTTGAAGATGACTGACTGAAGTCCTATTTTTCCGAAAAGTTCCTTGTAGTTCAACGTCGAGATGATGACGCCGATACTTCCGGTGAAGGTGGTGTCGCTACACATAATCCAAGAGCCGGCGCATGCGATGTAGTAGGCGGCAGAGGTGCCGATGGAATTCATGAAGATTACAACGGGTTTTTTGGCGCTGAGCTTTCCGAGTGCATGATAAATCGTGTCTCCGGCCGTGACTTCACCCCCAGGCGAATCTACTGATAGAACAATCGCCTTTACTTTGGGGTCACTTGCCGCCTGCTGAAAAGCCTCCTTGAGGTCGTCGACCATGTTTTCTCCGGCGGGGGAAATCCCCCCGTAAGTAATTAATCCGTCGAGGCGAATCAGGGCAATCTTGTCGTAGGAACCATGCGAGGGAACAATCGTGGTTTCAGAGAACTTCTTTTCTGAGATTGCCTTGGCAGGACCAGTTCCGTGTGAACCAAGGGCGACCAGCAGAAGGAGATTTCCAAAAAGGCTGAGGCCTAGGGAGACGAATAGTAAAAGGGGAAGGCAACCAGACTTTTTCATGGGGTGGGCAGAGGGTGGAGTAAGTCATGCTTCTGCTCAAGACAACTCACAAGCGCGAACTGGATAAAGCAGGGGCAGATTACCTTGAGGACTTTGAGACCTGGCACGCGCATGTGTTGTGGTAACAGGTGGATGCGTGTCATTTGCAATTTATTCCTTCTGTTCTGGTTGGGGACCGTTTTATACCACGAATACATTGTGAATAACCTGCGAACAAAGGCGAAAAAGGTGTTCACATAGCTTCTGGAACAAGTCAACCCGAGTGGTTATGGATAGTTGCTATGTCGAAAACAGAACTCCGCTCCCGGCTCGAAGAGATCGGTGTGCGACCGAGCAGGATGCTCGGGCAGAATTTTCTCCTAGATCCGAATCTTGCCAGAGCCATCGTCGCGGGATTGGAGCCGCACCCAAGCGATCATATTGTCGAAATCGGCCCAGGTATGGGAGCGCTTACTGTCCATCTTCTGGAGTCTCCTGTCCGGCGCATTACCCTGATCGAACGGGATCATCGCTTGGTTGCAGAACTTCGGAAACGTCATCTCTCTGAAATTGATGCGGGGCGCCTTGTGGTTTTTCAAGGGGATGGAGCCAAGGCTGATCTTCGTTCGCTCTTCGGACAGGGGCCTGTGAAGATGGTTGGAAATCTTCCCTATAGTGCCGCAACTGCAATCATTGCGCACTTCACCGATTCCCTTTCGCCAGCATCCAGACTAGTTCTAATGGTGCAAAGGGAGGTTGCGGAGCGTCTCGCTGCAATTCCCGGAAATAAGAATTATGCAGCCCTTACAGTTCAGATTGGGCGGCGCTGGTCTGTCAAAAAACTTCGAATTGTTCCACCCGATGTCTTCTGGCCCAAGCCTGCAGTGGAGTCTGCGGTCATAAGATTAAGCCGTCGGCCAGTATCGGATCTTCCCAATTGCGATCCAGAGCATTTTTCCCGGTTGGTGCGCAGGGGGTTTTCGGCCCGCAGAAAACAACTCCGTTCCCAACTTGATGTCTCGACGGGGGATTGGGAGGCATGGGTAAGGACAAGGGGGCACCCTGTGACGGCATTGATTATTTCACTACAAACACAGTGGTTTATACCAATACTGTCACGGGAACATTAGTGCAGCAGGGTACGATCCAATAGTTTGGAAGTCAGATTATTTATTCTGACGTGATTCTTAGAAGCAAAGGCATTTCTGAATCGAAGGCGTTCACAATAACGGAGCTAATAGTGGTCGTGGGGATTCTTGCTCTCCTCATGGCACTTGTAATTCCGAATTTTTCATACTTTCAGGTAAGGGCAGAGGGTGTGGTATGCACCATGCGCCTCAAAAATCTCTGGACGGCATTTTCTACACAGCTGCATGACGGTTACGGCTGGCCCCAGCCTCCGACAAATATTCCTATCGGCACGATGATGGAGCAGCAGTGGTGGCTGACAACAACCTCGAACACAATGGGACTGACTTCCCGCGATTGGAACTGCCCGACGATCGCACGACTTCAGAACTCACTCCCAGCCAGCCAGCAGACCAACATAATCAGTTATCTGCCGACCCTCTTTGATTCCAAACAAATGAGTCCGCTGAAATACCCCAGGATGCCATGGTTCACGGAAGCTCTCGGGGTCCACGGGGATGGAAATCTCACCATCCGTGCCGACGGTTCGGTCTGCCCGTTTCAGGATCGCTGATTCCTTGTGAAGGAAGGCATGCTCCGCAGTGGCTTGCTTCTGATCACGTTCATTTCTTTTCAGGGAGCTTGTCTTTCAAAGGAGAAAGTCACTGTTCAGCCGACCCTTGCAAAGGAATCCACTGCAATGGTGGAACGTGGGAGCGAGACACAGGTGACTCTGGAAGCTGTTCCCAGCTTCGGGAACGAGTTGTCCTTTGAGATTGTCTCACAACCAAGTCACGGAACGCTTTCCGCCTTGAAATCCACTTCCGATCACTCCGCTGCTGTCACCTACCGTCACGATGGCAATAAGTCGTTCTTGACCGATGAGTTTTTCTTCCGTGTCCAAGCTCCCAGACAGGCCAAGTCAAGTGCGTGCAGGGTATCCATCCGGATCATTCGTCGACCTTCCCTCCTTACTTTCGATCCTCCTTCCCTCGACTTCGGTGAAGTCACCGTCTCAGGAAAACGACAGACAAATGTGGTGGTCACTAACATAGGTGGGACACGTACAAGAGACCGCATTCTGCTACCGAAGGGCTTTTCCGCCCCGGATGGCGATGGTTTTTCTCTGGCCGAAGGTGAAAGTGCCACGCTTCTTTTGGAATTTAAACCGATGGAGGAACGCAACTATAACGCACAAGCGACCTGCCAGCATTCCCCGGTAAAAGATCCCCTGCTACTTAACGGGGTTGGTCGTCCGCGGTTTGATTTAACCAAAACAATCCCCACGGAATGGGAGGTAAACAATCTCACGGATCAACCCCTACTGATCTCGTTCACTGGGGGAGAGGGGTGGATCCTCCCCAAGGAATCACATGTCCCTCCACATGAGAGGATGGTGTTTTCATTCCTTCAATCAGATGAGGGAGGGGTGACCAATACCGTTGCCTCCTCATCGGTCGTGCATATGACGGACGGATTGAGTTACAGGGACATCGAACTGCCTCCACTTACCCGTTTTGTCCCCATGATCGCGCAACCTGTGTCCTCTACTTCTTTGGGCAGTTTTTCTGTCGGAGGAGTTATCCCTGTTTCCTTTTCCATCCTTAACCGATCCGGATTTCCAAAACACATGACTTGGAAGGCCTCTTCCCATTCCGGAGGCGGAATGCCCACCGCTTCACCGTTGGAACTGAATGGAGGAGAGAGCAGGGAGGTTCACTTCGATTGGAAACCGACAATTCCTGGAGACGCAAAGCTTGTGATCCAATTGGAGGAGGGAAATTCTACCCATCACAATCTGGAATGGCAGGCTACTATCAGAGCCTTCTCAGGTTTTGTTTCCCCCCCATCTCCTCAGGACGAACGGACATCAAAATCCATAGATGAAGGTTCCCACGATGATTTGATGACCACATCCCACGAGATGATGGAGACAATCGCTCCTGTCGACGGGTTGACTTGGAGCATTCAGACTTACTGGTTTCGAAATCCCTGTGTGTCGCTGAGATGGGATGCCAGCCCAGATAATGCATCCTCGATCAACGTCGAGGAAAAGCGCATGGCCGCCCCGGTTCTAATGCCGCTCAAAAACGGATTTAGTGCACCGATACAGCATTCACCTCTCAACATTGAGTCGGTGCCTATTGACACAGGCGGAATAAAAAAACATGGCCATCACGAGGATCTGTTGATTCACAGTTTGACTCCTGGAAGCCACATGATTGTCGTCTCCAGACTATCGAAGGCTGGCGCGCTGGAAGCACAGTCTCAATTGCAGGTGAGCGTTCCTACGAAACAACCCTTCTGGAATATTTTCCGAACGCCCGTCTGTATCATCGCAATCATTTTCCTATTACTCTTCCTTCGTTCGCGTGGCGGTTTGGAATAGGCCGATTTTCCTGTGCTATAAATCGGCGATGATTCCTGCAAGGGCTTTGGAAGCACGGTCGATCACCTCATGTGTGTGAGCGGTCGATAGAAACCCTGCCTCAAACTGAGAGGGAGCCAGATAGATTCCTTGGTTGAGTGCCCCATGGAAAAACCGCCCGAAAGAGCCCGTGTCGCTCATTTTTGCATCGGCAAGATTACGGACTGGACCGCCACGGAAATAGAGGCAAAACATCGATCCTATCCGGTGAAATGTCAGGTCTTTTCCCCTTACTACATCCTTCATTGATTCCTCAAGGGACTCTCCCAGATCATCTAGCAACTTCCATCCATTGATTTTTTCCATTTCGCGCAATTGCGCCAATCCGGCAGCAAGTGCTAGTGGGTTACCGGAAAGTGTCCCCGCTTGATAGACCGGACCAAGGGGTGCCAGATGATCCATAAGATTGCCTCGCCCTCCGAACGCCCCCACTGGAAGTCCGCCACCGATGACCTTTCCCATGGCGGTGAGATCTGGCGTCATGCCGAAGATTTCCTGGGCTCCGCCCGGGGCCAGTCGAAACCCAGTCATAACCTCGTCAAAAATCAAAAGTGCACCATGTTCTTTGCAGATCTGCTGAACAGATTCCAAGAACCCTGGATCGGGAAGATAGAGCCCCGCATTGGCCGGAACAGGTTCCAATATGACTGCTGCGATCTCCCTGCCATACCGGTTAAATACTGTCTTCAAGGCCCCGGCATCGTTGAAGGGAACCGTCGAGGTAAGCTCAGCAAGGGCTGCCGGGATGCCTGCGCTGTCTGGCTGACCGAGTGTTAATGCACCGCTTCCCGCTTTAACGAGGAGGGAATCGACATGCCCGTGGTAGCATCCCTCGAACTTCACAATCCTGTCGCGTCCAGTGACGCCGCGCGCGAGCCGTATGCACGACATCACGGCCTCCGTGCCACTGTTGACCATGCGAACTTTTTCAACCGAAGGAACCATTCTGCAAATGGTCTCTGCCATCTCGACTTCAAAAGGGTTCGGGATGCCGAAGCTCGTTCCCCTCGTGGCTGCATCGCAAACCGCATCGATTACCGCACGAGGCGCATGGCCCAGAATTGCTGGCCCCCACGTGCCAACAAAATCAATGTACTCCCTTCCATCTGCGTCGGTGATCGTACATCCGGAAGCCTTGGTGACAAAGAATGGCTCACCACCCACTCCGCGAAATGCCCTTACAGGCGAATTGACTCCTCCTGGGATGCGCTTGAGAGCCCGTTGCCACAATGCATGGGAGACTGGAGCCTGAGGTGATGTTTCCATGGGAGCTTTCATCAAAATTATGCTGGCTTACAAAGGATCGTGGTTCGTGATGTTACCCTCGGGATAACTTCTTGCCAGCCCATAAGAATAAACCGCCGCTTTGACGGTTGAATAATTGTCTCCGTAATTGGAATGACATCGATCCGAGGAGAAGTTGGCAGGTCATGTTCAGGCTTCCAGCTTTTCGCTTTTGGCTTTTAGCTTTGTTGCATGCTCCGACGCCTTGTCTCGATGCCCGTAGTACTGCTATGCGTGGTCACGATCACTTTTCTACTGATCCGCCTCTCACCTGGCGGCCCCTTTGATTCGGAGAGAAAACTTCCACCAGCCATAGAGAAACAGCTTCTGGCTAAGTACAAACTGGATGGTCCGATTGCCGTGCAATATACCGGCTACCTAAAGGACCTCTTCCATGGCGATCTTCGGCTTTCCACAAAGTACCGCAATCGTTCCGTCAACGAGATACTCTTCCAGACCCTCCCAGTCACCCTTATCCTTGGTACCGCAGCCCTCATGCTTGCCCTTCTAGGTGGACTCTGGCTTGGTGCCTTTGCCGCCGCGCGCACCGGCACACTTGCGGAGGGTGGAGCCCTTGCCGTCACTCTCCTTTCCATCTCACTGCCCTCATTTGTCCTTGGCCCTCTACTGATCCTGATCTTTTCCATTAAGCTTGGATGGCTTCCTGTAGGCGGATGGGGCACTCCTTCCCAGCTCCTTCTTCCAGCCGTAACGCTCGCGATTCCGTATGCGGCTGTGATCGCTCGACTCCTTCATGATTCGCTCCGAGAGACTCTCTCCGAGGACTTTGTCCGCACGGCTCGAGCCAAGGGACTTTCAGAAAGCGCCGTCATCTACCGCCACGCTCTCAGAGTCGCGATTCTCCCCGTGGTCTCCTACCTTGGTCCACTCGCTGCTAATCTTCTTACGGGCTCAATTGTTGTAGAGACGATCTTCCACATTCCAGGAGCTGGCGGGTTCTTTGTGAATTCGATTCTCAACCGTGACGGTTTTCTTCTGGGTGGAGTTGTCATCGTATACTGTGTCCTGCTGATGCTCTTCAACCTGCTGGTTGACCTCTCCTACCGTCTTCTAGACCGGAGAATCCGAGGATAGGGTGATGATTTTTTTTCTTCCAAAGAAGGCACGTCTTCCTGCGTATTTCCTGAGCGTAATGGTGCTTGCCGTCCTCATTGGCCCCCTCTTTTTTCCAACCTCGTACGATCTGCCAGGTCCCTCTACATTTTCCGCCCCCGAACTACTCCATCCTTGCGGAACAGACCTGAACGGCCGCGACCTGCTTCTACGCATCCTTGAAGGAGGAAGAATCTCCCTGCTTGTCGGTATCTGCGGGGCGGCTATCAGCCTTCTGATCGGCACCACCTACGGCCTGATTGCCGGTTCAACTAGAAGCGGCGTCGACAATCTGATGATGCGTGCTGTCGATATCCTTTACTCCGTTCCCAGGCTCATCTTCATCCTTATCTTCATCAATGCATTCAACGAACGTCTGCAACTTGCCGCAAGCAGACACGGATTTGATCTGCTCGTCGGTTCCTCACGCCTCGTAATTCTGATACTAAGCCTTGGTTTAATTGAATGGCTCACCATGGCGCGCATCGTGCGTGGCCAGACCCTTGCTTTACGTGAACGCTCCTATGTGGCAGCGGCACGGGTCCTTGGCGAGGGATACTGGACTGTTCTCGTACGGCATCTTCTACCCAATCTAGCCGGCATCGTCCTTGTCTATCTCACCTTGGCCATTCCATCGGTCATCGTTGACGAGGCATTTTTGAGTTTTCTGGGACTGGGCGTTCAAGCTCCACAGTCGAGTTGGGGATCTCTTCTCTCTGAAGGAGCCACTTCCATCAATCCCGTGCATTGTTCTTGGTGGCTGCTCCTTTTTCCATCAATGGCGCTTCTTGTCACGCTTCTCTCTCTTTACGCCTTGGGAGACGCTCTT